>Ga0268261_10002478_pt1 | contig 13241 bp, 8 predicted proteins | sample TergutNc150P1_FD_190353 | JGI IMG/M metagenome (GOLD analysis project Ga0268261, IMG submission 190353) | Nasutitermes corniger P1 segment gut microbial community from laboratory colony in Florida, USA - Nc150 P1 (SPAdes) (version 2) | ecosystem: Host-associated > Arthropoda: Insects > Digestive... | reverse complement strand
TGACTGAGTGTTTTCCCGGGGTGTTGCTCGGGTATTTTCTAAATGCCTTTAAGATGGTTCCAGTTCCCCTGTTACTACTACTACTACTACTACTACTATTACTACAGCCTTCAGGGCTGCAACACCACGCACTTCTGTTTCAGAATGCCAGGTTTTCGAAAAGCACCGCTTGTAAAACCTTCTTGAACTTCGATGCAACACACATTTTCAAAACTTTGCTATATTTCTGTTACACTGCCGACAGATTACAATCTGTTCCCAGTGCTAATGAAAATACTTGGGGAGGAGGCACAATATCAGAATTATCGCGAAGTGCGAACCGTTGTGATAACAGTCACTAACAACACAAGGCAAGGGCTTCCGTCAGTACGGTATAGGGTAAATATGTGCATCAGGTGTGGTGGGAATCGTGCGGAAAAGAATTTGGATAACAGTAGGCTACGGTGAAATATGACTTCTTCTTACCACATGCAAAAGTATATAACCCAAAATAAGCTACTTACTGGCCGGCTTATCTATTCCATAATTTCTAGATTCAGAAATCACTGATATCGAAGAGCTAATAACACCACATAAATAACATATATATATATATATATATATATATATATATATAGTGTCCAGAATAACTGTTGCGTAGGAATAATAGTGTTATACACGTCACATAGCGTGCCCGAAATCTCTGTTTTCTGAAGGTAATCGCAACTGTACAGGATTTTCACAAAAGAAGTAAACACGTTCATAAATGCATATTTTGGAGTGACCACTAGACAATCAGCGATGTACCCTATGCCCTGTTTGTGTGCATGTACGGCATGCAAATTAGCATCTGACAAACAGTTGGATTGGTCGAGTTAGTCAGGCGGACTGTCCTTTCGTGAAGTGGTCCCTAAGATGTCCGGGGCTAACACCGTGTGATTTATTTTTATAGGGACGCAATAATGACTCAGAGTATGTGCCACTTTGCCAAGAGACATCGACGAATTGAAAAGACACATTTCGGAGGCAGCTGCTTCTGTTACAGCAGACATGCTTGAATGAGAGTAGCAAGAGACCGGCTGCAGCATCCACACTCGCCCTGTGACAAAAGGAATACGCATCTTGTCCTTGTAGAGTACCACAGAAATTTTGACCGTTTTCCACCAAACAAGGTACATATCTTTGTAGATTCTGTCATTTTAAACTATGCATTTCCGAAACAGTTTACATCTTTTGCGAAGACCCTATATATCCTGGATATTTTGTCTAATGGTTGCAGCAGAACGCTTTTCCTTAAACAATTCGAAATATGAATAAAGCTATATATATATATTACTCCAACGTAAAAATCAATATCAAGGGTGAGCCATTTCTTAGAAACCCGCTAAATTCGGTGTGGGTTTAATTTAGAGTTTAATATTTAAAAATTAATAATCAAATTTCCACACACATACGAAAATATTTAAAGGACAGTTACTCTTTTCCGGGAGTTACGTCTTTCAGTGCAACGGATGGGTTCCTGCAAGTCGGAGGAATTTTGTGTTGCCTCCGTCTTGGTGTAGAACATGGACTACAGAAGAAAAAATGTACCCTGCAAAGTTTTTACCCGTCCACCATAATACACAGTATTATATCCGAGAATGAAGTAATAATCATCATTGCCTTCATAATATCAAGTCATGCTTGTTGTATATATAAAAATATACAGGCTTCTGAAATTCCAGTGGCAAATATGGACAGTTCCCATCTCTCACTATGATTTCCACAAAATATCCTTCAGTTGAACTCTTCGTACAAGTTACAGCGCTTGCGGATACTATGACATCACAGCTTCACTGACTATCAAAACCCAGAATTTGAAAATTCCCTAAGAGACAGGTTGATAGGCGTCAGCAAGGTAAAAAGCTGCAAAGCTGATCGAAGCATAGGCCCTCAACTGTATTACATTTGGCAAGACACGTCTTAGAGATAACCAAAAATTCCTTCAAAATATCAAGTTTCTATCTTGATTTTCTTACGATTTGTGTTTTCCACAGGCAAGCACAGCTACAACTTCAATTATCAAGAATAAAAACAGCGGAAAACCTAGCAGTAGAAAGCTGCTAACTGTAGCTTTTATTATTACTTAGATAAATTAGTAGATGAAATTACCGCGAATTATTGAAACTTGATCATAATATTTTCCTCTCTACGAGATACAATTTTGAACATAGTCAATTTTATATGATGTTTGAATCCAATTTAGAGCTTATATTTCATTATGTTTGGCAGCATCTCTGTAGCATCTCATGTGGATTTTAATAAAGAGGCCTTTTTGATTCAGTCTCTTCCACCCTTTACCCGTCAATTCCTGAAGGAAAGAATGTTGTATTCACATCACTTCCCTGTCGTCACTAATGCACACAGAACACAGACACATATATACATTGTCAAACAAAATTTATATATTTGTTAACTGCAATTTGGTTGCCACCCGGTGGCAGTAGTACAGTACACATTTACATACAAACAATACATACAAAGACACAAAACAAACAATATATAGAACAACACAACAATTTTGTAAGAGTGCCGGCCGTGCCCCGTCTTTGCGAGTTATACCCTGGCATTTGCCCTACAACTGAGGAAAAAGCACGGATAAACCTCAGTCAGGGTAGTCGAAGAGTGCCAGCTGGCACGATGAATATAAATAAGGCGTATTTTTTAAACTTTTATTTCTTCGGTCGTACAATTAATCTGGAGGGTATTTTAAAGGTGTTTTGGGAAACTTATTTTAATCTAAGGTGGAGGAAGTGTCAGGAGACTAGAAAAATTGCATTGTTACGAGTTTATGGAATTATACGATTTGCCATTAGCACTATAAAAATAAAAAGAAAAAGAAATGTAGTAGGGGAAGCACGTGAAAAAAGAGAAATACACACACACATGTTTAGCTGCATGGTGTACAGGAAAGAGGCAAATTTGAATATCTGGGCATTTATGGGTAAATAAACCAATGTACCTTAGACCAGGCCAAGAAGGCCCAGATGGGAAGTAAAGGTATAGCTCTAATCTTTCTGTAACTTCGGCGTTAGATGGGGTGGGTGGTCAACTCAAACCCCGGCGGCTTTACCCCCGGAAAAGACCCCGTACCCGTTGTATAGGAGTCTGGGTGGGCCCCGAGGGCCGGTCTGGAAGGGCGCGGAAAATCTCGCCCACAACGGAATTCGATCCCCCGATCTTCCAGTCCATAATTAATTTAAGGGAAAGGATTTGCGGGTGCACCACGGATTTATTTAGCTCAAAAGGGGACAAGGTTTTGGCTGTTGTAATTAAGATAATGTAACTGCGGTCAATGGGAGTAGTTTCCCGAGTAGCTGACGAACTATCGGCTTTTATAACCCATACTGTCCTGCGCAATGTTATTCGCCACCCACGAGATTACAACACATAAAAAACTAACCTTATGAGAGCGCTATTCTGCCTGTGTATTTGTCTGGGCTTGTCTAATTTTGAACATAATGATCAAAGACTGCCGAACGTGATGCAAATTTGTCTTGCTGGAGATTACTATAACTCTGTATTTTCTAATTGGATACTATAGAATGTATCCAAAAGCACCATAGCGTGCGCACGAAATTTTCAGGTGCTCGCGACCATAATAGAACTCAGTATGCTGTCCTGAATGGTCCACTGTTAATGGGTCATCGACAAATATGCAGATTATCTTAATATTATCCTTCTGTAATAAGTTACAAAATAAACAAAATGGCTAACTAACTCCACGAAGCAGAGCGCTTCTTGAGAAGCCAACAAATTCTCAGCTAGTCAAGAAATTCCCCACATTTTATGAAACCCGAAGGTTCATTGCAGCATTCACAACAGCCCTCCAACCTGTCCCTACCCTGAGCCAGCTCGATCCAATTATGTTTCCCCATCTCACTTCTTACAGATAAATTTTAATACTATCCTCACATCTATGCCTAGGTCTTCCAAGTGGTCTCCTTCCACCAGGTCTACTCACCAAAACCATGTATGTATCTCTCTTGTACTCCATACATGGCATACGCTCCGATTATTTCATTCTTCGTGATTCGATCACTCGAATAATATTTGGTGAGCAGTGCAGATCATAAAGATCCTCATTATGTAGTCTTCTCCACTCCCCAGTTACCTCGTCCCTCTTGGGTCCAAATATCATCCTTAGCACCCTATTCTCAAACACCCTAATCCTACATTCCTTTCTCAGTGTGAGAGAACAAGTTTCACATCCATACAAAACGACACGCAAAATTATAGTTCTTTATAACTTTATCTTTACATTTTTGGATACCAAACTGGAAGGGAACGGATTCGGCACTAAATTATAGCAAGCATTTCCGGACTTCAATCTGTATGACAGCTGCTTCAAGATACGCATTTGACACTCAATTTTATGGTCATATCCGAAAAAAGAGTGAGGCTAAGCATGGAAAATCCGAAGTGAAATCATAATTATACCTACAATTTCTGCATGTTAGTTTTTACTCCTAAAACGCAGCTGGTTTGTGAATGCGTGAGTGAGTAATTAGTTGAAATATTTACGCCAGATAGCAGTTGCCGTTATAAGTCATTGCGGCGCCGGTGGTTCCATAGTAACCGTCTATAATTATGATGAAAATAAAGAATGAGCGGATGGATTACTTGTGGCAATCGTAGCTACAGATACTGTGACTTACCGCATGAATATTACGTTAAGCTCATGTGATCAGGCTGTTTCTAGTTAATTGATTCTTTTTCGAAATGCAGAACGAAAGAGAAGCTAGCGTAAATTACAGCAAGAAAATTATGTAACTGCTGACGTGAGACAGGGATGCCATGACGGCTAAGTTAACGTAACACCACCAGATGGAAGCAGCATTTGTAATCACGACAGATTTTTGGTTTTTGCATCATGTCATACATTGTTTCGTTCGCACAGTATATAACCCAGCAATTACACAATTAACAACATATAATCATTTGTCACCTTAGAATGTGCCTCGAACATATTTTGGCCTTAGCATGGCCATCACCAGGAAGGTAAGCAACAAAGGAATAAAATAGAGGCAGATTCTGTTAAAGATGGGCACATGTAGAATCAAAATACGGTGTCTTAAATTAAAAATTGTGAGATATTTGAAATATAGATTAATTACAGATATCGTTATCACCAACTTCAAAATCGTTTTTTGAACTTCCGTGATTTGTTCCGATGGATCGAGACGAAAACAAATCGCTGGCGCGTCGGCTTCCGCACATCTCCTGCTATTTAGCAGGCCAATCTCAGCTCATTCAAGTTCTGTCTTTTATCAAGCGAAGTTAATAGGCAAGCACCTACTGACAACACAGAAATAAATCCCCAAGAATGATAATGACATTATCATGTTAATGTTTTAAGCCATGAAGGACAGATATCCATGAAATGTAAAATATATGTGTAAGATAAACATTTGTAATTCGTCCATTTTTAAACATTTTTAGCAATTTTAATAGAAAGCATCCTATTTTGACTCAACAAATCCACGTCTTTAACCGAATCAGTCACTGTTGTATTTCTTTGTAGGAGACCTTCCTGAGGATGGCCATGTTGAGGCCGAAATGTGTAGGAGGCTCATTGTAAAGAGACTGACAACCCTTTGTTGTTAAGTGTGCAATTGCTGGATTAAATGCTGAGTAATCATTATACAGCACAGAAAGTGGGAAACAAAATTGTTGCATTTGTTGTTTACGTTTTATGTGTTTTGATGGAATAGTGCTTGAAGGTTATGGTGACTCGCCATCGTGATTAGTATTGTCTGTCAGGCAAAAATGGACAAGCACACTGGCAGTGCGGGTCTTTTGGTTGAGTCGGAAAATTTCAATCGATAAAATACTTCATAGCGTTTACTAAAAATATCTGGCGGTACTACTGCTACTGTTGCCATTAATGCTACTGTTTATTTTGTTGCTGTTACTACCGCTATAATCTTTCGCTAATATTACTACAGCTATGTACTTTTGCTGCTATTATTACTGCTGTGTACTTTCTCTAATATTATTACAGCTATTTACTTTCCCTATTGTTATTTTTGCTATGTACTTTCGCTGCTGTTACTACTGCTATGTATTTTCGCTAATATTACTACTGCTATGTACTTTCCTTGTTGTTACTATTACTATGTATTTTCGCTGCTGTTACTAGTCAATTTTTGTTGGATTACAAAATTATTTTGCATAAGTGCAATCTGGCCAACACAAGATGTTTCGGACAAGAAGTCCGCAAACATAAAATTTGGCCACTGGACATTGTAAGACTCTGTGCAGGAGTAGCTGCTGTCAACATTTGTGGCCACTACTGTGCTGTGGGAACCACACCCGAACAATTGTTCTTGTGACTGATTATTAGTCCAGATATCGTTGTGAAGGCGTTTAGGCCTACTTTAAATCCCTTGATTAATCAGTAGTTTAGTGGAAAATCTTTGTGCTTCTCGTAAATAACGAGTAAATCGCATCACTTTTTTGTGTTCTTGATAAATATGATTTCTTTTTTAAACTTGAGGTTCCTACACAGACGCTGCAGCATGGTTGGTGCAGCTTCCTCTTATACTGACCTAGACCAAGTGCAGCTGATTTTTCCCAAGCCCTTCTCACACCCCCACTGTCGTCTAAGATTCCAAAAGCTGCAAGCATGTTTCAGATTTGAGCTGCTGACAGCACTGTTAGACAGCCGCATATAACTTTTGAAATATATGCAACAGATTCTCAATGTTAGTTAACCTTTCGTTATCACCAACTTCAAAACTGTTTTTGACCTTTCGTGATTTGTTCCGACAGATCGAGACGAAAACAAATCGCTGGCGTGTCGGCTTCCGCAAATCTCCTACTATTTATCAGGTCACTCTCAGCTCATTCAAGTTCGGTCTTTTATCAAGCGAAGTTAATTGCTTTCGCACTTTAAGGAAGTTGTTGTAACCAGCGGCGGTTCGACCCGCTTCCACACCGTGGCCTCCGTTGAAGAGGTTTCAGGATCACACGCACTGAACACACACAACCGGTAGGACTCATCTGGACTAATAATCAGCCCGTCGCATAGGTTGCTACATACACAACACACAACAAACACAAGAGACGAACATCCATGCCCTCAGCGGAATTCGAACGCGCGATCCCAACAATCGAGGGACGGCAGAGGTACGCCTTACAGCGCACGATCACCTGGATCGACAGCTACATTTTGTACATAGTTAATACCTCATTTTTAGTTGCGTTCTTCTCTCAAGATTTTTTTTATTTTGCACGATAATGCGCCCGCCAACAACGCTGCATTTTTTGCCAGTTTTTTTTACCCAAAAATGTTGCAACGCTTTATCAACCCCCGTACTCTCCAGATTTATCTCCGCCATACTGTTTTCTGTTCCCCAAGTTAAAAATGAAGTTAAAGGACTCCACTTTGCGGATGTTGCTGAGATCCAAAGAACCGTAACTGATGAATTGAAGAAGGTCCAAAAAGAGGAATTTTCAGCAGCTTTTCATAAAATGTACGACCGCGCAAAAACCTGTATATGTGACAATGGAGCTTATTTTGAATTAAAAAGGTAAGTGTCTTCGATTTAAAAAAAATTCAGTCCTAAGACGTTTAGACCGCACTGTGTGTATATATACCTCGCAGCATCTTATATCCAATTGTGCAAGAGGGTTTTTATCTCTAATAAATGTTGATTATTGATGGTAAATTCCTTACATTATTGCATGGTAATTATGAAATTACGAAATACTGTAAGAAAAATGCACAAAATGTTGAGCACATCTGTGATCTATTTCGTTACTGATTTTCAAGCTCCTGGAGCAAATTATTCAATACTTACCACCACAAAAAAGAAAGACCAGTGTAGATTTCATATAGCCATTTTAACTTCAATTTTTAAAAGAAAAAAACATATCTCAACCAAATCTGCATATTTATTGAACGCCTATTGTAACACAGACATAATTTCAGAACCCCAAGCTACGTGACACTAGTTTCGCTCCCACCTCAGAACTTTATGCGACCGCCGTGTAGTTCCTGGCGATTGTAGGAAATTAACAGGTATTTCGAATAGGTCAAACCTGTTCTTCTGAATGGGTGCAACACAGGAAGGTAAAAAGAACATCATACTGAACAGGTGCTTTGGGAAATTAACATCTTTTGGCCTGCCTTTATCTGCACACAAGAACTGTGGAGACGTGCAACACAGAAGCCAGTCGCAGTGTACAAAAACGGCAAATATGGGAGTGGGTAGGACATAACGTAGGACAGATTTCCTCTTCCATTAAGAAACTAGCTTTATTTGGAAACCCCAGGAACAATATAGACGAAAAAGACTAGCTTGGAGAGGAAGACACAAGAGGGGGCTGATATAGAGGGAAACACTTGGAGAGTTGTGAACGCAACAGCTGGCCGCAAGGTCCACTTGCGATGTTGCATGGAGGTCCTATGTCCTGAAGTGGAGGAACAAGAAATTACTTGACTTACTACAGAAGTCTCTAAATGCATATTTTTGAAACCAAGTTTTGTGAAAATCCGTGACTTTGTTTAAATTTGAACAGACACCAACAAAATAATCAACCATAGACCAATTTTTCTATAAGCGAACGTAAAGTACTTAATATGTATCACGAAATTTGACGTTCTGTGGACCGTGCATTGTGATATACCTCGTATTTGCATAATAAGGACCAACGAGATGCACTTTTTTCTCTTAATATATTTCAGTAATTATCCTCTGCATGTTTCAAATAGATTAACTATTCGAAACAAGTAGAGGATGATTTTTGAAGTAAATTAAGGGAATAAAGTGCATCTCGTTAGTCCTATTACTAAAATATATAACAAAACTTCCGAAATGACTGCAAATTGCAAATTTAACAAAACTCGCTGCTCAATAATCGAACTGCAGCGCAATTCATATATAATTTAATAATGTGTCTTCACTTGTGAGGTAAACAAAATCACCAGACTTCGGTGACAAAGGAGTAGCATTAATTGGACCTGGCCATTTGAATTTTCAATCCAATATGCATTGGAATTTCGTACGAAAATATATGCAAATTGATCGATGGCTATTGATAAATTATCGGTTTGAATTCGAAAGCAGGAACATCAATTTTAAAAAGTATATTGTTTTGCTTCTAGGTTAGGATAAATCATACAAATGACAGGTTGTTCATGAAGCGGTATATGTACGTACATTAGTGATAAAATTACGGCGTGACTGATATTAATAACGGAATAGTTAATACTAATTTTAGCCTACGCAAATTGAAAGGGAAATGTAAACCAATTGGATACACTTGTCACAGGTCATAGATTATCACGGATGCAAGTAGAAATTACTGACGACCGGAAGATGTAACGATACGAACGACAGTGCGATCAGTTTCAAGGACATGAAGAGAGATTCCAAAATGTAAAAACGGCAAAATTTAACTGAGTCAATATATACGCTACTGTTTTCCTTTCTAGAAAATACTGATTAAGCTTCAGGATAATTTTGAAACTCTTTTGCAGCTGAATAACTATTTACAACTCAAGAAAAACTTCTGGTATAAATATTTGTTCTTCTCCTATCGTGTGCCTGTCAGCAGGTACAAGAAGTGCATACCAACCTACCTCTACATATTTTGTCTACCCATGCGCTTTTCGAAATAATATCCTTCAAATTTTAGGTATACATGCAACAACATATATTCTATTGTATATCCCAAAAGGTTAATCGTGTATGGGGGACAATTTCCTAATAGCACTCACCTCAGTCTGGCCGAGTTAAGTGTTGAAATCTTGTGGTAAACACCTAAACTGCTTTACTGGGACCTTGAAGATTATCAGTGAGCAATATGAAGATGTCTTGACATTTTTCAATTCCGAAGTTTTTGACAGGGCTCCGTGTATATCAGTTCTTCTACATGACTACAAATCGAGCTGTTTAATTGATTTGTATATATTCTTGGCCCATATTATTTAAGATTTCACTACTTACTTTCCTTTACAAAAGTGAATGCTAACTCTGAACGCAAAATAAAGTACTGCCTTGTATGTTGGTTGTTTGAAAGCCTCAAAAATTTTCCTATACCGAAAGGAATGTAGAGGAGCTGGTTAATGTGCCTTTAGCAAGAAATCTGTATTCCCTAATGAGTTACAGAAGAAATTATGCAGTATTGCATATGCATGAATCACAGACTGTGTGGGCTGAGACAGCATAACGTGAAGCTTATGCCGTATCATTTGGTAATAAAAATGTTCTGAAACCGATACTTAACCAAGATAAAATATTAGCCAGCATCAATCATTTTAATAGATATTCATTATCACCCACGAGAAATCCTGCAAATATCTCTACAGCACACATCACACATATTTGCAAAACTCTTGGATAGCGCGAATGAAGACCCTGACAAATGTAGATGTATAGAGTCACCTTGCGACCGAGAAAGGGAAAATTATAATGGACCTGATGACTGATGAAGCCGTGGGCGATGAACATGCAGAGGAATTATTGTGTGTAAAAGTTTTATTGCATGAAAAGCAGGGCGAGAAATTGACTCGATTTGAGAAGTGATATGGCTAGGTGCATGAAGACTGCTTTGAAGCTCCGTGAACAGCTAACAATGTGAAACTGTAAAAGTGAAAAGTATAAAAGTGATGCGTTACAATATTTTTGGTACCGGTAAATTTACGCTAATTAAAGGTTTATTTATAACAGTTTAAAAAGCAGTAAAATTTTTTGAACATCTTTCCTCGTCTATACAAAAAGTATTGAATAAATTACTCTACATAGTGATCCAAGAGAAAAGGTCAATATTTTGGGAGATGATAGTACCTGACTTTGTGAGAACAAATATGTTCATATGAACAAGTGTCTGTTTCTGAACGGTTACTATGATGGAGCTGTTTAAATCTGCAAACACAAAACCATTGTGAATAGTAATAAAGAAAGAAAATATTTACTCTTACTTTTATAAAGGTTTTATTTTAATGATTAAATGACGAAATTGTTACACAGAAGAATAAATGTTCGAAAATCCCATGAATAACACGGGATCTTCGCAAACGATTTGCAAAGTGCATTGAGGGCCTAAGTGGAATTTGCGAACATTTATTGTGAACTGTAACAAATTTGTCATTTCCGTAAAAGTTGGTCACGTCATGTAAATTTTAAATTAAAATTTAAAGTAAATTAACAGTAGGTAATTTCTTTTTTTTATTACGATTCAAAATGTGTTTGAATTTGTAACTTCAAAAGCTCTTACTCGGTTACGATTCAGATTTAGACACATATTCATATAAACTTTTTTTTCACAATGACCGACACTATCACCTCCAAAAATATTGAACTTTTCTCCTAAATCATCCTGTATAGTGTCAAAGAAATCTCCCATGTTCCCTTTCCCTTGAATATGAGGATTAACATTTAAAAATTTTAAAAGCAAACAGAGACGTTTCCATAACACAAGGCGTGTTTCGATCATAAGTGTTAAAAAATACAGTGGGTTAAGTTATGGCTCAACCGATTAGTCGCGGGCCTAATTCCGCAGAAGCACGGATTCAATCCCAGACTATTTCGTGTGGCACTGGGACAGAGTTTCCTCTGGATACTTCGGGTTTCTCCTGTCAGTATTATTCCACCAATGCTAACTTCATTTGTCCATCACCAACGGTACATAATTTTAAATTGTGACATGGTCTTTCAACACACGCTTAAAAAGAACAGGAGACAGCCATCCACGTAATAAAGAACTCATTCAAATAGCAGGATAAACCATACACGTACCACAGTAGACTGAAACAAGAGAAATACAAACAGTAACCCATTTTATGTCTGGCTTCTATCAGCAGAATTCATGTACTTTAAACATTATAAACACCACAAGTGCGGGAAATTTTGAGGTTAATTTTGACGAATTTCAGGTGTTGAAATTATAAAGTAGTAGCAATAATAATAATTGATTAAATGTAAGCAGTGGGGAGGCTGTATCCTCATTACAGCACTTTGGAGAAATTTGTAGATATTGCCCATGTGTTAACAATTAACGAATATTTAATACGTACAAATATTTCTGGCATTTTGAGTACCACTAGAATGCATAAAAGCTTTAAAAATAACAAACACTAAAGAAAACCCGGACGTATCTACAAATTTTAGGAACCAAACCAGATGGAAATTTTGGGGTTAAAAATAAAATATGGCATGTCTGTGGAAAGATGGCGTGTGGTAGCCCTGGTTAGTCACAATGTGTTCAGAAATCTGATCAGCCAGGACGGGTATTATCCGTCTTCCATTTGCCATTAATGTGCTGTGTATATATAGGCAGCACATAAGGCCAGTGTTGATATTACTGGCCTCTACCCGTCTGGGAATACCCACAGGCTGGATTCTGTTACTCCAAACATAGTGTGGCTACTAATAATTGCTGAAAAGTGGGACCACAGCTTGAAAAGAACTTCATATCACAGCGGGAGAGTAGAGGGCCATTTTCAAAGTTTCAGATTTGATGTAGGTAAATGTGTCGACACATAAGCGGGAAATTCTGAAAACAGACCCCATTCAGAATTATCTAAAACAGAATTTAGGATCTCACCATTATCACCAATATTTTTTTTAGTTATTTCGTATAGTATGTTTTGCAAAATGTAAGACATTTACACACAGTAAAGAGACAATACTTCTCACAATGTTTATGTCATATGATGGAGTCAAAAGCATGCTTTGTAAACAGCAAATCAAAGTGGAATTTTAGGCGCTTTTGTAAAATTGCGAAAAACGACTGTTAGCTTCGTCGTGTCTGCTTGTCTGTCCTTCTGTCCGCATAGAGCAAATCGGCTTCCACTGGACGGATTTTCATTAAACTTGATACTTGTGTGTTTTTAAAAAAATCTGTTGTGAAAATTTAAGTTTCATTAAAATCTGATGAATTAGATAAACTGTTAGGAGAGAGGCAACATCGCTCGTACCTTTGTAGCGGGGGTCCTGTGCACGCAACCGTGCGTACTGTTCCGTGGTCATACACGTGCACTGAGGTTCGCGGGTCCGACTTGGCGAGGCTGGTGTTGACATTGGCTTCCGTTTGGCCTTCATCTTCTGCTTGCTCGGTGGTTCCAGTTTTAAGGAATATGACGAAGACGCCTTACGGGAGAATTTGAAAGACGGCGACTGCAACAGGACATTACGACCGCAGACAGACCAGGAATAACTTGAAGTGCTCAACTCTATAGGGCTCTGACTATGTTGTATGACTCACTGACAGTA
>Ga0268261_10002477_pt1 | contig 13244 bp, 8 predicted proteins | sample TergutNc150P1_FD_190353 | JGI IMG/M metagenome (GOLD analysis project Ga0268261, IMG submission 190353) | Nasutitermes corniger P1 segment gut microbial community from laboratory colony in Florida, USA - Nc150 P1 (SPAdes) (version 2) | ecosystem: Host-associated > Arthropoda: Insects > Digestive... | reverse complement strand
TCAACCGTTCCCGGAGCGCAGCCATCAGTTGGGACATGGTTTGTCCCGTGTGCTGTCTCTCACGAACCCACACACTTGCCACCAAGCTCTCCTCGATAGAGTAACTGCTTGTGTCAGCCATAAGGAAAACACAACTAAATTCTGTGGCTGTGGCAAATCATGTGTGCACTATCTTGGACACTGTTGCCAAACTACCATTTTACATTGTACTGCGTGCTGTGCTGTGCTGCGTAAACTTAAATTGGGTCTGAGGTGCGTATTCTCGGGGTGTACGGTGACTTCTCGCCCACCCTGTACAAATATTTGTAATACAACTCAACACAATGACTCCCAATTTCAAAGCACTGTTGCCAGTGTTCAACACTTGCTCTGAAAATCTGTTGTAGCATGTGTAACATAAATGTCAGTTGTAAAGTCAACGAGTTTTCATAGTTCTTAAATGTTATTATTCTTTTGTCAACCTATGATCTGAAAAAGCCCCATGCAAAAAAATCTAAGGGCATCAAATCAGGTCAGTGTGGTGTCCACTGTCTTGACAAAGCTTTGACTGTCTGTCAGAAAAGGTTTTACCAAGGCATTTCCATAAAATATTCACACAATAAGGAGGCGAAATCCTACTGTTAAAAAACAAATCTATCAAAAACTCAATCATCCCTTAGCTGTGATCCCAAAAACTGTTATAATATATCAAGATAAGCATTTCCATGAACTATGTCTCCTGCAAACATGAAGGAATCACAGATTTTAGTCTGTGTGAAATCTAGCCATATGTTAACTATTCATGTGTGTGTCTGCCATTCAAAGGTGGTAGCTGACTGCTCTTCAGCCCATATTCAACTGTGCTTGTTAACATGATTGCAAATGTGCAGTGAGGCTTTTCATCTATGAGTAAAAAGTTTCAAGAAGATCATGACAAACAGCCTTATGAGATGAATAATAATCTATAAAGCATATGAACGAGCCACGCTTGTTTTTTTAATTTGAAATATAAGACTTTTGGCACTGCTGTTTCTGGTGTGCCCAGCTGGTTAATCTAAAAACAGCCTGACACTTTAGGATCCAGTCCAACAAATGTTGACTACTATGGACAGTGCTGTCAGACTTGGATGGTCTACCTCAACGTTTCTCATCTGTAACATATCCAGTGCTTTGACATTTGCCGATTACAGTCTAGATATTTGCTCTCACTGGGCAAGTTTTTCTAAATTGCTGCATAAATTCGTAATACCTGTTCACAAGACGATCCACGTACTTGTGCACTGGCAGCAGCCAGTCTTTCTCCTACAGTCAGCATGCTTCTAGACTCTCTTGAAGAAGGCAAGAAATAGGAAGATTTTTGACAAAAAAGATTGAGACTTTTTGATCACACTGTATAACACCAGGCAGCATTTTCATTTTTGGAATACCAAAGTGTGTCGGCTTCCTCCCATCACTCAGCACAGAGAACATTACTGCTATTTGAAATATCTCACAGCCAACAGTTCCTATCACAAAACATTTAAATCTTTAACAACCAATATTATGATGTTAGGCATATCAAACACCACAGATTTTTCATCTGCATTTGACCTACACTGCAATCATGTCTCTGACACAGAAAAACCACATACCTTTGGCATACAACCAACTTCTCAGCACAGTCCACAAGAAGCTGGAGTTACTGTTATCCTACCAAGATGCAGGCTGTTTTCCTGCACAAACCTGATGATGCTACCTACACTTTCCTGTAAAACCTGTTGTAGTGTGTCTGACAATGCCTCTTCCAAGGCATTCACTGGCAATGCATCCTACATTTTTAAAACACAAACACAACCACCCATTCTTCTATTTATTTGCATTACCCTCATTTGGGGCCCTTACATGCTTTGCAAATGTAATTAACACATTTTGATTGGTCTTTAAATTTCCTCCAGCATCAGACATTTACCTCGGTAACACCAAATTACAAATGCTTAATGCACATTCATTTAAAGTTTATATCACAGCCAAAATGCACATATTTTGACATCTGCAATAGTGTACAATATGTTTCATTGACATTATATCTATGACTTATACTGCTATATTATTCTACACTCTCACCCAGAAATGCAGACATATTCAATCAGCCTATTATACTTGAAGGATAATCCACACATTGCGGTATTCACTTCACAGTCTAATACTAAAGGCAAATATACTTCCTTCACCTTGTAATGAAAATTACAGATTGCAATGAAACAGTTCCACTACTCATTCAAAAGATTACTTGCAGTATAACCATGGAAGTTGTATGAGCTAGGGTATTATTAAAATGGACTTTGTTAAAATACAACGGTGATGGTGTCAGGAGTCAGTATGAATACCAACTCTTAAAACATGAAAAATTTCTCATTTTATCTGTTAGGAGAGGAGTCACACATAACTCTGTTCTATGTTCTCTGCCAGACAGTGGCATCAATAAAGAGTGGTTTTCTAAAATATGCATGCGAGTCAGATACAAAGAACCAGTATATCTGTGACCATTAAACTTTGAATCCAGCATTGTGAGTGCACACAGAGTGAGTCAATAGGCAACTTACACAATACACTCACTGAATTCAGTGAACCCATGAAAGTGGTCAGGCTAATTAAAGTGATTAAGGTTTGTGGTAAACATTTTGTCTGATGAAGTTCCTGTTCACAATGGTCTGAGACCAAGCATACTAGAAGGTACTGAAACTGAAAGGTAAATGTGGACTTCTAGTCTATGCTAATGATGTTGATCTACCTGGCCAAAGAATAAATATGATAAATAAAAACATAAAATTTCTATTGTGCGCTTTAAACACACAGACCACTGGGTATATATGTTCTTGTTTTGTCACCATTACATAAGAGGGGAAAAAACTGAAACTGTTATAAAGTTCAAACAACTGGGAACAACAGAAGCATGTCACAACTGTATACACAAGGAATTTAACAGCATATTAAATTCAGAGAATTTGTGCTACCATTCATTTCAGAACCTTTTTCCTTCCTGTCAACTACCTAAAGATGTATAGATTATAATGTATACAGCTGTAACTCTACCTGTAAGTATGCATTGGTATGAATCTTTGTCTCCCTAATTAGGGGAAGAATACAGGCAGTGAGTGTTTAATAACAGGGTTCTGAGGAGATTTAACAGCATGATGTGACAGGGAATTGGACAAAACTATACAATGAAATCTTTATAATCTGTATTCTTGACTCAATATTTTTTGGATGGCGAGGCCCACCTAGCCTCCCACACATTGGGTACTGGATCTCTTTCCTGGGCATACAGAAGCTAGGGTGTGGCATTGGCCACCCAGCCCTGATAGCACCAAGGTCACATATGGGTAGAGCTATACACCCACCTCCCACTCATGCCTTTATAAAAAAATTTGTAGGTTGCTTTTTACCTTTACCTAATTAAAAAGGTAATAGGTCGGATAGTGTGCATGGGCTACATGAGAAATGCAAAGGAATTCTGAAAAGAAGAGACCACTTGGAAGACCTGTGCATACACTAGTGGACAAAGTCAACATTCATGTTAGAGAATGGTTGGGAGCTGTTACACAGCGAGTTAATAAACCTTGAGGTTCTACGAAAGGTAAGATTTCATTTGCCAGCTATCATATTCTCAAAAAAGTATACTGCTGCTGCTGCTGCACGAAATGATTCAGTTTGGTAATTTGTAGGCTCTCATGACACTCAATTCGTGTCCATTCATTATTTGTAGCTTCATATGCTGCCCACGCTGTATTACCCTCAGTGGTATAAATATATGTTTATGGATTGTAAACATGTAAGAAAAAAATAAAATTCACTTTTATGTGCCACATACTTGTGCAGTTATGTCCCACCCTTCTTCCAGGCAGATCATAACAGAAGAACCTTGAACATCCAACAGATCCACTACAGCTCCAGCCAACTGCATGATATTCTGAAGTTGCTGCAGCCATTCTGAACTCTCTATCAGCCTGCACATATACACACACACAAATACAACATGTTTGAGAAACTGAATAACAAAAATGGTTAGTACTTGTGAGATATCAGCAAACCACATCTATACTAGTTTCAAGAATCCATCATCATCTGCCTTTAAACATGACTACTCTCATTGACAAGTGACCCATCAGTTTCACATAGCTTCTTCTTAAAACCTTGGAGCAGCTGGTGGATAGGTATCTAAGAGATGAAGCACTGGCACTCATGCCACTGCATCCTAACCAACATGCTTACCAGGCTGGTAAATTGGTGGAAACAGCTTTTCATCAGCTCGTTGTATGGGTTGAGAAGGCGTCTGATCAGCAAGAGACAGCCTTGGGTGTTTTCTTAGACACAGAAGGGGCATTTAACAATACCTGCTACGATACCATGTGTGATGCTCTTGTCAGGCATGGTAGTGATTACACCATTGTGTGGTGGATTAGGACCACCCTAGAGGGCCATGTGGCTGTTGTGACCCTCAATGGATTTTCTGTGGGGCTTGCGATATCCAGGGGCTGCCCGCAGGGGGGTGTGCTGTCACCATTTCTATGGTGCCTGGTGGTAAATGATTTACTGGCCAGGCTCAGTGGAGGTGGTGTATTTATTCAAGGATACGCAGATGACATGTCTTCTTGCAGTGGGTAAATTCCCAAACATGGTATCAGGACTCATGCAGTGGGCCCTTTTGACCGTAGAGACATGGTGCAATGAGGTTGGACTGTCGGTCAATCCCGATAAGACTGGACTTATTGCATTTACCAGAAAAAGGAAACTCCCTGGGTTCTTTGAACCACAATTCTTTGGGGTTAAATTAAGTCTCTTGGGGTCAGTTAAGTATCTGGGGGTTATTCTGGATTCTCAGTTGACCAGGAGAGAGCATGTGGAGGTCAAAGTGAGGAAGGCTCATAATTTGCTGTGGGCCTGTAGGAGGGCGTGCAGGGCGAGGTGGGGTCTGAGACCCAAAATGGTCCACTGGCTCTATGTTGCCATCATCTGGCTAACCATCTCCTTTGCATCCTTAGTATGGTGGCCTGGCTGCCAAACAAATAGTGCCAAGAAGAAGCTAAGCAAAATACAAAGACTGGCATGCTTAGGGATAACTGCTCACTGGACATTACACCCTGAGAAGACATCTATATATAATGGGGTTAAGTAATAACCCCACTTGTAGGAAATGTGGCACTGAGGAGGAAACCTCAGTCCATGTTCTGTGTGAGTGTGAGGCTTGGCCTCACTCAGATATACGTATCTGAGTTCCTTCTTTTTGGACCCAGAGGACATTAGGGAACTAGGTATGGGGGCCATCTGGAACTTTGTTAAAGGAACAGGGCTCCTATAACTTAATGTGGGGCACAAAGGGCCTGTTTTAAGGCTTAGGTGCATTGGGCCTGGAAGGGCTTGAACCCAAATACTATTCTATTCTTCTTCTTCTCATTCACAACTGAACTTAATAAAACCACTTGACACAACTATATACATACACTGAATTTTAGAATTAGAAATACTAGGCCTTCATGCTACAGTCCATTCTGTTTGATTATTTGTTTTGTTTGAAGTATGTTGCATCTTCTGCTTCTATTAAGAGTTTTGGTATGTAAAATATCCTCCCAAAACAAATCCTTAAATTTAGTCCATAATGCATGTGGATGTCTTGATGGGAAAAATACAAATAATGGTAGAATGTCTTTAGTCTGGCACCTGACAATCTGAAACTTGAGGAAAATAGTCCTAAGTCTGGAAGTTCCACTGCCATTATCGCCAGTGCACATTGTGCTTCTGTGACTTCATTTTGGATTATCAGGATCATACTGAGACCAATGAGCTATTATAATGGCTTCAGATAATCAAAAGATGCGTAAACAAGGTACTGCAGGTAACAGGACACATGTAACTTCAAGAATTCCTCAAAAACTTGAAAATTAGCGGCACTGAAAGTGATGAAATCTAAAGAGACATTACGGCTTCATACACGTGGACCACAACTATCTATGATATAAAGAAATGGAAGGATTATGACTGCTAAGGCATCAAGTAAAATTGTGAATTACCTTTTCAAGTGACAGACACTGAAAAAGCCTGAATTAGTGCAACTGGACAAGGTGTCGTATAGGTCGTTTACATCAATGCATTCCAAAGGAACACCTGTGACTGGGCCTATGTTTGAAAAAGCTCAATCTTTTTATGATAAAATTATGAGTAAAATAACTGACAAGTGTACATTCTTTAAAAGCAGTAAAAGGAATTCCCTGCAGGAACCTAGGTCAGTACAGAGGTTGTTTAATAATCTGGAAACTCTCTGGCCTGGTGGGTGTTGGATTAGAAGAATTCTAGCACATACGAGGGTGGTCTGAAAAGTTCTCGGCCTAACAATGAAAAAACTAATTTATAATTTCAAAATTAATTTTATTTTTCAACATAATCTCCCTTAAGACTAATACACTCATTCTAGTGATGTTCCAGTGCCATTATCCTGTCCCTGTAGTAAGATCTGCAAAATACCCGCTACAGCTGCAATCGCCTCTTGATTCGAAGAAAAACACTGACCAACGAGGAAGAGTCTGAGTTTTGGGAAGAGATAGAAGTCAGAGGGAGCCAAATCTGGGGAATAGGGATATGTTCCAACAATTCAAATCCCTTAATTTTCCCATTGCCAAAACACTTTTGTGGGCGGGTGCATTGTCCTGATGAGAGATGATTTTTTCTTTTGCAAACCAGGACTTTTCGCACAAATTTTTTTTGTCTAGTCTGGTTAAAAGATTGGAATAATATTCCCCAGTTATTGTTTTACCCTTTTCAAGTTAATCAATAAACAAAATGCCTTCAGCATCCCAAAACACCGATGCCATGACCTGTCCTGCTGATGGAACTGACCTTGTCTTCTTTGGCGCTGAACAACCGGCTTCTGTCCACTGTTTTGACTGCTGTTTGGATTCTGGTGTGTAATGGTGAAACCAAGTCTCATCCATAGTAATAAATCGATGCACAAAATCAGTTTTATTTTTATTAAAATGCTCCAAGCACTGTTCAGAGATTTTCATGCGAGTGCGTTTTTGATTTGCTGTGAACAAGCGCGGCACCCATCTTGCTTATAGCTTTTTCATATCCAATTCTTCATGCAAAATATATCCTACACATTCTTTTAAAATGCCTATAGTCTCAGCAATTTCATGCACTTTCATCTGCCGGTCATCCAATATCATATCGTGAAATTGTTCAATGATTTCTGGTGTTGTTGCACTTTTTGGATGTCCTTCACATGGATCATCTTCAAGGCTGGTAAGGCCACGTTTAAACTCAGAAGCCCATTTCTTGATTGTTGAAAACGAAGGAGAAGAGTCCCCATAAACTTTTATGAACTTCAAGAATTTCATTTGGCATTAAACCTTCTTTTACAAAGAATTTTATAACTGCACAATACTCAGTTTTATCCATTTTAAGGGATACAGACAACACTCTTGCTTCAGACAGCTGTATAAAACAAACTACTTGATAGAATGACTTGCAATTTTACATGGATGCTTATGACAGATGTACCAACTTAGGGAAAAAAATATCGCCGATAGTGTTGCCGTCTATGGTCAATGCCAAGAACTTTTCAGACCACCCATCTACCTATCTCAGTTGGTGAGACATTTCAAAGATTTATGCTTCTTGAAGACATTTCTCCCATTCATAATTTTGGACAATAAATTTAATCTCCCTGCAATTTCTCTGAATGTTGAGCAAATACAGCAATTTATTGTTATGAAGTTATGAGATTTTGCTGCTGTCACATGAAGAAATATGCCTGTGTTTTATCTTTCTCAATTCAAATGGCATCTGTGTTTCTCACGCACCCTTCTGTACAAATGTCTCCAACATACAGTACCATCTTGTTTTAATAAATACCAGAATAATGAAACTTCAGCACAATGAAATTTTTTGTTCTGGCCCCCAGAAATTTACTATATACTTTTAAGTAAATTGTTTCACTTGAATAAATACCAATGTAATAAAAATATCAGTTTAATGGAATAAAAATCCATCCTGCTATAAAAGAAATAACGTCAGTTAACAAACAGTTTGTATGCATAGCCCTTGATTTATGCCAATCTGTTTCAGGCCTTTTTGTTATAATGACCCTTGCCAATTTATACCACTTCTTATTTTATTCCCTCTCATTTTTGGTTTAACTGCCTGTGGCTGCACTTACATTTGGATGCTGCCGAGAGTGTATGAAACTCACGTCACAGAACAAATTGTGTGCTCACTACAAACTGTGTTAGTCATTATGCCCTTCCCATTTATTTCAGACTAAAGAGAGAAGTTTAGACCATGTGGTTTGTTATTTTCCGTTATTTAACAGTCTTTTTTTGTTGTACCTACAAACACCACAGTGACACAGCTGACACAATGTTGAATAATTGCAGCAATAATCTAATGGTAGTAATATATATGATCTGGAGGTAATAAAGTGACTGATTACTCGCAGTTATGTGTGTGAGTATTCAATCATCCATGGCAGTGATACAGAAAATGTACCACCAGTGACAAGCAAAGACAGTATGAGCTAGGCAGAAAAAAGAGAGAGAGAGAGAGAGAAGGAAGGAAGGAAAGAAAGAAAGAAAGAAAGAAAGAAAGCCTGAGATGACAATGAATAACAGAACACCTAACCTAACCATCACCACACCTACCCATATGAAACTAGCACAACTAAAACCCTAAGCAACCTGCAGCAAGAATCTCAATGGTGGTATTAGAGTGAATTGAGGTGTGAAGTCCATGGGAGTGAATTTAATCGCTGATGATAGTGATGATATGGAACGTGTACCATCCGTGACAAGTGTACACAAGTTTTTTACAAGTACTTTTCAATTTACATAGGTTGGAAAATAATATTAATGGTTTATTTCTACATTAATGTCAGTAACACAATAATATGTACACGCATATATACCATGTATGAACATACTGTCATTCATATCACTGCCTCAAACCCTGACCTATTCCATTATTTCTTACGGGTATATTATTTTTTATTTACATCTTTCTGATTCATGCCCACTTTCTCAGGGATGTAATTAGGGCATAAAATGAAGGCTATATGTCACATGAAATCTCTGAAAAATGCAATGCATGGTTTATGAACCCACCACTTCATGTGTAAGACAACAGAGAGAAAAGAGTATGGAGTTATTGAATGTACGTAAAGGTATGCTCATTATGAAGAAGAACAACAACACACACAATGGTCACGGCCATAGCAATTCGTAGGAGAAATCCTATGACTAATAAACCCTACTGTAAAATCCCATTCCTTGTCTCAACTTAACTCAAGAGTGCCAGCCAAGCAATGCAATTCACATTGGTAACACAGCACAGTGTCACTTATGACATATTTATAAGGAACAATCAGAAAATTTCAGCTGCATGACAAAATCTGAAAATAGAAACAGTGTTCCCACATGCTCAATTGGTAAGCATTTTGATTAGACTGAAGCAGATAAGGTGCATTTACATTAGATGATCTGAGTTGAATGATGACATATATCAATGCAATCAACCAGGAAGCATTTCCATTCAACTGAAACAGAGAGGATCTACTTTCATTACATTCAATGGTTGCTACATGAATAAATCATACAAATTAAAATCCACACTTACTCGCTGCTTACATGTGCAGTGTGACCTCACAGTGCGATTGCCAGATCTTATTACAATTTGGCTGCACTCATATGATATTGTCATACAAATTCTGATTATTGTACAGTATGACAATACTACAACCAAGTTCTCACACCAGCAAGTGTTGCCAAACAGTATGCCAAACCATGCCCATGCATTTTTGCCATAGCAAGAGGACTTTTCCCCCATTTTTCCACAGCTTCCGGAACCACAAAGCTGAGTTAATAACTGTATCTGCCTCATTGATTAAACTGCTCAGAGCACCAAGGTTATGTAGCGTCTTTGGTTAGGAGTGAAGTGGGAGGAATGTGTGCACATTGCAGATTGGGCATGATCAGATATAAAATCACTGGCATCATTGCGGTGTAAGACACTGTAGCATTCAGTAGCAAGGTCTTTCAAAGCCAATGCAATCCATACGTTATATTTTGTTATCATTTGTTGTTACCACTAGTGTTTCATTTCTTAGTTTTGTTTTTGTGTGTGGTGAATTACTGACGAGAAAAAAGAAGCACAATAATTCTTTTGCATAATAATAAAAAATTCCAGAAGAGCTATAGATATGTGATATCACAAGAAAACACTGAAACACCTCAATGAGACTGTCTGTGTTTGTAAAAGGCAGAGTGACAATCAAGAATACCATTGATTCTAATGGAATTCAACCACAGAGGAAAATAATTCTCATTGCAAACAATAAAATGGACAAAGCTGTATACAGGTAGATTCTGGATATGTGATCAAAAACCACTATGGGAATGGCACTGCTGTGCTAGCAAGTGTGATCTTTCACATAATCGTTGAGCCTAACAGAATTTAAGGAACATGTGAGTGGTCTCCATAGATTTCCAACATGGCACTAAGTTTTAAATGCTTTGTAATGGCAAACAAAGACATTCTGGTCCACTTAATAGATAGCATTGAAATTCTTCAAGAAACTGCTACGAAATAATTACTAAAATGGGCTGCGCGGTACAAATTTCAGGCTCTTAACATAGTCAACATGTTCAGTTTGATTTTTTTTATTTACATATTTGTAATGGTCATTCCGAATTTTTTATGTTTTCCAGCTTAATGACATTTAATTACAATGAATATATTTTTTATCACCCGTATGATTCTGTTATACCAAGATATCAACATATCAACCTTTCTGTTGAATCAGTGTATTCCTGATTTTCTGCTGGCTTTGGAAAGTTTCATATTTGCATTGTCACCATTTGTTTATGCATTGTGTGACTTACACTTCTAATGCACTTTCTTTTGGTGGCCTGCCAGGCATGTTATAAGGAACCCTTGTACATCACATAAAGCAAAATATACTCCTGAACTCCTGACAACTACTCATACACACAGCTATGCCATAATCTAGTATAAAGTCTAGTCCAGAACTTCAGTTTGCCAGAAACTCCCAGCAAAATTTGAGGAGAATCTTCTTGCTCTTCAGCAACATGTGCTTGGACTTCGCAAAATGAATGAATACATTCTGAGCCAAATGGGAAGCACCAAAAAAACTCCAGTGTGCTGAGACTTGTCATAAAATTATACTGTCAATAACAATGGGGTAAAATATGTGATGAAAAGATCATGCAATGAAAAGATGCAAGTAACCATCATGCTGACAGTATTTGGAGATGGTAGCAAGTTAACTCCCAATATGATTCTAAATTGCAAAACAAGGCCTAAGGAGGAAGCTGTCTTGAGGAATCATTGTCAGATATTTGTAACAAATTGGTTTTCAGTGGTGTGGACCAGAAGGCCAGGGGTGCTCCTACAAAAATAGGGAGCACTGGTGTTGGATGTTTGTAGGTATCATTTAGCACAAGAAATAAATGCCACAAACAGCTCTGTGAACATGAACCTTGTGGTCATACTCGTGATGATGACCTCACAACTGCAGTGTTAGATGTGGTGAACAAGTTGTCCAAAGACAACCTAAAGCAATTGCATGGTGAGTGGCTCTTGGGAGAGGTACATGCTATGATCTTAGCTAGAAGACTCAAAAAGTCCAGTGTGAGTTTTCTTTGTCAATACATCATCACAACATGCCAGGGCATCTCACCCAAAGTAACTGTAAAGTGGTTTAAAAGTGGTGTATATCCATTTTTTAATGACAATATGTGGTGGAATGACAGCGAATAGGTTGGGAAAGGTATTAGAAAAGAAGACGGTGCATGTTACAGAGTAGTAACTGGTGCAGTGAACAGACCATATCATCTAAATCACTTATTAGCTTACCCCCTCTGATGTTCAGCAAATATCTATGTATTTTTCAAAATTATGTATCATTTAATCACTTCCACTACACTTAAAGTTCAGTTTTAGTAACCCTTCCTATAGTAAGACAGAATGTGACTTTCCTGTAAATTCCTACAAATTGACACATTCTAAGTACATGTGATCACTCACTTATGAAAGCTCTGCTCAGGCTCAGGATTTGGAGAACTTGGGATACAAGCGCGCATCAGCTTCTTGAATGCTGCCTTCGTGTGTCGCACATCATAATATTCTACCGGAATGAAATCTGTCTTTGGTGCAGATTCTGCCTTCACACCCTGAAGAATCAAATAATGCAATATAACAATAACTTTGCTAAAGGAGTCACATGCATAAAGTACAAGCTGATCAAAAAGTTAAGCAAATCAAGATATGGATGGTTGAACACAACACTGTAACATACACACACATTAATGATTGTTGACAGGGACCTCTTCCTTTCTTGTAAAAAAAATTTACATTAGATCAATCACCCTCAATGGCAATATGTCTCGCAAATGCAATTAATCTGTTGGTACATTTAGATTTAAAGTTTTCATAGCAGTGAAGCTTGATACTATGATGTGGGTTATGACACCATGTAGGAGGTTATGTATGCTTTGGAGAAACATACTGTCTCACACACCCTGAAAACTATGGCACAATGTTCCTCCAAAAATTGTGACAACCTAACACACTAAATGGTGCCACAACCCAGAAAACCTCAATAATCTACATTACTACAAATTTCTTTGGAACTAGCAGCCTGTATTAAGCCAATGCTTGTAACAATGTTCAACATTCTTCTGATAAATAACTTTTAGAGTATTGGAATTACACCAACAAAACAAAAAAGTGCATGCATGAAGAAATGAACAGAAGATTCAATGTGATAAATGCTAAGGAACATTCAGTCCAGAATCCAGTGCTTTCAAGTCTACTATCTAAGGACAGCAAGATTAAAAAGAAATGTCAATTTGCTTGCTGTTTTTGTGCATGTGAAATTTATCACATTAAGGGAAGAACATAAGTGAAGGGTGTTGGAAAATAGGGTCTTGAAGAAGACATTTTGGTGTAAGAGGGGGAAAGGAACAGGAGGCTGGAGAAAACTGCATAATGAGTACTATCCTGACTTATACTCCTCACCAAACATTATTATTTACTTACTTACTGATTCCATGGAGCACAGTCCCTCTTGCAAAGCTAACCAGTTTTCAGCTAGTCAAGAAATTCCCCACATTTTATAGAGCCCAAAGGTTCACTATCTAGTTCACAAGACCCCGCCACTGGTCCCTATTCTCAGCCAGATATCAATCCGGTCCATACCACCCCCCCCCCCCCCCCCC
>Ga0268261_10002476_pt1 | contig 13244 bp, 10 predicted proteins | sample TergutNc150P1_FD_190353 | JGI IMG/M metagenome (GOLD analysis project Ga0268261, IMG submission 190353) | Nasutitermes corniger P1 segment gut microbial community from laboratory colony in Florida, USA - Nc150 P1 (SPAdes) (version 2) | ecosystem: Host-associated > Arthropoda: Insects >... | reverse complement strand
CTGTAGCTTCGAAACAAGAGCTAAACAACAATTTTTAGTATCATATTCGTGTTCAGCACCCACAAAATAGCCATAGAAGACTTATTTCATCAATGCTAATTTTTGGCTGTATATCAGTGTAATTAATTTAATTCTATATTACATATTGCATTACAAGTATGAATCAGTAGAAATAACCAACAAGATGCAACCTTGTAATAGAATTTATTATTCCAAAGTTTATTGAAGGCTCAACATGTTTCGAATGGCACACCGCTCATCATCAGGAGCTCTAAACTGTATTTGCAGCCTCTGGTTTATATACACGTGGTGACAGACCGCTGTCAGCCTTGACAACGGCTGGTCACCACATGTGTATGTAAACCAGAGGCTGCAAATACAGTTTAGAGCTCCTGATGATGAGCGGTGTGCCGCTCAAAACATGCTGAGCCTTCAATAAACTCTGGAATAATAAATTCTATTACAAGGTTGCATCTTGTTGGTTATTTCTACTGATTCATACCACGATGCACGGATCCATGAATATTAAATTTATAAATGCATTACAAGTACTTAAAAACCTTCCTGATGCAATTTTGTGTATGGGTCATCAAAAAACCCCAAAAATTTCCATAAGGATGTTATAAACTGCTTCATGTATTTGATAATTGTGCAGTTGTACAATCCCTACAGAGCAACCATGAGATATACAATTTGCTGATGCAGTTAAGTGCAGGGAATAAGGCAATCAGAACACCATGAGGACAGAGGGGAAGACTGATTCAGTTAAAAAGTCAAGCAAAATTTCTCAAAAGCTACATTTCCAAATAAATGGGCATGCTTAAAGAAAATGGACTAACAGACTCACATTTCTTGTCTGGATGGTGAACTCAACATCATCATTAAGTCGTAGCTCCTCTTTCATTTTTGCCTCTGAGAAGTGGAAAAAAATTTCCTTCACTACATCAGCTCGTTCGATGAACCCAAAGCTTTCCTTCATGGAGCAGACCACACCTTGGTATTTTACTGGATGTGCGGGGTTCTCCAGCCGAATATGGCAGGCCCCCAAGTTACCACTGCTACACAGACAAAGTGGTCAACCAAAGAAGCAATGGCATGCTACTGTTTTAACATAAACTACACATGGAGTAATTTTCAACAATTACACTATGTTAGAGCTACATTAAACTTTACCGCTGATTGGTGGCTATCTGAAAGCTGACTTTGTCTCCTGAGCATAAGGTAACATTTCCCTCCACGTCATCTTTGTTATAAGGCAGAAAGAAGCACTCCCCACGATTCTCATAACTGATCCGTCCTTGTGTGTCACCACCTGAACCCTCACTGCGCAGTTCTGTTGTTACTGTACCTGTCACACGCTCTTCACTCAACACCTGGAAAGGAAATTGTGAAGAAAATAGTGTAACTTATAAATAAAACCAACTCACCATCTCTAAACAAGTACAAATGTGTCACTTACAACTTCTGGTGCTATTTTTGTTACAGCACTTGCTATTGGTTTGCCAGTCCTCCGGTCATATGTCATCTCAAATTCAACTGGATCCCCAATCTTCAGATGTTCTATATTGCCATTGAACTGGCTGAAGTGGAAGAAGAGACGTGCCTGACGCTCACAACATTGAATGAATCCATAAGAATGCTGAAGAAAACACAGGAAAAGTAACTTCAAAATCATACTTTTTAACATTACCGAGTGGAAATTTTACTTTTAATTCAAATAAGTAATATAAGGTTACAAGATTTCTGTAGTTTACTACAGCAAAACTGTTAACAGCTGTCAAAGTAAAGGCACACTCTCTACATTTCACGGTGAAGAAATATTACAGACCGGAACGGGTCAACAAGTGGCCCAACTCCATGACAGATATATGATGATGAGAAATATTATATACTCTGTGTTCAGATACCCTTTGACAGTAAATGATATTACGCAATATTATTGACATCTAGGGGTAATAATGAAGGGTTGTGCAATAAATGAAATAATCTGTTGACAGTATTTTGCAATGTTCATTCAGTTACCATCTGTCTGCCAAGCAGTAAACATGTCTCCAGTGGACTGAGGAGATATAGCGCATATAAATTTCAGGTCTTCAAAACCATTTCCAGCGGCCAAACAGCCTAGCATAATGGATAAATGCTGACAGTGACTGCTTCTCTCACACATTCTTTTAGTGACTGTAGGGGGTAACAATTGCAAGTAGCTCAGCAAATGATGAGCCATCCAACTGCAAAAAATTTTGTAAAAGTTTGGTTCACTCAGCCTTAAGTCTGTCATATGATCTTTGTGCGTGTATTGTGGTCTTCATTTGTACCATTCCTTGGTCCAGCAACAAATTTTCATTTTCTTTTTTAAACAAAGGGCTATAGCACTGGCCACAAAAGAAGTATCAATACCATTCAACAAGTTTAAATTTCAAATTTCCAAAACCTACCAATATTGGGGCAGGTAATTTGATAGGACAGCTGAAGTAAAGAGGGTACAGATTCTTCACAGCACCATGCCAATGATGGAGAACATGTCATAATACTAAGACAATAATTACTATCATGTCAATAAAATATTTTCTACATACATATTTACAACTAGTACACCAGCGCACTAAAATGTGCACTGCAATCTGAGGAACAATAATTTATGTTTTTACCATATTCTAAAAATGGCTCTAGATTACATTTTTTGTAAGCGTGTCTCCTTGCATCCTTACAACAGTTCTATTCTGTGTTCTTCATGTGGGCTTACCTCATATCCTAGAAATCACACTAGTTTGGGGTTTCCCTATCCTAACAATGCGGTTCATCCCAAGGAAATGGTTTTACACATATGCAAATCAAAGTTAAGAATTTTTACATATCTTCCTCCTAAACAAATTCTATTCTTCAATAGAAGAGGTGTGAGATAGGATACAATACTATAATGTGAACCTAAACAGTTCCATTGTATGATTTAAAATTTCAATGGCAGATGAAACATTACTGAATAACTCGATAACTGTAGAGTACTCTACTTTCTTGTAATTTAAGAGGATAGCATGGGGCATGTGGAGGTCAAATTATGCACTGTGTTTATGCTGTGCTTCTCTGAATTGGTTTCAAATCAAAACATAATTGTTTTGAATTCTCCAAGTTGTTCACAATAAATGACAGTAATTTACTGGCAAGGTAACATACACATTACATTTATTAAATAACACTCTACACGAGGGCACCTTCTACAGTCAAGTTTTCATGGCCTAGAGTAGGTACTGGAATAAAACATTTTATTCCTGATACAAGTGGCAACAAAGAATATACAACAGATAAAATGTAAGAATTCCTTGCAGTAGAAAGTTTTGGAATTCACCTGTTATGCACTCCTCCATTAATGTTAATTCACTACAACTTACATGTTAGATCACTGTCTTCCTTGAAAGTTATCAGTTCTTCCATTATATTATGGACAGTTCATGTATTTCATGCACAGTATCTGTGCACTACACACTTCAATCAAAAAGAAATGATACCACCGGTCAGTAAATTTAAAACATGTGACATGATCTCTTACAGCACCATAAATGCCTGTCCCCTGATGGAATAATGATGCTCAGACATCTGTGGATTCAAACCAACATTCCTGAATTGGCTCCTTCACCCGAGGAACAAAAATAAATGTCACAGGGATAGGTCCACAACACCCAAATCAAAACCCACACTATTGGTGTATTTAGTGAATTACCAATGATATACTGTGTGAACTATGTACTATTACTGCCACACCCCACAACCCAAATACCAGTAAAATATACTGTGAATAACTATTACTACTACTACTGTTGCTGCTACTGCCATTACCACCACCACCACCCACTACTCACCACCACACCAAAATACAATCGTGATTGTCTAGTGATAACCTGACTAGCCAACTCAGTCCAACATCAATCCAGTATACCATAACTACAGTGCCTGCACAACTGTACTGTATTGTTCTGCATTATTAACCACATTATATTATTCTAGGCTATAACAATGTATCATCCTGTAGGTACCAAAGGCATACAAGTACAAAGCCACATGTGAGCAGGAGAGTTTCAAGTACTGAACTGGACCTACTCCAGGGCACCTTTCTGAACCAAACAGATTTTGTGGGCTTTCAATAGACAGCAACAAATATAAATTCAGAGAAGACCTCATGTCACAGGCCTTCAAGTAAAATACCTTCAACACATTACCCAAGTCATAATCAAGCATAACAGCAAACAGTTGGCATGTCACCTAAGAAAGTCTCCAGCTTCCATGTCCCCTAAAAGATGACATGTGTTTGAACAGGCCTACAGAGCATCCTTCAAGTGTGGGAATGGAAACATTGGGACAACAGGCTATTCCACTAAAACCAGGGTTAATGACTCTTATGGAACCTGAAGATTCACTATTGTGTTCATAACAGCATGACACACTGGTCCCTATGCTAAACTACATGAATTGAGTCCCAACTTAACCAGTTAGTTCCTTAAGATCCTTCCACCTATGCCAAGACCTGCCATGTAGTTTCTTCCCTCCAGTTATCCCCTCAAACCTTTGTTATGCTGATGATATATACTTACCAGTAACTTTTCAATTATGCCAGTTTCACGTGTGCCCTGACTACCAAGGGCAGAATCACTGTAGCTGGTGGTGGAGTTATTTGAGGAACCAGTAGTATTCAATGGAGGAGATGCTATGCTTTCACCATTATACATAGTGCTGCTGCTTTCAGTTCCTGTGAATGTGCCAATGGGGAACCTCCCACCTCCTCTTCCATTATTTGACGTGGAATATGAATTGTAATTGGCTGAATAATGATTACTGGATGTCACTTTATTAGTGTATGCATTACCAGAAGAGTCCTTTGGAGCCGACGAAGCACCCTGATAGTGATTACTACTGCTATTGAAATTCGTTCCATTGGGAGAGCTGTGAAAATTAGACGTGGTGGAACTGTTGGGAATCGTCAGAGATTTGAAGTCCAGTATTGAAGTGTCTGAGTTCATGTTTGGCGGCTGGAACGATTTCCACTGAGGATTATTGGACATAGTCTTTGACAGGTTACCTTAGTTTGATTAGCTATGTACTTATAAACTTCGGCTTAAGAATGATGTATCACAGAACGTTTCTTTACGAGTGAAGTATAACTCTATGAAGATAATGGATACAATACAACATTTAGCCTACTGTAGGCCTCTTACCATGGGGAAAAATGTACAAAATGTAAAAAAACACAGTGGAGGTTTCCTTAGTTTTAGTTCAATCAACAAACATTAATGCAGTACTGTAATAATTCCAATAATTGCTATGGCAAACACTGATTGCTAGTAAGAAGTCTGAGTCACTTATGTTAATGGAGATCCTAAGTGAGAAATAAAGTTGGCAAAATCCTCAGATGTCTTCAATGCGTGCTGGGTGCAGATTGTGTGTGGGTTGTTTTTTAATCCTGGATCGTTGTTTCAAGTTTTCTAATCTAACAAATACACAAGCTGAAACAGAAGAAAAACTTGGTGTTACTGCCTGGCTTGATAAAAATTTCAGGTGCTAAATCTGATATACATACTGAAAATTCCTGAAACAGTAAACGCCCATTGCCTTGTAGGTAATCTGTATTTGGAAACTTTGATCACGATTAAACCATGTTGTAATGTATGAAAGACGTAATATACTGTTACACGTTCCGGTTAAAATTGTGGGCCATGAGAATACACGCACGGCACGTTAGGGTAGAGCTGCGTACTTTGACCCCCTACGCTTGAACCAAAACTTATGAAGTCACTGATAATTGTAATTACAGAATCTTCAAGACGAACGTTATAATTTTACAAATTTAATACATGGACAACAGAAATTAACTTTTAGTTTCAATAGATTTCTTGAAAAGTAGCCTAGAAAAAACTTTGTCTTCGCCCTAATGCTTTGGAATAACAATAATTCTATACAGAGAATATACAAAGTACAGAAATATAAAAATAAAATTCTTCAATAGTATTACGTAACGATATCCACTCCATAAATTTGTTAACAATCTTATAATTGAAATATTTTAAACGAACTGCCTCACCACCACACAGCACAGCACTGACGACATGCCGCCATGTTGAATGTCAACACTCGAACGTAAAACACCAGGAACCGTACTTCGTTTTCATTGGTGACCGTCAGTTACGTTTGCAATATGGAAGCAATATTCCACGAAAAGGTGTGGATGAATAATTTAATGTCATTTATGTGTAAGGTTATAAAGCGTGGAATTAACGCTATTTAGAATATTCACTGATTGTTCATTTTTTCGTGAATTACAATAAGTAAATTCCAAAACGAAAATAAACTTTAGTTATACAGTTCGGCGGCTGCAATCGGCATATTTGTTGGCATGATGTATTTGGCAAAAAACTAACCAAGTTTGCATTATTACGTGTAGCCTAGCATAAGCCAATAATTCTACTTAGCGATTCTGTGCCTGTAAATATTTGCTGTCATTTTGGGACACAATACGTTGAGTTTAATGGACTGTGCTCAGTTCTGTTTTCTTTTTAGCAAGAAGGATCACTTTGTGCCCAGCATTGCTTGAATGCATTGCTGCAGGGATCATACTTCACACCTGTTGACTTGGCGACCTTAGCACAACAGATGGATGATGAAGAGAGGTTGAGAATGGCAGAATCTGGAGTAGACAGTGAAGAATACAGAAGATTTTTAGAGGTGACTTTTCTTGTAGATTAGTTAAACTTAACAGAGCAGGAGACCATGGTTATATGCAGATGTAAGATGACACCTGATATAGAATTTCTGGGTAGTGTGAATTCCCAGCTTACCATGTTATCCACAAAATTCTTCTTTTACCACCAGAAAATGCCACACACCTTGACATACGTTAGCTCCTCATATTTATATCTTGTCATTCTGTACATCCCATATTAAATTATTTCTTCGCCATTTTCCACCTTTCCTAACATGCCGTCTTCATTACAGAAGGTATCCACTTTGGACAGTAGACATAAAACCATAAAAGTTACAAGGCAGTGGTATGTATTTATTGCATACAATAAGTGTTTCTTCCTAATGTGACGGTTGGCAGCATGCTGTGTTGCCTCTCTTGAGTTGACATAACCCATTCTGACATTAAAGGTATGTTCCCACCTTGCTGAATGTAATTTTGTCCTTTTGTAGAAATATTAATCTACAACTGTGTATTTCAGATCCAGTGCAATGATTTTGTTCCTATGCAGTTTGTCATCTGCAACAGCCGTGTGCCTCTGGCCTTGTCTATGATGAGACTGGGCATGGTTAGTTGCCATGCATGAACTTTGAGTTGAGGAAAGCCTCTCTTTTCTATGGGCATTGAAAATTTCATAGAGATTGAACCTGAGACTGGAATTCAGTCTTGTGCATCAGGTGTTTATGAGGAATTGATTCTGCATGTTGTACTAAAGGTGCTCCTAGCAGGAGGAACTGCAGTTTACAGAACTCCATTTCAAGTTACATTTTCCACTCAAATAAGGTCTGTCACTCCCATCTTATGTTACATTATTTTACCCCATCCATTACAACAAGTTTTAGTTGAACATGATTTGACATTCCTTATAACATGTATGTTGCACCTTTTTGAACTTCTGCAGTAACTTGATGTTCACTTGCCTGATACTATTCCTAATATACTCCCTCTGATTCACCTTTACTGTATCATATGTCAACCAACAACTTTTGACATGTCTGTCATGCACAAGGCATAATGTCTCTCATTGTTCATTGCCAGTATTTTATGGAACTACTTTCTGCATATTTATAAATGATTATAAATGTTGGTATGACAATAAAATGTTTATTTCACATGTAAATGTTACTGAATACAAACTATAATGGAAAGATAGACTCTCGTTCAAAGTATGAGGGAATGCTGATAAATCTTTGGCTTTGTGAGAAAGACAATGAGCTACAGATTTTGACACACATACTTTGTTCAGTATACTCCCCCTTGAGTTGAACACACTTTTTACTCTTCTGCTCTAGCTTCTCTAAACTATCCAGTTAAAATGCTGAAGGTTGGACTGCAAACCATTCATATGCTGCAGACATGGCATCCTCAGTGGTCAAAAATTTTGTTCCCTGCAGATGTTTTTCAAAGTTTGGGAATAACTGGTAGTCTGAAGGGGCTAGATCAGGTGAAAAGGTAGGGTATTTCAGCACTTCAGAGTGCAGATCGGCCAACTTCTAGTGTGTTATGGCAGCCGTTTATGAGGAGGCAGTGTCCTGGAGAAACAACACACCATTTAACAGTTTCCCTCACCATTTGGGGTGCAGTGCCTGCTTCGCTGTGTCTAAGAGAGGTGTGTAGTAGCTTGCTGTGATTGTTGCACCTTCTTTGAAGTAGTCAACTAGTAATATTCCATATTTGTCCCAGAAAACAGATGCGATCACCTAGGAGGCTGACTTTCAAAAAAGTTTTCAAAACTTTTTTGGATGAGGTGAACTTCTGTGTCTCCACCCCTTAGATTGTTCTTTTGTCTGTGGATCATACAAATGTATCTATGTTTCATCCATTGTCACAAGTGGAGGCAAGTAATAGTAATAAACTCTCTGCCAGGTATATTTCTATCTGAAGTGCTCAAGAATGGCTTGTGAAGCCAAAACACGATCACATTCCTGATTCACATTCAAACTTTTTGGCACCCATTTGACAGCCAGCTTCCTCATGTCCAACTCATCATGGCTAATGAACTTTACATGTTCCTGAGATATCTTCAGAGTCTCTGCCATCTTTTTTGGCTGAAATTCCGCCATTAACGGCATCCACATTTTCAGGGACAGTAACCACAAGTGGCCTTCCGAGACAGTCTGCATCTCATTGTTGAAGTGTCCTGTCTTAAATCGAGCAACCCAGTTTCTAACTGTCAAGCAAGAAGGACTTTATTGCCATATGTAACTGACATCTCATCATAAATTTCTTTGGCTCTCGTCTCTTTGAGGAACAGGAACTTCACCACTGTGCTCTCTTTTGTTGTAAATTCTGCATTGGGGTCTGTCATCTTCAGCTGAGATCTGAAAAACAAAAGCTGTAAATAACCAACACAGATGAAATTTAGAACCAAATCAATTAAAAGTAGCTACTGTCTTGTGATATAGGTGTCATTTTTCTAGGAATGGAGGAAATGGTGGTAGTCAAGACTTATCAGCACCCCTTCATTCGCACATTTTTCATGTCAATGATTCATGATGTTGCTGGTTTTATAGGGCATCATTTTCATTTGTTACGGATTCAAATGTATTTTTTGAAAGATTTAAAATTTAAACAACCTTTGTTTGCATACATGAACACATGTAAAGAAAACATCCCTAGAAATTTATTTTATATATTTAGGTAACAAGGAAATTTGCCGCATTTTTAAGACATGCTTCATAATCTTTTTTTTTTTTATTTCTCAAAAAATGCTTTTATTTCATAATGTTATCTTTTCCTATTCAAATAATACTCACATTTTTCATAAACCACACACTGAAATTTAAATACTGATCAAGGGTTTCAAGGGTTAAACTACAGGATACATATTTCATTTCACCAAGTTATAAATCTCTTAACCTTTAAGAACCGTGCATCCTATATATAGGACGGGTGTACTGCTACCCTCCAGATGTTGCATTTTATATATATATATTTTTTTAAATATAAGTACTGAGTATTTTAAACATGCTGCACACTCTCCATTTTTCTTTTCAAAATGCTGTTTATTTCATAATGCTACCTTTTTTGGTTCCTGTATTATTCACATTTTACATACAGGGTGTGCTAAAATTTAAATATAAAACTCCAGTGCCAAAAGGTTAACAATGGTAATTTGTGAAATAGAAGTATGGCCTTTGTTCTCCTTTATTATTAAAAATTAACCATATTGCAAAATATTAAGAGTTATGTAGGAAGGGGCACAAATACATGATGTTTTTAAAAATGAAATAGCGATTGAAACAAAGTTTCACTTTATTTTAAAATATATGGATGCATTCATAACTCAGTGGAGAATTAACTGTAACAATCAGCTTGGAAAATCACATTTGCAAGTGACCTGTGTCACCACTTTGCATACAACCTGGCAGAGAGGTTATTACACATTTCTGCTTCTTGTTGGGCATGGATTCAATACTCTGCAAAATTTTCTGTTTCAAGTCAGGTGTACTGACAGGTTGTGTCTCACACACTTTGGTTTTCAGGTAACCTCACAAGAAAAAATCTGCTGATGAAAGATTTGATGAGTGAGTAGGCCAGTTGATGTCTCTGTATTAACCCTTTAAACGCCAAGTTAAATCCCATCTGCTATTTGCTGGCATTATTAGGAGCTCGCCATATTCTCCACATTAGCAGGATAAGGGTTAAGAAATGTGTCAGTATGGAAACATATTGTGAAGAACTTTCTTACCTACTCATGCAGTGTGGGCAGGGCCGTGATGATTCAGTTAATTAGACAGGAAATTTTCCAGCAGAACTTTATGTGGCTCAGCACTTACAATCAAAACATGGTGTGCATCATCCTCAAAGAATTAAAGGTCAATAATATCAGAATAATCACACACCACACTGTCACTGCCCACATTTTCTTTCATCAAGCTCATGGATTGGTTACAAAACTGTGCATGATATGCTTTGCCCCATTCTCTTCTGCATAATCTGAGTTTTGAATGACTGGTATGCAGATAACAATGTGACATTTGGTAAACAATCCTCTCATTTATAACAAGGGCCAGGTCAGGTTGGCAAGCTGATTGATGTGGATTTTGCATCATGATCTTTCCTATTTTACTTGTATAATCGGGCATATGGACAAGACTGGGCATTGTGTTGGTTCCAGGCCCTTGCTGATCTTTCTTCATACCATTTTGATACCCACAGTATCTGTGTATTATGGGTAGGGACGTCTCTGAAACTGCTGTTGGAAACCACCTATGTTGCTGTACTTGGATTTTCTTTAATGAACAACTTCACAGCCACAGCTCTCCCTTGAACCAACCCAGCCTTCATGTCAAATAAACCCCAGTGAGCTGTCCACTGGAATACTGATATTGATGAGTGATGCAGTTATGTTTGGTGTGGAGACTTGGCCTCCTCACTAACTGAAAATTTCATAAGCAGATTTTTTTCCTGTTGAGTATGCTGAAGGTCAGAATGTTTCACTGGAGCTCCCTGAATGTCAAAGTGCATTGGACATGTCCTGCCAGCAACTCTTACCTAAAACATTGAATTTGGCAGTGTATTGAAGCCGTCCCAAATGAAATGCAGCAATGTGTAATGACCTGTCTGCCTGGTTAAATGTAAGAGTGCAGTGATTTCATCATTTACAGGATTTTCCAAGAACCTAACTCTTGTGAACAGTGAGGATTTGATGTATATGGCCTCCATAATTGTGATTTTTTATCATGTACCAATTTCCTTATTAGCTGTGGTTTGTTGACCACTCGTACATGTGTACTTGCCTTGTGTGTGCCAGTGGTCATACAGGCAGGAATGTCAAGACCCAGTTTGGCTTGTAGAATCACTGAGAAGAAGAAGTGGAATTTATGTGTACCAACTAATTATTGAGAGTGTGTGTGTTGTAATCTTTCATTATTGGTACTGTTTGCTCATTTTGTGGCAAATGGTTTGGAACTTCTCAGTAACCCAATTTCAGTATTTTTACTGTGTCATATTTTTCTTTGTTTAGTAATTAGGTTAAGGAATTCTTTGGCTCTTGACTGTTGCATTGTAGTTAGTAGGAATGTGCCTATCATTTCCAATTGTTGCAGCAACCTTCTGGGAATTATGATGACAGTGGATATTTTTCAGTACAAGTGATCAGCAGTGCTCTTGAAGTTTGGGGTTTGGAGTTGATACCCTACAATAGTACTGAACCGAGAGCTTTGGAAGCACAGCAGTGTCCAGAGTGAGTAATTGCAAGTACCGGCTTTTACTTCATTGATATTGATGCTTGGTGCAGTTTTAACATTAATATAATAATACTCTCATTACCAGTAATAAAATAATAATATAATTTCCAATTATCGTGCATGATTTAATGTTGCTCGTGTTTATTTAATGTTAAATTTACTTGTTCTATTTCTATTAAGGCCCACTATGCCTTTTGTTAAGATTTTAATGTAATGCATGCTATTCCAATTTGAGATTTCCTCTCTTTTTCCTTCTTTTCTTGTTGGTATCATAGAATATGTTAAATAAAAAGTTTCTGTTTCTGTTAGTTTGGTAGTTGTATCATCATCATCATCATCATCAAACTTCACTTTGCAGAGTAATGCAGGCTTTCATCTGCAACTACCGAGATCATTGGTTTACAGTTCGGCGCCTTGGCCGACAGTGGTTCAACTTGAATTCTTTGCTGACAGGACCAGAACTAATAAGTGATACTTATCTTGCCATGTTCTTGGCACAACTACAGCAGGAAGGTAATGGTTCCAAGCAGTTTTTGTTTTTATCTTAATGTTTCAGTAGCTAGCTTGTTTGCACATTACATAGTTCCCATTACCACACAATCTAATGTGTCTATCTTTTGGTGCATTCATTACCTTTGCTTTTCGTCATCCATTGTGCTTAACAGTTACACTGTATGTGAGAAGCCTTCTTCATCTGAAAATTTGTATTCAAATTACTTAAAAATCAGAATGTGATAGTATGTTTGACCCTGTGACAGTGTTGTCCATTTCCAATATAATTTTTGTAAATATTATTTGGATTGCAAAATGTTTTAGATCAAATTTTGTAGCCTTTGATTTAATAAACACAGTATGTGTAAAGGCATGTCATTTTAAAGTTTTGCTGTTTAGTAATGGTTAGTGTTGGAAAATGTTTTTGCTTTCTGTCTCTGCTCCCATCCATTCTTGTGGGTGAAAGTAATGGCATAAAATCTGGAGACAGATATGGCATAGGTTTTGAACCTCCACTAGTAGCTGACACATTTAGACTTTCATGAGCCATCCCACCTTGCTGAAACTTCATCACAGATTGACAATAAAGGAATGCAATTTGATCAAGTGTTCTTGATTTCAAACTTTCGCCTTGTTCTGTAAGTTGTATGTTTTCTTCTGAGTAATTCCCCGGCGTCTGAATTTTATATGCCGACGTTTCGGAACACTATGTCTGTTCCATCTTCATAGGCAAGTAGGTAAATAATGACTAAATTTGAGAATGGTTGGGGTATCCATATGAGAGAGGGTTTGGCTTAAAAATAGCTTAAGCCAATTGGAAGGAGGGTGACGGGGTA
>Ga0268261_10002475_pt1 | contig 13247 bp, 8 predicted proteins | sample TergutNc150P1_FD_190353 | JGI IMG/M metagenome (GOLD analysis project Ga0268261, IMG submission 190353) | Nasutitermes corniger P1 segment gut microbial community from laboratory colony in Florida, USA - Nc150 P1 (SPAdes) (version 2) | ecosystem: Host-associated > Arthropoda: Insects > Digestive... | reverse complement strand
ATCTGCTTCATTTTCAACTGCAAATTTCACGCCCGGATTTCCTATGAAAGGTGGTATTCTTGGTTCACGATCATTTTTAGAAAACCCTGTAGTTGGGGTAACATCTGTCTGTCTGTGGTTAGGGCCCGGTATTGAAATGTTACTCTATCACTCGCATTTGCACTTTCAGATTCACTCTCTTCACTACTTGAAAATTCGGGAATATTATCTCCATCTGAATCACTGTCATTTAAAACTTCTTTCACCGCTTCAGCTAATTGTTCATCCGTTCTAAAGCCAATTGTATTTCTTTTCCTAGATGCCATGTTTCACTGAGAAGTATGAACTATCACACGCATACACGACTTCACTTATAAAAGATTCTTTATAGACTGCAACCAGAGACAGCCCAATCTCCCTCTGAGCGTAAGGATAAACACGGGTTCATTACATCACAATGTAAGCATAATCAAATATGAAAGGGATAAAGATAACAGCTAGATATACTGAAGCTGCTGCATAAGTTTCCCGCCTACAATGAAGATCACGTAGCTGATATGAGCTGAAAAAGCGGAGCGCGCGCGATTGACAAATTAGAACGACATACGGTCGTCGCTGGCACTCTTAAGCAGGAATTACTAAAACGACAGTATGTCGTTTTTGGCAGTGAATGTGTTAAGCATGCTTCATTCTTGCAGTAATATCTCACATTAGTTAGTAAACAAGCATGTGTGAAATTGGACTGTACATGGTATCACATTTTGGAGAATACCACACTATAATAAACTTAAAATATAGCGACATAAATTCTAATGAGCAATATTAAAATTCACACAAGTTTCCAGTAACCTTCACAAACATACCAAATTATGTGAGTGATAAAAGGTTTACACCATATTATCAATTATGCACATAATTATACACGTGATTTGATTACAAGAACATGTGACAAATTTTCCATGACTTAACTATTACATAAAAGATACAGCTAAATTTTATTTTGTTACGCCTAATGGAAAATTGCAAGAGACACACTTTTTGTAAGCATAAGCTTGCAAAGACTCAATCCTAGAATATTTTCAGTAATAGAAATTGCATTTCTCTCAGTTTTGGACAGCGACAGTTGAAAACTTCTAGGAACAGACAATATGGTGCTAAATGAACACTTCAGTTTTCCTTATCCGTGACACCTGTCAAAAGCTTGTATTTTTACATCACAAAATAGGCATCTCTTACTTGATGTACGTTCGCCATTCACCTTCTGTATTATGATGACCAACCCTATCAAAATGGAACTGGGGGGTTGTTCTCCTGAAATATGGAATAATTCAGTTTGTTAAATCATACATGCACCAGTCAACATTAATAGTGATTTATTCTCTTTTTTACTTTTCTGTGACTTATGTTATTTTATTTTGGAAATTGATTGTTGAAGTTCTGGTGTAGATAATCTACAGAATTATTATTTTTATTGATAGCACTGTGATTTTTCCCTGTTATGGATTAAAAGTAGTTGTTAAGAAAATCAAGGATGTTTTGAAAGTTGTAATTTATATCTTCATTAATGTTCAACTGGTGTATATCTTCATTTTTGGCCTTTACTCCTGTTAATGTTCTAGCAATGTCCCAAACGGTTTTCATTTTATTTTTTGAGTTCTCAATCTGCTTATTATAATGACGCTTTTTGGCTTCCCTTAAGACATTTGACAGAATTTTGCAACATAATTTATAATGATTTTTTAATAGGGGATCGTTACTATTCTTACAAAGTCGGTAGAGATCTCTTTTGTGCTTATATAAAGTTCTTATTCCTGTAGTAATCCACAGATTGCTATTAGTCTTAGCAATTGTTTTTCTTAGAGGGAAATTAGAATAAAATACTCTTAAATATGTGTTCAGAAAGGAATTGTAAATAGAATTAACATCATTATTTTCAAAAACATTATCTTATATTTCATAACTCAACTTAATCTTAAAATCAGATATTCCATACTTGTCAATATTCCTTACGAATCTGGGTTTACTATTCTAAATTTTTAAATGTATGTCATATATCATAATCAGCTGAGAATTGCGATTGGCCAAACCATAAAAATATCTTCATGTCTAGTTACTGGAGTTCTCTTTAGTCTTCTTGACATTCGTGTTAAGTGTTGACGCTCCTCAATTACAGTATTCCTTGAAGCATTCATAACAGCCTCTGGTGGGGTGATGGCTTCATGGATTTTTTGGCCATTCATCTTTTGGATTTCCTTCCCAATCAAGAATTATGGGGATGTTCTTTGTTTTGTCTGTGAGCTTCTTTATATTTTTTACTATCATTTCTGACTCTATGGACTTCAAAGTATGGGCACATGTTCCTCCAGATTGGTGGCAACACAGCCCACATCCACACGCCACCAAAACCCAAAAGATAATCAACGTTTAAAACACGCTTAACACACACGTGGTTTCAGAAGGAAATATTGCATTGGATAAGGATGTAGGATTTTAACACATATGATTAGTTATCAAGGAATCAGTAATATTGTGCAACATAGATGCAAAACAACAACTGAATGTTTTAAAGATACCTATAATAATTCAAAAATTTTCAGTAATGTAGCTGTTAAGTTTAGGAAAGTGCATCATAAAATTTTTGGATGCACAAATATGTGTATCTATAATGCAACAAGAGCTTGGGTTGGCAGCTCCAATATGTTGTATGAAAATTCATCTTTCACCAATCCAAGATAACAGACATGCATAAAGGGAATTTGATATTGATGGAAAATGGGGCACCAGAATGCTGGAACTGTTTCCAGTTTTCAAGACAAAATGTGTATAATCATCCAGTGACTGAGATTAGTTCTGCCTGTCAGGCCACTTGGGGATAGAAAAGATCCAGTTAACAAAATGTTCTCCTGTTCTGTTTTAATACCGGATGATGGACGAGGTACAGAAATCCAGTAAACCCAAATGCAGTATACCACTTTCAGAAGCCATTTGAACTGTCACAAAAACCTGCGTAGACATGTAACTTCAATCAGCTAAGAGTAGCAAAACATTATTAACTGCCCAGGTTAAAATAACAATCAAAAGTCAGAATGATGTAAACGATGAGGTGGGAACCCCTAATGGCCAAAGAAACTTGTCCAGCTGAGATCACAGGAAAACAACAATCACAATACCGCATTTCTTTATTGCATCATTCAAGTACACATTACACACTGAGAAAATGTTTATACAAATTTCATAAACGTGCATCATTTCTTACAAATGTAAACACACATAAGACAAGTCAGTCTTTATACAAGTGCAGAGTACTCCCACTAGAGTAAGCCCACAGCAGCAGAAGATAGGGAATGCAAAGAACAGACTTGTTGACAAATAAGTTGATGGAATGTGCTTTCATCTCACACACAACTTGCTTCCTTACAAAATGTAACATATAAAATGTATGAAAACCAGTACAAAAATTTAAAAACTTTACAAATCTACAGCAAGTTGTGTGCACTTAGCTATGCATGTGCCAGACCTGTCTGGTGGGAGGCTCAGCTGAGCTATGTACAGTACCATCATCAGAAACATACATAAACAGATATGTTGAAACCCAGCCTGTCATCGGGAGGAGATCATAAATTAGAAGGAAACAGTACAAATTATAGTTTACCCTCCTGCTTTCCTTGCTCACAAAATTACAAACATATTTTTTAGTATTCAAGCACTGGGATTAATGTAATGAATTACAGCATGTGCCGATTACATCATAATATAACCCAGCTCATCATGCTACAACTCAGTAACTTTCAAATTCAAGCCCTAAATTTAGTCACATACTATTGTTAGAATGAGTCTGAGGTTTGGGGGGTCTTCTTTGCAACAGTTTTATGGCCAATGTGAAAAGAGTTGTAAACCGCTGTCTTAACCTGCTCTACCTACAATTCATTTCATCTACTGAGCCAGCAGGCAAGGTCACCCACCCTCACATTGACATTGCATACTGTTACTTAACTTCCACACTCATGTTCTCATCTAACATGCCTAGTCTCAAAAGATTAATGTCTTCTTGAATTGATGTCATGTAATCTGGTATAAATTTCCTACATTTTGGAGGAACAGGCTGCCTCCATATTCAAGGCAGAAGAGCTGGTTGCATATGTACAGATCAGCATATATTAGCCTCCTCACAGAGGAATACTGTGGGTGATATGAATTGTTCATAGCACTGACTATGAAGACTGTCTCCTGGGATGTGGCACTATGCTGCCTGGTAGAAAATTACCAACTTCAAGAAATGTACTGCCTATGTCTTTATGATACACTACATGTACAACATATCACAAGACAGTAGTTTTCATAGTCACTGCTATGGGGCCTCATCTCACACAGCAGTTCTTGAGTTTCACCTATCAGAATACATGATCGTGATCATTCTGCCTTGCTTATGATAACCACAATGGCTAGCCACAATGCCACATTTAAGGCTATACAAAGATCATCCATTTTCTTAATCTGAGTCACAACTAACAATCATCCACCTACGTCCCGTAACCGGCACTTCCTGTTGAGGTGGCAACCTCCCGATGAAAGGTTTCGCTGCTTTGGTTTTGATACAATGAGTGAATATTGTCACATGACTGACTATAAATATTATTTGCAAATCACTTTCTTGCTTTGGTAGTCAAAAGAATTATGTACACATGGCTCCCAGCAAATGGTAAGCATTAAAAATAGTATGCAGACAAGCAGAAAGTGTGTTCATTGTTATGTCTGACTGTTATGTCGCTGACAGGTATCCTCACTCTGGCACATTATGGATGTTGAAGGGAAACTCTCATAACTTGGATGAGAGATGTAACTTGCATTCTGCATGACTTACCATAATTATAGTGCAGACAGCAACACTGAACAGTGCCAAAACCTCCATTCATTTCAGTCCTCATATTAACTCCTCGATTTAACTTCCATAATAGTACTTGGGGGATATAAAACCACCAAATCCCCTCTTATGTAACTTCCTCCAGTCCCAAATCCTTTCACATTTCTTATGCCCTTGACATTTCACATTCAGATACACATAATTTACATCCATCAATCAGCGTGCAACAATGTGTTTCACAACCACACAAAACATTATTATGCCATATACCATGATGTCTAGTGTTTTCAAAGCATGCGAGATAATAACAAGCATTTCTTAAATTTATTATTCACTTAATTGCATTGTGAGCCATATATTTAATTAAGTATAGCAATTATTATTTACTATGACTATATTGAACATGATACATTTGTCTGAAAACTATGCCAAGTGTTATGAATTAAATTTGGTCAGCAGGACAATTTTAACATGCCTTGAATCCATTACAATTACGAGTATTCCATATGATGTATGAGTTTCAGTAATAAGTCTGAGAGGGAAGAAATTGAATGTCATATCACAAGTACAATTTCAGGTCACATTTATTAAATAATTTCAAATAACTAGATTAAATTAAATGAATTTAGCCCTTTTTAAAATGATCCATGACCATACAAGTATCATTCATTACAAGAAACAAAACCAACAAGTTCATATACCAATATGTACTTTTATTATAAGTAAGTTAATTTTTAAATAGTTCTATTGAAAACTTAACATTTTATATCTGTAAATTGTTTTGACATTCTATGTAACATATCCTTCAAAGAACACCTCCCTGAAGACGGCCACAATAGGTGGCCAAAACAATGGAAGCTATGCTGTTTATAATATAATAAATGTACCTACTGGTATATGCACGAGTTGGGTTTGTTAATCATAATGAGTTCAGCCCTTTTCATAAAGTTACACACTTCAGTGTTTCAAAAGTTGTTATTTTGTAGTTTCTGAACAAGTACATAATGCAACTAATAATTTAATTTTCAAGAAATTCTGAATAAGTTCAGGAAAGAGAAAACTACTGGCCTCAGCAGGAAGTTCCTGGGTATGTATGAGAAACTACAGCACATAATGTCACTACGTCTGACTGAATTAAAGCAAAAGACCAGCGAGCCGAATTACTGATGTGATCCATTTACACTAGGTAAACTTCATACTATTTGAAGTAAATTTTGTAATTCAAATGCCATGAAAAAACTAGGTTAAATCTTAGAAAACTTGGAGCAACAACATTTCACTCAAAATTTAAGATTCCTTAAAAAAGTTAATTTATTGAAGAGAATGGTTGGACTACAAAACTTGGAGGTATGCTTTTGGTCCCATTTGTACACTTATCCATGAAATCTGTCTCACTTGCTGCTGTCTGCTCATCATTGTATGCTGTTTCTATGTGTGTGGCAAGCACTGGTCAGAATCGCCACTTGAAGCCATGGAAAAGTTAGCTGAGTCCCGGTCCTGTTTGTGCTGCAGTGGGGTGTACTTGTGAGGGAAAGTGTGGTGTCCTCCAGACAACCCTGTACTGGGCACCACCCCACTACCACAATGATGCAACCGCTTCATGAATGGGTTGAAGAGGCGCACATGTGAGGGAATTGTGGTGTGCTGACGTGGGATGATGGGACCTCCTGTAGGAAGAGGCATAGTAGAGCAGTGTGGGTACACATTGGCCACTTGCTGTGTAGGGTACAAGGGTAAAGTAGCAGCAGGGTGGTCTGTGAATGATGTCATGCGCATGTTGGTGGAGCGGCCAAAGGGTTCATCTGTGGTCTTCGGGCGAGCCTGCTTGCTACGTCGAATCACCACAGTGTTCTCCACAACTTGGGGTGGTGGGGATGGCACAGCATTGCACTGTAGTGAGAAGCTGCGCCAAGCAGGGGAAGACTGCTGTGATGATTCCACTGTCAGGTCATCTACACTCGTAGATCGTGGTTTGTGTGTCTCTGAGCTTGAGTTGGAGTGAACACCACTAGACGTCTCACTGTGACTTGGTGGAGAGCCCCCAGAGCTGTCAGAATCTGAGCGGGGAGTCAGCTCATCATGAGGCATCCCTGAGTCTGCACGGCGCAGACATCGTGGTGTGGTTGTAACTGGCTGCAATGCAAGTCCTGAATGTAATCTGATAGCCTGATACAACATATACTGAGCCACTAACTGAGACAGTCATCTGTCTATGACAGTCTGTGCTCAGCATAAAATTATACTCACATGATAGCACCTGGTTGTTCTCCCTACTGGCTAACATTTTGTTGTACTATGCCTTGAACCCCTTTCCTTCAAGTAGCAGACAGTTCACACCTCAGCCCTATTATACCCTGCATTACCCTTCAAAATACTCACCTGCTGTGAGTCTGCTGTGCTGTTGTGCACCATTACTGCTACAGGGGCAGCAGGAAGGATGTCACATGGGGACTGTGGGAGGGGCAAGTTATCATGAGATGGTTCTGGTGTAAGGAGGGGACTTGGGTCCTCATAATCTCCAGGAGTAAGATCTCGGTTTGTGCGAGCGTATGTGATGCTGTCATCCCTCAATGCAGAGTCCAGAAGCTGTAGAGGGCAGGAGAGTACAGTTAGAGGGCAGCACGAATACAGTTACAGGTTAATTACAGGACAGTCAGTGCAGTTAGTGGTCAGCACTAGTACAGTTAAAGGACAACACTAACACAGAAGACAGTACCTTGTTCTCCTCAGATACGGAGTCACTCGGGATCTCTCGCAGGGTCGCATAGTCACCGTCATCTTCCTCACTTTCAGTCAGCTGGTCCAATGACTTGTTTCCCTTACTGCCTCCTGACTTTGTTAGCAGTGATTTGTTCTTCCTATGATAAGACAATTTAGCTCAGCTTTTGGCTGAACAAAGAATTCCTCTCCAGTTAAAAGTACCAACTTTTTGATATAAACTTAGTCCACTTTTTCACAAGCACTTATTAAAACATTATGTTTAGAGGTCCGTAACCTTAGTAATGCTGTATGGAAAAAGACAGAACTTACTTGGCATTGGAAGGTACTTATTAGTTACGAAAAGGTCTTCTAGGATGTTACACCAGAGTGACCTGTAAAATGTTACTGATATTTTGGAGGAGTATGATGCTTACATCTTCAGAGTCTAGTGGTCACAACAGATATATACACTGAAGATGGAAATAGCACACCTCTCAAAAAATGTCACCCAACATTCTTCACTCAAGGTTAACTCCACATGTGGATTAAATTACTGGGGTTTATCAGTGTGGAAAGTAGCTAAAGTACAGACCAGTTATTAGACAAACCACATTTATTCAGCCTAGAATATGTGTGGTTTGTTTAGTAATAAACACAATGGGACGGCTTCCATAAAGACACTTATTACCAGTCAATATTATTGCATTAATTGGTACAAGGATCTAAAAAGGAAGATTCTAAAATGCAATTCTAACATACATTTTAACAAACAGTTTTTTAATAGAGGATTGATTCCTAATTATGCTAAAATTAAAGGTTTGAAATACTTCCCCTGCGGCTAAATTTACTAGTACTAAGGCTCAGAAATTTTGTGTCAAAAATGGGATAAAATTCTTATACATGAAAAAACAAAAAATGAATTATGACTTGTACCATATGCACTTACAGCTGTCCAAAGAATTGAAGAGTGGTTGAGGTTTAATTGACCTGTGCTGTATGAGACTGAGTAAGTGTGGTTTGTTTAGTAATAAACACAGCAGGATGGCTTCCATAAAGATTACAGACCAGTTGTTCTGCATTCACCAGTTAATGGAGAAAAATCAAAGTACAGTGAGGCAGTACCTCAGCAATTTATATATTTCAGAAAAGAATATGATTCAGTTACTTCTGGTTATTATGCACATAAAAGCAAAAGCAATCCCATTAAAGGCCTGGACAGGCCCTAACGGTTCCAGGAGGTGGAGGCTCCCAGATTTTAAGACAATTGGCACATGAAGGTAATAAGGATATCAGCCCTGCTCACCAGCTGCCTTTACCCCCAGGAAATATTCCCGGTACTCATTTCTGTTAGAGGCTGAGTTTACTCCAGGATTATGCACATAATAAATCCAAAATATAGTAAAGTGACAACAGGATGTGGAATTAGTCAAAAAAATTCACAAAATATTCAAAACTACAAGTAGTACAATACAGTATGTTGTAAGTGTGCCACATATAGTATTCAAATGTTACAACATTCTCAATTAATTCCAATCACACATAAAACTAAATGAAAAAAAAAAAAAAAAAAAAAAAAAAAAAACAGTAAAGTATGTTTAAGTCAACACAGTACATTTTAAATGTAGATTGGCCTGAAACAAGGAGATGTATTCTTGTCAGCATCTTTCAGCTTTGCTTTAACCTTTCAAAGCCTACTGGTTATGTGTTGCACCAACAGGTTTAACATTCAACAACAGTACGCTCTGCCGACACTGTATTTATGTGTTTTGTATTTATCTGAGAACAAACAGCGACTTGTGCCACATACAGCACAAACTGATTGGTTTTTATAACCGAGATGAAAAGGGTTTGCAGCGCGGTACGGACTGGGTCTTTAAATAAAGCAGTCTGCCTGTCATCTTTAAAGGGTTAAAGTAGACTAGTAGACCAAAGAATACCAACAGGGACTGAAACTGAAGGGGAAACACCAGCTTCTGGTGCATGCCAATGGTATTAATTGAACGGGAAAAATATAAACACTGCCAAACAAAAGCCCTGCATCTTTATTTAGGTGGAGAAAAGGAGACTGGTCTTGAAGCAGAAGCAGAGGAAACTGAGTACATAGTAAAATTTACTTCACTACCACAGTCTGAGACATAATTATAACATGAAAGAAACAGAAACACCTTTTAAGAATGTCAAAAAGTATAAATATTTGGATATTTTACTAAAAAATCATAAATGCATCAATGATGAAAAAACAAATAAAATAATCATTTGGTTACGGACAAGAAATTATGGGGGCTATAGAGAAAGCGTTGACTTTTCTGTGGTCCTGGTGCCAGAGCCACAATAAGTGCAAGGTGGGTAAGACATTTGCCTAGAGTGGAAAAAACTGACAAGCCCAGAAAAACTTTATTTTTTATGCAGTATGTTAAACGTTTACTTACTTATGCATTAGTTGACTGTATATGTAGCCTCATGACTAAAATAAACTTATGTTATTGTTTTATATTTAAGTACATATCTTTTTACCAAAACAATTACTATGAAAGTACAAAAGGAAAAAATTTTATGTTCTTGCCTTGGTGTAAACATAGCTAGTTATATTACTACATAGAAAGTTTCTAAACTGTTTGAGTAGTCCATGGGTATATTTATTTTCTTATCACTGTTTTCAGTAGCTCAGACTAAATAAATTACTCTAATAAATGTTGTATATGCTACATTTCATAAGCAAGTTCAGAATCTTAGATCAAATGTCACTAGTGTCACTACCACTTCACACTACCACCTATAGTGTTATTATTGATTGTATGAAACCAAAAAACACAAGGTTTGGGTAGCCTCAAATGGCATAACTTTCATACCAAAGTCTGTGAAACAGTCAAATGATACAGGAGTTGACATGGTAAAGGTAAAAGTTAAAGCAGTCCCATTACAGGCCTGGACAGGCCCTGAGGGTTCCAGGAGGCTGAGGCTCCCAGATTTCACGACAATCAGCACATGAAGGTGGTAAGGTTGTCAGCCCTATGCACCAGCCGCCTTTACCCCCTGGAAATATTCCTGGTACTCATTTCTGTTAGAGGCTGAGTCGACCACAGGGCCATAGTGCGACCAGAAGAATTATGTCAATGAAAAATTTCAATGACACTACCAGGAATAGAACTCGCTACCTTCCGGCTTGTAGCACAGTGCCTCAACCAACTGCACCACCACGTGCCCCACAAGAGTTGACATGCGAGAACAAAAAGTTCAAATGTCTACACATAAAACAAGGTGGTCTGGTAAGTCAACTTTCTTTCCTTAAGAAAGTAAGATATGCTTAAATCACCTGTTGTTGCTACTGAGAGTGGCTTGCATGCTGACTGTGTAAAGAAAATCACATAATCAGTTGCCAATATAGTGGAAAAGATGGATAAAGGTTGTAGTAAACAGACAAGAGATCTTGTGGATTATGATTAAACCTGTACACAAAAAAAAATTAACCTTTCAAGGCATGGATTAGTGCAGCACCAAAAATAGCTGACCACCTGAAAGTGATGCGACATTTCGAGAAATGTTTGTACTTGCAATCCTGGTAAAAAAAAAAAACTCCACTTTTATGAAGCCAGAAAGTTTATTACTGTATTTACATAAATACTGTGCTGAACCACTTAAATTCAGTCAACATCCTCATGGATTACATGCTTCAAAAAGCATCATATCCACTCTTATATGCCACCTACACATACCCCTGAAAAGTGATCCCTTCCTTTTAGGTTGTGTATCCACATTTTTTATTCAGTTCTCATCCAGCATGCAGATTACATGTCCCATTCATCTTACTCACTATAATTTAATTCTTTAACAACATTCAATAAAGCACACAAATTATGCTGCATATCAATGTGCAATTTTCTACATCTTCCTCTTACTTCTCTTTCTCATGTCCAAACATTCACATCAGCACTCTGCTTATCTATGTTTGGCCCTTAGCATGAGAGAACAAGTTTCATGTATATGCAAAACAACTATTACATTCTAGTTTTGTATACTGTAAGATGAATGTTTTTAGATACAAAATGAAAAGATGACAATGTATGAAGTACACAATAGCAAGCTTATTCTGTCATCTCTTCTAATTTCATCAGCAACAAGAGTTCTGATTTTTCACTCTTAGCCCCAAGTACATCACCACTGCTACATTTCCAAAGGATGTGTTACCTAACTTTATCAAATTATTTTGTTTACAGTTTTCTCTGCATGTGTAAACCAGTGAAAAATGTCTGTAATAAACAAGAACTGACATAATTTTTATTCTCTGTTTTATCTGAAAAGAAGTGTTGCTTTTAAATGTGAAAGATTCCAGCTAAAGTTCCAACAAAATATGAGAAGAGGATTATAATTGACTATTCACAAAGGAAGTAAGGGAAGGAAAGAATAATGAAAATATGTAATACTCAATACCGGTGTAGTGTACATACTCGTATGTAACAGAAATTCCTGACTTGACATCAACTGTATCAACTTTGGATGTGTACTACATACTGTGTGTATATACCACATATTTGCTACATACAAACCAATGTAAAACAAAATAACATTCAGTTTGCTTGGTATTACAACAAAGAAGGTGTTACTATTTGGTCTCGTACGAGGAAGAAAACATGTCAGATGTCAGAAATAGTTGGAGGATACAACTGTTAAACCAGCTACTGGTAAAAAAGGTACCAGAGGCAAAGATATAAATTAAATTACTTAATGAAAGTCTCATGACAGGGTAGCTGGGATTGATTGAATTTATTGCAGTGGTATGGAATAAACTGCTCCTTTTACAGAAGTGGAACATACCCAGGACTTCATTTCTGAATGGGTTTAGAAAATGGGTCCAAAAACAAAACAAAGAATGCAAGATTAAAAGTCACTAATGAATATCCATTATTTTGTCACCAAAGTTTTAATACAACAAATGTTTAAAGAAAAAGAACAAAGAAACACAACTGTACCACACTTATTCTGCAGATAAAGGGGGCTGGGGGGAGTAGGGGTGGATATATGAATATGGTGAAACAGAAGGTTATCTTCAACATCTGGCACTGCAGAATGTCTCACCTCGCTGAAGCATGGTCATCGAAGGTCACCTTGTGTTTGCCACTCAGTTTGCGGTTGAGCCAGTTCAGTTGGTCTGAGGTCTCTGGGGATGTTTTGGGTGAAGGTGACTTGGGACGTAGCCAGTAGATCTGTTCCTCACTATCATCAGAAGTGCGAACTTGTCCATTGCCTGCAAGGAAGAGCAGTTGGGTAAGTAATGGAGAAGCACAGTCATCAATTCTATAGCATTCATGCATGAACAGATTTGTGTGTAATGAAAACAGCTGATCAGCACTAAACACTAAAATCAAGATGTTGTAGTGCTGGCAGATTCAAGTAGATACTTGAATATGAAGACAGTTGCTCAGGACTGTGCACTGCTACCAACAAGCTGTCAGCATTTGCAAGGAGAAGCTGCTGTGTGTGCAATGAGTAGTGTGAATTAGTACTGTATATTGTACCCTAGGTCTACGTGGTCCTGATAGCACTGATAATGTTTGGGTTATGGCAGCGGCAGGGCCGCTCGCCCGCTGAGATCTTGGGTTCGAATCCCACCGGGGGCATGGATATTTGTCTGTTGTGAGTGTCATGTGTTGTCAGGTAGAGGTCTCTGCGACGAGCTGATCACTCGTCCAGAGGAGTCCTACCGACTGTG
>Ga0268261_10002474_pt1 | contig 13248 bp, 13 predicted proteins | sample TergutNc150P1_FD_190353 | JGI IMG/M metagenome (GOLD analysis project Ga0268261, IMG submission 190353) | Nasutitermes corniger P1 segment gut microbial community from laboratory colony in Florida, USA - Nc150 P1 (SPAdes) (version 2) | ecosystem: Host-associated > Arthropoda: Insects >... | reverse complement strand
CTCGATCATCCTGCGGTGATCTCGACTTGCTTGCTGAACCTTGCCGCCCTTCAATTTCGCGTAAGGCGACGGGGTCAACCCTCAGTCAGCGTAGGTGTCTACCGAATTACCGAAATAGGGAGTTCCTCACTTCAGCTAACTTTCAGTCGAAGCTTGCAGTTAGGGCTCTGATATGTGTCAACAAAGAGTGGAACACCCAGATATTCGCGATTCTGCCTGCCACTAAAGTACCAGGGGCACACGTGGCAAGGCGAAGACTCTTAGATTGTAACACCTGCAGCTTTCGGACGTCGGTGCAGGCAGCAAACATCCACGCGGCTTATGCATTATCAATCATACGCCCGATGAGCTGCTTATAAAACATCACTCTGTTTCTGATGCAGAGATCACTTTACCTGTTCAGAAGGGGACCCAGTGTACCCATCCTTTGAGAAGTTTTCTTTTTGTCCTGATCGATGTGAGGCGGCAAGATGAGTTGTTTATCTTGGCTCACTCCAGGATAAGGAGTTGTACTGACCCACTGGATTGGATCCACAAACGACGTAAATGGTCGGGAATTGACGTAGCGCTGTCCGGCAAAGATTATCGCGGTGTTTTTCGAGACATTTATGGCGATTCTCCATTCAGTCAGCCACAGTTGTAGATTGCTGAGGTACGATTCATGGTAGCTAACTAGCAGCATTGGCTTGCGGGACATGGATAAGATGGCCGTGTCGGTCGCGTAGAGAGACAATTCGACGTGAAGTGAGGGCGTGGGCATGCCGTTGATTGCAGACTGACAAGGATAGGGGAGATCAAACCACCCTGCAATACCCAAACCGGTATGAGAGGACAAGATGGCATGGCCGTCTGGAAGGACGCTTCGAACATCTCACCCCGAAAGTATCTTGAAATTGTTTGTACCAGATAGGACGGGAAATTTAGAATCATTACTTTTAAAATGAGACCAATGATCCAAATGGCATCGAAGGCTTTAGCCACGTCGAGGAAACCGCGACTGTTAGCCTCTTTTCAGGGGGTCCTCATATTACCAAGTTGACATTGGTGGCACGCGGAGGGCTCTAGCTGTTCTACAGGGGTGGTAGATGCAAGTTATAGCCTCTTTTCATCCAAGCCTGTCTGTGCGTGGCGAAGAGTCACATCCTAAAAGAAGTGACATTGTTGCGCAGAACACAACGGATCTAAAGGAGTAAAACATTGAAAAACAAACCCCAATCCTATGGTGTGAGTACTGTGCATAAAGGATGAATGGCAGTGGGTGTGTCCGTCACCGACACCCTCTGTGATACCAGGCGAACTCCCATTTATATTTAGCCTTACCAAGTATAGGGGCTGTGTTTGGTGGACGGTATATTTCCCTTGATCTCGTGGGATTGAGATTGAAAGTGGAGAAATTAGAGTCTAAGGAGAGCTACGCAATAGGGGACTCCAGCAAGGATTCTTCAGAGGGCTCCATTCAGTGGGAACTCTGGTGCCTGGAGGCTCTGCAAGGGGCAACTGGGCAGGATCCATGTTTACAAGGGATGGGTGAGGATCACATTTCCTGGGAGCAACACCTATCTCCTAGCAGTTTAAGCTCAAAGAATCTTGAGGTGCTGGCAGAGAAGGTTGGCACCCTTGGACACCAGGATAGGCTAAATAGGACATAGTGAGTACCATATCATTCAAGCCAAGCTGCAGCAAAGCATTGCTGCTTCTAAGGTTGTCTCTAGGTCAGTGAGTGTTAAAGGAATAGACATGGCACTAATACAGTAACTGTGGTATAGTGAGGGCCATATTAGGGGCCTGAATATTCCAGGATATACCATGTTCTCCACGAGTGGAACAGATAAACCTCGAACTTGGATCCGTAAGAGGAACGAGACGGCTTGAATGCTACCAGCATCCTCTTGTAGGGAACTGGTAGCAGTCCTTATAAAATACAAGGAGAAAGGGGCACAACGAAACTAAGCTGTATGTTCCGCATATCTGCCCTACGATTCCGAGGTTACTCCTCCATCAAAGAAACGTGAGGAACTCGTGCGACACTGCGAAACTGAATGGGACAGCACCAATTGCAACAGAAGACGGGAGGCCCTGGTGAAATCTCTAAATTTATGGAATCTGGAGATTCTAAATCAAGGAAATGAGCCCACCTTCTGCAGTGGCGGCAGGTTAGAGGTGACTGACATTGCCCTAGGGTCCCTTAGGCTCGTAGAAAGCATCATAGATTGGGAGGTTTCATCACGGCTCTTCCTGTCAGATCACAGACATAATCTGTTCACTGTACAGGGCTCCATACCGGAACGCCTAGTCAGGAACCATAGGGGCACCAATTGGAGTTCCTTTAAAGGGGACCTGAGAAATCGACTGGAGAGGGGCCCTGAGATGGACATGAAAAATGAAGCTGGATTGGGGCTTGAAATTTATTGGGTTCAGCAGGCCCTTATCTAAGCTTATGAGGACAGTTGTACACTTAGACCTGTTACGACAGGTAGACAATGTCTGAAGTGAAATGTGGAATTGCAATCCCTCAGAAGAAAAGTGATACATCTCTTTAATAGGTGCCAATCAAATAAGAATCCTCACAGTTGGGAACTTTAAAGAGGGGTTCAGCGGAATTTGAGGAGGTAAGGAAGGCTTCTAAAATGCTTGGGGGACCTTCTGTGATTCTATTAACCACCGACCTAGGTCGGGTTGATTACAGAGGACTCTTTCTAGGGACCCTAAAATTAAACTGGGATCTCGTGTCGCTCCTTCAGATGGGCATAGGCGGTCCGAAGGGTAAAACTTAGAGCTGTTGCTAACCACACATTTTCACAATTCGGAGGTTACACAGGAGGTAGTGGCCCCTGCGGCCGTCCTCCTGGACAGACGTTCGGATTGAAGGTTGGCTACGAGTGTGGTCGCCTCCAAAAGGGTAGAATGGGCTATTAGAGGGCAGTCCATAAAGAAACCAAAGTTTTTTTTATTTTATTGCTTCACACACAACTTAATCAAACTTGTCTCCTTCAAACTATTCCCCTCCACTCTTGATAAACCGCTACTAACTTTTTTTTCAGTTCTGGAACGCGTCCTGGAACCTGTTTTATGGTTTGGAGCGAAGGTCCCGTGTCGAATTTTCTTCTATCTTTTCTACCGTCTGAAATCAGCGACCTTTTAGTGAGGATTTCAACTTCGGGAACAAGAAAGGCCCGCAGGGGCCAAATGCGGAAAGTAGGGCGGCTGGGGGACAACAGGTTTCTCAGGCATCGTCAAAATTTCACTGATAAGGAGTGACGCATGAGCAGGTGCATTGTCATGGTGCTGCATCCAGGTGTTGTTTGTCCACGCCTCAGGCCTCTTCCTTTACACTGCCTCTCTTAAACGCTTCAGGACGTTTAGATAGAACTCTTTATTGCGTGCCTCACCACGTGGCAGTAACTCATAATAAACGATGCCCTTCCAATAAAACAAACTTCAACATCACCTTTACATTTGAGTGACCTGACGTGCTTTTTTTGGTCGTGGCAACAATTTTCCCATCCACTGCGACGACTGCACTTTTGTTTCAACACCGTAGCCGTACATCCAAGTTTCATCACTTGTTACGACTTTTTCAGAAAGTTTTCATAAGCATTCGAACGATCAAACAGCTCCTGACTTACTGTGAAACAGTTCTCTTTTTGTGCACATGTCAGCTGTCGCGGCAACGCGACGCATCTTAATTTTGCCGGTCACAATGAGGTGGCACGAACTTTTACAGATTCATACCTCTCAGGCAATAATCACGGACAGTTAGGCGACGATTTTGACAAATCTCTGCAAGCACTTTCTCAACGTGATCGTCGTTCAGTGACGTAAAGGCCGTCCAAATTTGGGGTCGTATTCGACGGAAGTTCTGCCCGATTTGAAACGCTGGTATCACTCGTGATACTGCGTGCGGCTCAAACAATCTCTCCATAAGCCTGATGCAACATCTGAAAACCCTCCGTAAAAGTTTTTTCCCAATTTGAAACAGAATTTGACGCAAACGCGATGCTCCTTAAGATCCACCATTTTTTAACTTGCAAAAAATCGCCGAGGGTACTAAACACACACTAATTCAAGCTGTTGTGGCTCGATGACTAATAGACGTGGCGTGATGCTGCTAGTGTCAGAGTAAAGCTTAAAGTCCCCGCTACACAACGCTACCACCCCGAGCATGCCGCGCACGCTCTTTGGATCGCTATTTCAAAAGTTCGGGTTTTTATGGACTGCCTACGTATATTATTTTGCCCCATATAAAAGTCCAGGGATGGATGGCATATTCCTGCCCTTGCTGCAAAAGGGACATAGGCTGTCATTCAATACCTGGTGAGAATATTCCATGCCTGCCTGGCGACTGGCCATGTTCCAGCCATATGGCGACAGGTTAAAGTATTGTTCATACCTAAGCGCGTTAGGAATTTCTACAGCGGGCCTAAATATTATAGACCATCGTTTCTTCTCAAAACTATGGAGAGGCTGTTGGATAAGTATCTAAGAGACGAAGGACTGGCACTTGTGCCACTGCATCCTAACCAACATGCTACCAGGCTGGGAAATCGGTGGAAACGGCTGTTCGCCAGCTCGTTGTACGGGTTGAGAAGGCGCTTGACCTGCAAGAGACAGCCTTGTGTGTTTTCTAACATATAGAAGGGGCATTTAATAATACCTGCTTTGACACCATATGTGATGCTCTTGTCAGGCATGGTAGTGATCACACCATTGTGTGGTGGATTGGGGTCAATCTGGAGGGCCGTGTCGCTGTTGCGACCCTCAATGGCTTTCCATTCGGCTCGCGATATCCAGGGCTATTCGCAGGGAATTATATTGTCCCCACTTCTACGGTGCCTGGTGGTAGGTCATTTGCTGGCCAGGCTCAGTAAAGGAGGCGCCTTTATTCGAGGATACGCAAGATGACTTATGTCTTCTCGCAGTGGGAAAGTTCCCAAACACGGTGTCAGGAATCATGCAGTGGGCCATTTTGACCGCAAATACATTGTGCAACAAAGACGGGCTTCGGTCAATCCTGATAAGACTGAACTCGTTGCATTCACTAGAAAAAGGAAATCCCCGGTGTTTTTGAACCACAATTCTTGGGGGTAAAATTAAGTATCTTGGGTTCGGTCAAGTATCTGGGGGGTTATCCTGGATTCTCGGTTGAACTGGAGAGAGGATGTGGAGGTCAAGGTGAGGAAGGCTCATAATTTGTTGTGGGCCTGTAGGGGGCGTATGGGGCAGGGTTGGGTGGGGTCTGAAATTCAAGATGGTCCATTGGCTCTACGTCGCCATCTTTCGGCCAACCATCTCCTTTGCCTCCTTAGTATGGTGGTCCTGGCTGTCAAACAGCTAGTGCCAAGAAGAAGATAAGCAAATTACAAAGACTGGAATGCTTAGGAATATTGGCAGCAATTCGTAGGACTCCTACTAATGCTATAGAGGCGCTCGCTGGCCTTCCTTCACTGGATCTGGTGATACAGGTGGATGTGAGGTCGGCGGCACACCGACTCTGGAGTTTGGGGGTTGGTCTTACCTTCACCCCCGAGGACACAGATGTATGTTTCCTCGACTTCAGAAGTCTGATCCCATATTTAATACGGGGTCGACGTTATGAAACCAGTCTTTAAGCTGGAACCCAAATATAGGGTTACTGTATGAACTAGAGAAGAATGGACCATAGGCCCCGGAACTTCTGCGGTTAAAGGGCTCGTCTGATTTACATATGCGTCCAGGAATACGGAGGGGACCGGGGCTGGGGTCTATGGGCAATATGCTAACAGGGAGGTTAGCATCTCTCTGGGAAAACATGCAACATTATTTCAGGGTGAGGTATATGCGATACTAGACTGCGTTCATAAAATTGAAACCCAGGACCGGCTAGAGAAATACGTTAGTATTTGTTCTGAGAATCAGGCAGCTCTGAAAGCTAAAAGAACGCCCCCTTTAGTACGACAGTGCCAGCAGGCTTTGGATCATATCTCTACCCGACACGCTGTAGGTCTATATTGGGTCCTTGGTCATGCTGTAGTGAGAGGAAATGGAAACACCGACAAAATCGCATAAGGTGGTTCTGTTCAGCGCTTTGTTGGACCTGAGCCTTTTTTGGGGGGTTTCTAGACAGAATATAACAAGAAAGATGAAACGCTGGACGGAGAAACAGTATCTGCCATTGCGGAGTGGTCCCTGTAAAACACACAGACAAACCCGTGAATTGATATCGGGCCTAATTTGGCTGCAGGGGACTGATTACTATCCTTTAATAGGACATAATCCAGGGTTGTTGCTGGCCTGATCACTGGATATAACACCCAGAGTAGGCACTTATATATAATGCGACTAAGTAATAACCCCACTTGTAGGAAATGCGGTACTGAGGTGAAAACCTCATTCCACATTTTGTGTGAGCATGAGACCTTGGCCTCACTCAGGCGTACATATCTGGGTTTCTCAGTTTAGACCCGTATAATATTAGGAAACTTAGTATAGGCCATATGGAACTTTTCTAAAGGAACGGGGCTCTTATAAATTAGTATACATTATGGGGCAGAAAGGGCCTGTTTGAAGGCCAAGGTGCCTTTGGCCCGGAAGGGCTCGAAACCCTATACTATTGTATTCTATCCTAGCATTATTTCAGCAAAGATTCTGGTTATTCTGTCAAAAAGGGTTTTAACTGTAAGCACACGCTATGCGTGGTTCGAAACCAAACTGCTGTCTCGCACCAGCTCACACTCCCTCATTTCATTTAGGATCATGTTTAATAGAATTTTTTCAAATAGTTTACTAGTGGTGTCCTACAGAATAAGGGGCCAATAGGGTGAGGGCAATGCCGGATCTTTCCCCGGTTTAAGGATGGAAATCAGTCGTCCGAGCTTTCAGACTGTTGGAAAGCAATGGGTTCGGAGAATATCGTTGAAAATCCGGACGACGAGAGATATCGCTCAATGGGGAAGAAGATTCAAGGCCCGGTTCGCAATACAATTCGGACTCGGAGCCCCGGCGACCTTCAGACGCCTGATGGCTTCGTGAACCTCATCTGGGCTCTTTAGCTTGGGTTCGCTGGCAGGGGTCAGGAAGTAGTTAATCGGACACGCGTTGATTATCTCAGTAACTATTGCGACCGAAGAAACGGTTATCGGCTGAATTTGAACCTCCAGACTGTCGGTCAGGGCTTCGGCTGTATCTGAGTCCGAGGAAGCGATACTCCCTGGAACACGAGGGAGAGATAGAGTAGGAAATTTCACCACCCGTTTGGTCATCCTCCACGGCGATTGGTCATAAGGATCAAGGGATTCAGTTGTCGCACGCCACCAGTGGTTTCTCCACACATTTACCATGGCAGGTGACTGAACTTTGCAGGCGGTTGATCTCAGATCTTCGAGCAGGATCCTTGGTGACCTGCCAGTGCGTCCGCAGCCATTTTTTCAGGCGTATCTCGTCCTGAATACTGGCAGGTATCGGGACAGCGGGTCGTCACGTGTGCGGCTCTTTGGAGTGGAAGATGCCTGAGTCTTCATAACGGCGCCGAACATTGTCTCAATGCACGTGTGATTTGCCACCCTGTTGTGCAAATCTGGGTTGGTTAGGATTTCGTATTCCAGGCAGGCCTGGAACTTGGCCCAGTCTGTGTGCCTGAAGTCAGGGCGATCCGATGGGTGTAGAAAAGATGAACGACACATAGCATCGATAATTAAAAGTAGGTTATCCGAACTCAGAGCGAAACAAAAAGTCAGATGCACCGGGGAAGGAAGGTATTTGGTTATAATGGTATAAAAAACATCGGAAGTAGCGGAGGTGTTGCATGGATTGGTGGCTAGGGAGTCTGGTTCAAAGATCAGACAGGAATTTTCATCGGCATTTTCACGTAGTTTTACCCACCTCATACACCCGTGCAATATCAGCAATCAGCCTCCGGTAGTCATTTGTCTGACCACTCCTAGATGCTGTGCCTACTAACCAATCGCAGAGCCGGCAGTCCAACAACAGCACTGGAAAAAAGTCAACCTATCCAGGCTTAATGCAGCAAAAGATTAAGCAGGCAGTCTTTCTTCTCTTGACTCTGCAGTAAGTTGTTTTTTGTCTCAGTGAAAGGAAGGATAACGCTATGCTCGGTTTGATCCTCTAAGGTCAGAACGGGTTCGGGATTGAGGTTCTCACTTCCGCGACTTTTTGCAGCATCCCGTGAGCAAAAAAGGAAGCTAACGAGCTTTCCAGCTCAGACTGCCTCTGGGCCCATCAGCTGCCGCCCTGCGACCTGGCATTAGTTCGGCGACGGTTCTTTGTACCAGGGCTCCGTGAGCGAATTTGCTGCCAAGAGCAGGCAGCAACTCGGTTCGACCATGGATGGGCTGCCTTATGCCGCGATGCTACATGGGCACGCCGGCCCGCAAGATCGAAGTAGGCAGTACAAGCTCCCAGGCAAAAATTATGACCAAACTGAACCCACAGCCAATAGGCGCACGTCTCTCACAGACATGTCCGGGCCTCTGTGTGGCATGCCTGATGGCACCACTTCAAGCCCCCAAGGGGCTATTAAAAGTGTCGTCCCCGCTGGCGAGTGACAATAGAAGAGACCCATTTACATCTCGGGGTCTGGGAAACGTGTGGCTTTTTTAAACAAATACGTGCTTTATGTCACAGTGGGATTTCAGTCCAGGTAAGTGGGAGAGGCTGGTGTTTGTACCACAAACTGCTGACCTCAGAGCCACAGTCAGTACACTGCGATCCCTTGAAGGTAGCAAGGTTATGGGATTTAAAACCCTTTCTCTCTCTCTGTCGAAGGATCGTTGTCTACTTCTCCTGGTTAAGACCCTGGGCAGACAAACGCCTGAGGAAATCATCCAAGAGAAGTTGGAGGCTGGGGATCTGTGTCATGGGAGTCTTGCAGCACCGATAATGAATTCATGACCAGGAATACTCCGATGTCCTCCCCCTAAACCTGAACTTAATTGTGTCGTTAGCAAGGGTACTAGAACTAGAGATCTGCGTCCTGACCGACATCTGTGGTCTGCGAGTGTCGGCGGAGACTTAAGTCGCCAATAAAAACACTCTGCAATACAAACACTGCCAACAATTCGGCCATACACAGCGATACTGAGGTTATGCATCCAGGTGTGTTGCTTGTTGTGAGACCTATCAGGGGATTGTTCTGCCGCACAGGAGCAGCTTACCTTCTGCAGCTGTGGAGGAAATCAGACTGCCAACTACTGGGGCTGTCTAGTAGAAGTAGGCTAAGGCAGTGCTTGCTAAGCGGACGCCACTTTAACGCAGTAAGGGGCGGCGCACCCAGCCCTTATGCCCCACCGAGGGTGAACGGAGGGGAACCATCCGCCGAGCTAGACAGACAGCCTGCGACCTGGTTCGAACTACATCATCCAGGGAAGTCATATTTTCAGGGCTACATCCCAGCTGATCCCGAACCCATTCCTGGCCCGGGCATTTCCCTCCTACATGGAGTGAAGTGACAAAAATCAGTAAGAGAGGCAAGACTGAAATGTCAGCACCTGAAGTTATGGTATGCTCTAAGGAAGCTACAGAAAAAACCTTCGCATTACAAAACAAAGGAACTGGTTGTCTCACGCCTACAAAACGAGTGACCCATCGGGGGGATCTCTGATCTTGTAGACAACCTTCTCCGTAAGGCATGTGTGAAGTTCAGTTGCATGAGCTTCATATCTGTCCGAACAATCCCTTCTGGGCAAGTTTGCTGGTGGTCTGTCCATAAAAACATTTTCCTCTATGTAGCTAAGTATGGCAGCATGACATATAAAGACGACACGGATTAAAGCCTTGTGGATGACAAGTTGGATTGCCGAAGGTGTCCACGGCTGGAAGTGGAACAGGATTACATCCTCAGGAAACATGGGATCGACATATACCTCTTGACCTAGACCAACCTCGGGTCAGGTAAAGCCTTTATGGCAAACTATGTTTGTCACCACACCGACAGGTTATCTGAAGTAGGAGGAGGAGCTATATTGGTCCGCCGCGATACTGATCACAACACTGTAACCGACCGAAGTCTAAAGCACATGGAGTATACTGCTATACAGGACACGTTGGTCAGTAAACCGGTAAAAATCTTGACGGTTTACCCATCACTCTCACGGACCCTGATTACTTCGGACTTGTCTGACTGCCTTGGTGGCGATTTTTCCATCCTCATGGCGGGTGACTTGAAAGCCAACCACGTGGACTGGAAATCAAGGGCTATCATGCCAAGAGGCAAACTCATGCAAGACTAAGCCGGCGAAGATTCCGGTCTGATCTATGGGCCGAACACACCTACCACTATACCTTATCGATCTGCCACCCTTGGTGTCATAGACTTCGTTATCAGGAAATACCAGGTCACGCCAGTGTATATTACTACGTGCTCCGCACTGACCTTGGATCATTTACTTACACTGATCGACACGCGATGTTGATCACCGTTCCTCAACCCCCTAGACGCCCACATTTAAGAAGGACTGACTGGCCTCAGTTGCAGACTTGCCTGGAATTTGGGATCCCATCTAACCCTGACCTCCCGAATGAGGTGGTATCGACGCGTTTGTTAAGAAACTTTCAAGCGCTATCTAATGAGGCGAGGCGAATATACTTCCTTGCTCCCGTAAGTGAGCTAAGCTAAACAACCCCACGGAAGTTCAGCACGCCATACGGGGGTTCAAAGTTGGCAAGGCACCAGGTCGAAATGGTGTGCCAAACAGGGCCTTAAAGTATCTTCCACTAAGTGCTGTCTCCAGGCTCCTCGTGTTATTCAACGTGATATCTTGAATACAGTACTTCCCGTCAGCTTTGAAAAAAGCCCATGTGTTTTCCATCCTGAAACACGGGGTGGATTTGATACTACCCTCGTCTTATCGAGAAAAAGTCTGCTAAACATGACTGGCAAGCTGCTCGAGAAAATCCAACTTACCAGGATTCTACGCGTAGTAAGCAGCCATGCGCTACTTCGCAATGAGTCGTTTGGGTTCATACCCAAACACATCACTGCACTACATCTCCACCAAATCGTAGAAAGAGTGTGCAGGAAATCTGGCGAGAAGAGGCTAACAGGCGCAGTTTTCCTTGAGGTAGCTAAGGCCTTCGATACTGTACACTTCGACGCTTTTCTATAAAAACTTAAGTCATAAATTTCGTCCCCCCACCTTGTCAAAATTGTGTCTTCCTACTTAAATAGTCATACGTTTAAAGCGTCCTTTCAAATAGTCACATCCACTTGTCGTCGCATGCGGGCTGGCGCAGCTGAGGATTGAATAATTTCACCCGTCCTATTCAGCGTGTATGTTAACTACATGCCTTCGTCATCCTGCCACTTCGAGTTGGCTTTCTACATGGAAAACACGGCCGTCATAGTCAAGTCCTCTCAGCCAGCGCTATCATCAAATACCTGGAGACATATCTCAGTGACCTAGAGCGGTGGCTGACGGTATGAAAATTCGTCATCAATGTCTGGAAGCGCTTCATGATGCTCTTAGTTAAGGCCGGTAGGTTCATCCCAAAACCCTGACCAGTTTAGTTCCTCAGGGATGCAATCCATTGGGTCGATAACGCCTGTTATCTTGGGGTAACCACTGATAAACAACTCCCCTGGTCGACACATATCAGGGGAGAAAAAAAGCGGCACACAGACTGGGAGCGATGGGACCTCTCATAAACAGGAGAGGCAGTCACTCTATCCAGAATGGAAATCTGCTGTATAAGCAGCTCATCCGTCCCACGATGGACTATGCGTGACCCGTCTGAATGTCCGCCGCTCCCTCCAATATAAGGAAAATTTTGGTGCTTCATTCCAAGTGTCTTCGCATTGCTACCAGTGATCCTTGGTACAATGGTAACAGGCAAATTTACAATGATTTGGAAGTCCCCTACTTTACCGACCATATCAGATCTCTGAGATATTTCACTCAAAGTTAGATGGTGTGGGCAACTCCTCAGTTACGTAGCTTGCAGACATTTAGATGATCAAACGTTGGCCCGATTCCACAAAGCAACTAGATCTGGATCGACCTGTCCTAGCAACCCGCAAGATGGCCATGTGAACACACTGAATCATGCCCATTCGACTACCATAACAGGTTTTTCCGTGTTTTTCCCTCAGTTGTAAAGCAAATGTCAGGGTGTAATATGTAAAGACAGAGCACGGCCCGCACTCTTCCCACGCAAGGTTTCAACATGACTTAGTCTACCTTTAACTTTAAACACAACCATTCTGGGTTCGAATCCATAAAAGCCTTCCAGCCAAAACAATGTCCCCCCATAAGGCCTATTGCATCTTAAACAATGGTCCTCAGTTTGTCCACGTCGAGGTCTTCAGCTGAGAAGGGAAATTGTTAGCGTAAGCGCAATCCTATTTATAGTTTACAGTGTTTGCTTCTAAGCCTAGCAATGCGGTCAACACAGGAATGGCTAAAGAGGTCAAGGGACGTCAACATTTGCTTTCGCGCAAGTCTTCGCCCTCAGTTAAATCTCTGGTTGGTTGGTTCTTCTAGGAGCATTCACTGTTCATAAAAGCAGTAAGAGCATTCTCTGCTCGTTGAAGGAGTGGCCTTTCTCTATCAGAAGGAGTATCGACATTTGGCAGTACAACCACACTGCCCGACACCAAAGGGAGTTGAATGCAACACTATACCGGGCATTCGCACCTCAGCCATAAGATTAATACCTAGCCACATTCGGTCCTAACTGAACTAGCAGTGCGACAGTTCCTGATGGAGCTGCCAACAGCCGAGCTCTCCAGAACAATAATATCTGATTTAACATTTTTTCATACATTCCACATTCCCAACATTAATTAGGATCATAAAACACACAAACAGCCAACACATGCATTTTAATTTTATGACATATTTTTATTTATAATATTTTCACCAACATATTTTGGCCAGCAATCCTGCCATCTTCAGGGTGATGTTTTTTGATACAATAATACAACTGCAGTTAAATGTGTAATCATCACTTCATAATATTAAAAACAGAGAGTTTCAGTTGAAATTTTCTTTTGAATAAGAATGTGAAGTAATATAGAATAATAATGGACAATTATAAATAGTATAATTTAAAATTACTTGGTGTTTGTGGAGTAATGTATACAGTAGTTATATGGGGATGTCTAATCTCATCCATTTTATGGCCCTGAAATATATATATATATATATATATACACACACACTATTTTACGTTCAGCCTAAAGATGGCTCCTAAGAGCCAAAACAGGTCACTATAAATTCTTAAATTAATAAAGGTGTGTTAGACTATATTTTATTG
>Ga0268261_10002473_pt1 | contig 13248 bp, 12 predicted proteins | sample TergutNc150P1_FD_190353 | JGI IMG/M metagenome (GOLD analysis project Ga0268261, IMG submission 190353) | Nasutitermes corniger P1 segment gut microbial community from laboratory colony in Florida, USA - Nc150 P1 (SPAdes) (version 2) | ecosystem: Host-associated > Arthropoda: Insects >... | reverse complement strand
GGATATTTGTCTGTTGTGAGTGTCGTGTGTTGTCAGGTAGAGGTCTCTGGGACGAGCTGATCACTCGTCCAGAGGAGTCCTACCGACTGTGCTGCGTCGTCGTGTGTGATCTAGAAACATCAAGAATAGGAACTCCATATATATATATATATATATATATATATGACATCAGTAGCCTAAGGGTTAAAGTAATGCTTTATATCATGCAAAAATATCTGGCTAACAAAATTACTCTCATTCACACTGTCCCTCTCCACCAGATTTAGCACTGTGTGACTTCTTTTCCCAGATCTCAAGATGCTGTTCAAGGGAAGGAAATTTAATAACATCACTCTAATACAAGTAAACTGTGGGATGAATCTGCCGGGTTTCAAACAACAAACTTCATGAAATGCCTCTAATGGTAGCACAATCACTGGGATTGCTGTATAAAGTCCCAAGGAGACTACTTTGAACTGGACAGCAACAAGTAGAACGTAAATGTTGTTACAAAGAAATAAATTGAGCCTGGAAACTTATTTTCATCTTTGATCATAAAGTGACAAAAGCATCTGGTATCAATACAGACACTTCAGACGTCAATACAGGATTTCATGATAAATGGCATTCCTGAATTTTGTGATCTACTCAATAAAAAACACAGTCAGACTATGTACTTCAGTAACTTACATGGCAATTACAACTTCGGACAGTATCTCCTCAAACTTCTTCTGTGGCTCACCATTAACAAGAACTTCCCCCTCAATTGGTATTATTTTCAGGACAGACTTCTCCTGCCCCTCTGACAGGAAGACTTCGCCATAAACACCTTCACCAATTTTCCTACATGTCAACCAGTAGCTGAAACAATAACAATTACCTGAATATACCAGTCACTGCACAAACTGGAAGCACAGATCACAAATGCTGTACAGTTATTTCCAAACTTTCTGCTGACATCAAGCATAGCCATACATCAAGGCTTGAAGACAGAAAATGATAGAATGTACAATTCTAAAACACAGCACTATAATTAAATTCTGAGTTAAAACCATCCAACTGATTGGGGGGGGAGAAAAGAAAAAAACTTTGGTGACCAAGAATGTGCTAAAATCACTGATGAGGTTCAGTTGCCATGAAGTTGGTAAAAAGCAATAATCATTTAATGCAGAATTTACAGAACAATCCTGACTTAATGCTTCTTGATCTTCAAACAACCAGGTTGATATATAAATTTCTGCACACTGTAAACAAAAAACAAACTGCTTGATTAAAAAAAGATAGCATTATCAAAAAAAGGCACTTTGTGGAAAATAAAACAGAGATTATGAAGAATATCTTAAAAATCTAGTAAATTTCCCTATCGTCTAGATATATAAAATGAACTTCAAGAACATTTTTATGTGTGTTCGCAGATGTGAACACAGGTCGCATACAGGTTGATTTAAGATTCTCCCATTTTTAGGTTCACTTTTTGTGGTCCTGGCCAAAATCCCACACAATCAGTGTGTAATTTTTTGTGATTTAATGATCTGAGATTTTTCTCTGCACTTTAATATATGCCAGTAGTCCCTACACTGCTTTTCAGCTTCAATTTGAGGGTTGTGTTTACAACTTTGGAGCTTGGGATGCAGAAATAATGCCATGATTAAGCGCAATTTAAGTGAACTGATTGCACTCTACTGCAGCAGTGTACTCCTGATTCGAAAAGTCACACATCTAACGAAATGACGCAACGGTTGATCATAAATCATGGATGTAAGCTACCTTAACATTGGTTATCATACACACCATGCCAACAGAAGAATGGATTCATGCAGTGTCTTGTGCAGTGAAACCCCAATTTTAGTTCATTTTTCAATTTTTTTTGTCTCATAAAATAAATATAAAAATATACACATAAGACTGAAGGAAAAAAAACATCAATAGGCTTAAATTTAGAATAAGTACACAGTAATATTTTTGCAATCAAAAGCAGTAATTTTCTAAAATAAAGTATATACATTCATCCAACACATCCACAACCTTTACAAAGTATCCACCAGGCTACATGTTTCAGCCTACCTGGGCCATCATCAGGCCTGATGATGGCCCAGGTGGGCCGAAACATGTAGCCTGGTGGATACTTTGTAAAGGTTGTAGACATGTTGAATGAATGTATATAATTTATTTTAATATGGAACACATCAGGACTAATAAAGTTAAAGAAAAAAAACAGTAATTTTCTGTTTCACTGTAACACAACCCCCTTTAGGATCTTTCTCAATTTAAGGTATAAAAACCTTGTCCCCCAGACCAATCTTAAATAGGGGTTCTATTGCGTATTCCTTCAATCATTTCATACCAAAATTAAACAAAACATTTAACAGCATCTTTTGCATATCTATTCCACCAGTGTCTGTTGGATTTCAGTGCATTCTGCAAGTGCCAGAGAAGTAAATAATCAGCTGCAGCTTCTACCTTGCAGGAAAGGCTTCTGAGAAAGAAATGGGTTCATTCTGATGACAGCGATGCAAAACAGCATCCCGAGCACTGAAGGCACTAACAACAGATCCCTCAGCAATGCTGAGTAGTTCAAATTCTTCAACCTCTTTAGGCACAGCAACTGCAAAAATCATTCACTTGTTCATATAATTTGAAACATAAAATGATTAATGAACAGTATGTAAGAAATGACATTATCAGCACATCACTACTTTGACAACATGCTTTGGTTTTGTCCTTACACGATTTCTTCACAGCCAGAAAGTACTTCACATTAAGTACTTTTAGGTTCATATTCATACAAGTATACACATTTTTTAATGTGTACTTTGAAATACACAGTTATGAAATATTTTTACTGGCTTATAAAAAACACAATCTTTAAGTAAAACTTAAGGCAACTTACCACTTAGGTCACTGCTTGCAGTTTTGCAAGTTGAATTACGATACATGTCATGAAAACTTGGCAACCTTCCTCGGGGTCCAGAGATCCTATGACTTGGAACAACCTCATGCGATAGTCGCCTAGATGACCGTCGTCTCAGTGACTTCTGTATGTTTACAGTCACAATGGTGGATTCAGTTTTTGCAGGACTGGAGAGTTTCTCTGCAAAATATAGCCAAACACAACCATGCAAAGTTTTATCTCACGGAGACATACAACCAACCAACTAATCACATGCATGATTTCAGGCTTCTGTCATGAAGTACAGGAGAACTGCACTCTTCTGGGCTATTACATAGCATGCAGCGGTAACTCGTTACCAACATTTTGGGACAACTTATCAGTCCTATATTCAAGGCTCAAGAATTCTTGAATTCTTGACCTTTTAAGGTAGGACCGAAAGGTTGCCCAAAAACATCCGTACGGAATTACCACTACACGCTGTGTAATAGCCCAGAAAAGTGCAGTTCCCAAGTAATCACATGCTCTACAACTCAGTTTCTCTTTATGCCACCACCTTAACAGTGTATGGGTAGGAGATGACATCTGCATGGAAATCCTGCATTCTGTAGTGCAAGTGTCACAAAATTCACACATCTACCATGTTGGTACTACAGATGACAGGAAATTAGAGCAGCAGTGTGGATAACAACTAATGTCATGATCATATAAAATTTCATTAAAAAAATTTGTAAAATGTGCATATTTTGAGGTTTTAGCAGTGGTGTAGCTGAGGATTCTGTTCTTCTGGGATATGAGAGTGTCAATGCAAAATCTAATCCTGACACTGAACAATATATTGTCCTCATCTTTGAGGGTTAAGTGTCCAAAAATGACTGGCTTACACCTCTAGCTTCAGAAGATGTTAGTGCATTATAACCATATAAAAAATTTGGACACTTGCCTATTATATTTGGAGAAAATAAATTATACATAAAATAGGGTGTTTCCTAAAGTTCTATTTTTCCTGCTTTGTAGAAGGTGAGTTTTGTGGACTTCTGTGGTACTGGAAATGGCCAATTCAATTAGAATAAACTGTTTCTCCGAACAGTAAAAGGTTTCAGCCATTCTTACTAACCATACTAGAAGCTGTGAAATGGTGACATATATAATCACTTTTATTGGACAGTTTTTAACAGGGGTTCACAAATTTTCCAAAAATCTAGATGCCACCTCCAAATTCCATGAGCCAGAAGGGTGACATGAAGCTAGTAACATACTAAGAACCCATAGTTCTAGAGTAATAAGTGAACTTCACAACTCTGATGCTCTCTACTCGGTGTATGCAGACTGATAAACACTTTTGTAGGGGGGGGGACTGCAATAATTATGCTCACAATATACTATATGAAAATAACCAACAAGATGCAACTTCCAGTTCCAACACTCCCATGGTACCAGCCGGCTGCGACATACGTGTATAATACCAGAAGCTGTAATACAGTTTAGATGCTCCTGATGATGAGCGAAAATATCACTCGAAACATGCAGCGCAGCCAAGGAATAATAAATTATCCTACACAGTTGCATCTTGTTGGTCATTTTTGTATATTATAGCACGATGCACGGAAACATGAATATCAAGTTTATGCTCACAATATCATGTGTCACTGTACAAAATTCAGTCACGTGGCACTTGTGCTCCCCTCATTTTGAATCTGGATGAATTTCCATCCACAGTAAAATATGGTTGGGAAAGGAGACTTATAACATCATCAGCATGTGGCTCACCTGTACCAATGATCGTGTCTGAAGGTTCCTGGAAAAGATGTTCTTTGGTAATACTGCTACGTAATAATTCAGATTTGTCTCTTGGATATTTGCAGTCTGATTCATCTACGTCCAATAAAGATTCGTGCAAATGATGGTGTTTGGATACATCTGTACATGAATTCTCTGAATTATTATTTCCCACTCTAGATATGGACACCTGACTTTCATCAAATACCACTGCTTCTTTGTTTTCACATGGTCTTTCAAGGGTGGTCTGTAACTTAGTACCATTTCCTGAATCCCATGAATCAAACAGTACTATTGAAATATTTCTTGATCCTGATGAGGGAAAATTTGCTGCACTGTTGAAACCCTCTGTAAGTCCATTACTTTCAGCACATTTATTACTACCATCACTCAAGATATGCAAGTCTGGAGGCACAACATCTGTTATAGGGTCCCTATTTAAACCCTGTTCTTTTGGTGCATCTGAAAGATCCAAAGAACCTCCTGTTATGGGGTCCTCACATAAATATTGTTTTACTGACACATCTGCAAAACTCATAAAGCCTCCGGTTCTAGGTTCATCACATGAATGCTGTTCAACTGATACATCTGAAAGACCCAAAAAACTTCCTGTTATGGGATCCACAGATAAATGCTGTTCTAGTGGTACATCCGAAAAACCCAGAACTTCTTCTGCACAACTGTCATCACTTCTGCACAAGCTTCTTCCCACACACTCGATGCATCTATTTTGCTGCCTTCTCACGCTCATATCTGCACAATTGTGAACTGGTGAATTTTTATGAGACCCACTTACAGAAATTGTAATTATGGAATTATTCATATCAAATTTCTGATCTGTACATGTAAAAGATTCCTTTGATTTTCTCAATTCACACTCAGGACCATAAAGTTCATTTGAACTTCCTACGGTAGACACAATTTTTTCATCTAGTTTACAGGACTGTAATTGGCTAGAGACACAGTCTATCAATATCACAGAATCATGTAACATGGCACCAGCAGACACAAGAGAGGACTTTTCTTTGTTGATTGCAAATTTACACATATTTTTAGAAACATTTTCTTCAACCACTGATGAAGGCAAAAGTTTATTACTCATATTACTGCCCTTAAAGGATGGGTCAAACTGATGTACTTCTGGCAAAATATTTTGCCTAGCATCAAATACGCCAACTGATTTTGAAAGTGACGTTGAGCCACAAACAGAGTTTCCCTTGTCTTCAGTTATGTCATTAATCACTTCACTCCTCTGTTCCTTTTGAACACTATTTAGAATGGGAGATAAAAGTGGAGATGCCCCACTATTTTCTCTACAACTTATCCTGTTTGGAGTACTGGTAATGTGTGGGTGTATTTCCAGTGCATCTTTTTGGTGTTTTCTGAACCGCAATGGAGGATTAGGTTTTTCAGAAACACACTTCAGTATCTGTCTTCTCTTTGGTACTCCCAGTCTCTTCCTAGGTTTCCCTGAAAGACAATTAAACAAAATGGTTGATGAGAAACCACTTTGGAAAAACCATCTTGCATCTACTTGGCACTTACAAAAATCTGTCTGCCAGCAGCCTTACAGTACACCTTTTCACAGTAAATGTATGCAATTACGTCTTCAACAGCAATCAGCAATGTGAAGGTGAAGTCCACAGTTGATACACACTCCATCTTCATACAGCTGACTGCTACAGAAGACTGCCTCAAGACATGCAGCATTTTTCAACCAAATATTGTACTTTCATACTTTCAGCTATGTTAAGTCACTTTTGTCAAATGATCAAATGAGTCCTGATTACTGCAATTTAAACTTGTGTAAATTCCATCTTCCTCATATTTCATATGACAGCCATTTTTGAGTTTTCAGCCTCTGTAATAAAGAGTCTGATCCAGTATTTTGAAGGAATGTAATATCACTGTCTCCAAATCTGGTTCAGTGAACACTGACATAATTGGCAGGAAAGAATATGTCAGTTACACATGACAATTAAGGGAATTCTGATCAGTCAGAGCTACAGACAGGAGCATCATCCACCCAACCAAATTAAGTCACCCAAAAGGTACAGGCAGTACATTCCTCCAAAACACAACAACCTACCTTTACAGTACAATATAAAAGCCCAGAAAAGACCATCAGCTGAAAAATCACTGTAAAAACCTGAAAACCTATACCTCACACCTGTCAGATGGCATAACTGTGTGTGTGTGTGTGTGTGTGTGAGAGAGAGAGTGGGGGGGAGTGGGCACGAAATAACATACATGCTAAGTATATTTGGGCCCTACACCACCAGGGGTGCACAAATTTTTTAAAAATCCACCTCAAAATTCTAACTGCCATGACAGGAAGCAAGTTTCACAATGAAGACCCACAAATATTAGGCACCACCATACAAAATTCAGCTGCCTGGGTGACCTGGTGCCTGAGATTTGTGCAACCCTGGTCAACATAGTGGTTAAAATTAGAACTGTAATCTTCTGGGTTATGACATCATACAGATCCAACTTCATAGCAGATGGTGCCCTGAAGATGGAGGCAGTAGGTTCCTCTAAAATGTTGGTAACCATTTGTGAAACTACATGTGTCACAGTCCTGCAGACCAGTCTTAACAATGCAACACCTCAGAAGCTCACACCAATTTCTACAGCACTAAGCAAATAACATGACTAATAGCATATCATAAAATACCTTAAAAAAAAGTCATAACCACTTCCTCCCACATCCTGTCCAGTTCACCATTCAACTTACAATAACATCTTTAACAGTACATGATCTAACCCAGTTGATACAGCATTAGCAAGCAAAGTGAAATTGCTAAAACCTCATTTAATAACACAGAATTAAATTGCTTGCACAGCACATAGTACTCTATGATCTTGATGAATACGCACATGTTATTGGTTGTAATGTATTATCAATATATGATGGATCAGAAGCAGAACTCCTTGTATCACACTTAGTTCCTGATGCGTTGATGCCACTGATGCTAAATTCATCACTTTTGTCACTCATATCTAAAGGCCTTGGATGAAGATACCTGTGTAAAAGAGAGGATATCCACACTGAATATTATGTTGCACTGTGCACTGCATCTAAACATCTACGTGTAACAATTAACAAGGTTCTGCCCATTCATTATATTGTTTAAGACACTTCCAAAAAGTAAAAGGAAGTATAAAAATGTTACTTTAACCACCAATGCCGCAAGAAACATACACGTATAACCCACTGACTCAAATGAATATATTCACACAAATAAGTGTTGTTACTTGCTTTAGTTACATGACAACTTCACTTTTCTGACAGTAACAGAGAATCCTTGGACTGGTACTTATTTTAGCATGCCTGTCTTATTTGACAGGGAAAATAATGTCATTATGTTCGCATGTAGCATGTGTCAACCTTAGCACTGGAACTGACTGATTAACTTTATGAAATATGATGACATGAGTCATAACAATGGAGACTTCTCCACTTTCAAATATTTTAATTCTGTACCACCTACCAAAACTGGACAAAGGTCATGCAGACATCACCAGTGATAAATTCATCAGCCTAAAATTTATAAAGTTTTGGTCTTATATTCCACCAGTCATGATAATGGAAAATACCAATCAGTTCTGCACTTTTATATCTATCTCCCTGGAGCACAGTCCTTTTGACGAAATTAACAGTTCCTCTGCTATGCAATAAATTCCATAAAGGTTCATTAAGGTGTTCAAAGGAGCCCACCACTTGTCCCTATCCCAGTGGTTGCTAGTGGGACTACTCATGGTATGGCTGTGCCTAGGATTATTACATGATTAATGAGAGGACTTAACAGAGTATTTCTTCTAGCACAGCCACTCAACCACTGAAGGTCAGCGTATATATCAGGAATAATTTGCTCACATAAGTTTGCATTCTGCTTGAAGATGACTAAGAAATAACTAAATCAAATGCTGCATGACCTAAATCCTTAATCTTAGTCTTCTTGGCAGGAGTTAAATGCAAAAACTGATGTCCTGTAAGTACTTCACACTGATCTTGTTCATGTTTATATTAAGACTGCACCTACTAAAATTAAAACATTTACAAACATGGCTTTGAAAGCAGATAGGCAAAATCGGTTAACAAAATGCCAGCATTTTAAATGTTAGAGAAGGTAAACAGATATACAAACTCCTCCATGAAATGCTCTCTGGGCTGCAAGCATCCAACCTAGCTTGCCAAGTCTCCCACGACTTGCCCTAGCTGTCCTCAAGCCACAGGGCAATGTCTGGGTACGGCACAGCCCCCTCAACAGTGTTTAGAGTTCACTGCATGTGTTTCATGATTTCATTCATATTCTTTTAAAGAATGTATGTATCTCCTAATGAAAACATTATTCAGATATTTTGTACAATTTCTCTCAAAATTTCTGGGAAGATTACAGCCCTTATGGATGAGCCTCCCTGCCCCAACATCACCCTGATGTATCCAGTCTATGTCTTCCCATCCTACTTTTCTAAGGTACATTTCTATATCCTCCTATCTATACCCAGGTCTTCCAGAAAACCTCTTTCATTCAAATGTTCCATCAACACGCTGTACCCATACATATTTTCTCTCCCATACATACCACACGTTCAGCTCATCTCATTCACACTGATTTCATGACTCTGATATCTGGTAAGGAACACACAGCATGTATTTATTCACTACACAGTTTTCTCCATCTTCTTGTCACTTCCACCCTCTCAGGCCCAAATATCCTTCTCAGCACACTATTCTTGAAATATTTTCAGCCTACGTTCTCCTTTTAATGTGAGAGATCAGATTTCAATTTTATATAAAACAAGGCAAAATTGCAGTGCCATACACTTTACTCCTTGTAGACTTAGTATAAAACAAAAGACAAAAAGATTCTGGGCCAAACAGCAGTATGCATTCCAAGTATAATGTGCTCTTAACTCTCAGTGCATACAATTTTAATTTGTCAGTGTTATTCAAAAATATTTTATACATATTTAGGTTCTCTACAGAAAACTACACAAATGTACCCAGAAAAGTAGGACTGTAAAACCAAAAATACCAGAAGAAAGCATACAATACAACTTACACAGGACCTGCTAAAATTCGGTCAAACGTTGAATCATGACATGTACCAACTGAAGTCTCATTTATGATATCTAATTTTGTCTTTACTCTCCTTTTATATGGTAGCTGCTTTGCATGGCTATTATTCTCCTTATTTCTACAATCTTTTCGTGTCCTTTTTGACTTAAGCCCTTTAATGTTCTTGGTAAACAAGGCTTCAAAAACACTGATGGATTCCTTCTCCTCTTTATTTATAATTTCTGAGACAACATTTTGGATATTGGCCCAAGATCGTTTCTTTTTGTCCTTGCCTTTGTACGTTTTCACTGCACTTGGCGCCATTGACCTCGACCTGAAAAAAAAAAAAAAGGTAGCCAATGTACAAGATGGTAAACTACTACATACAAAATATCTGCACTGTTACTTCACCATTACTACTCATGTTTTGACTTAACACCTGTTAGATTAGCAAGGCTGATACAGACGTCTCAGGGAAGGGTCTGCTTCATTATTCATAAGGTTCTCAGTGGTAAATATTAAGATTATTAGCGTATTTTTACACATCTGACGTACAGCTAACTTACAAATGACCATCCGTCATATTCTCCCAACCAGAAATGCTGTGGAAATATTCATGTTCAAATATATGGGACAGAAATCTGTAAGTTGTCACAGTGGTAAATATGAAGATAGCAACGTTCAAACGCAACGGTTTGTAACTCCCACCTGTCTTGTTGCTTCGTTAAATCCACAAATAAACGTATACATCTACAGCATTCACCAGCTTTTTTAACATAAACAAACTCAAAATACACCGACACACAGTCATAATCTCTTTGATCAATGCTTATTGCTCACTCTTGGGCACAGATTACTACTTGTTTTTGGCCGCTTGGCCACCGTAATTCGTACGCCACGGATAAGAGCACGACAGTCTATTGTCATTAGGTTTCATACGATTAATGCACTTTGGCATTCATTCATTCATTTATTTAGTATTCCAGCAGTCCATCAAAGTGGATATGGAACTTGTCAATAGATAACAACATACACAGTACAGAATACGTCACTACAACAATATATATAATAATAGTTTGTGATTAAAATACAATAAATAAATCAAGTTTATACAAAAAATGTGAGTAGCTCAGAATATACAGTCAGTGAGTACGTATATAATGTACTTAGACAGAAACTTAAAACTAATCCATGAGTACTAACCGAATAAGATATTTAAAATAGAAGTGTAAAATATTTAAAATAAGTAATGACAAGATCACTCCCAGAAACCAGTCAAACACTCATCTAATGTACAAGGAACCCATCAAAAGATTTCCAGATATACCAATTGCTTTTACATTTACATTACACGGTGTATGTCACGTACTCCTTCAATATGTGGGTATCTAACCTGTATAGCTTAGAGTAATGCAAGATTACTTATGATATTAATATAACTCTATTACATAGTTACAATAACTACTATAAATACAGGGCGTATAAATCATGCATAGAAGTCCAGTCGAGGTATTCTTCTACAGTGTAAAAGGAGCCTCGCAATAGGAATTTTTTTAGTTCTTTTTTGAATTGAATTTTATTATTAATCAAGCCCCTTAATTTAGATGGCAAACAATTGTATATCTTAATGCCTGTATAATAAACCCCTTTCTGGTATTTGGTTAACCTCAATTGTGGAGGGTGTAGATTAGATTTGTATCTTGTATTAATAGAATGGTTATCTGAGTTAATGGTGAAGTCATTTATGTTCTTGGCTACATATATTACAAGCGATAAAATATATTGCGATTTAAGAGGAAGGATATTTAGTTCTTTAAACAGGACACGACATGAGGTTCTACTATGAGTATTGGTAATTATTCTAATGGCCCTTTTTTGTAATTTAAACACTTCATCACTACTAGCTGAGTTTTCCCAAAAGATAATGCCATACGTAATAACTGAGTGGATATATGAAAAGTAAATCATTTTCAAGTTATCTACTAGTAAACATGATTTCAGAGATCTAAGTATGTAACAGCCGGTTTTTAATTTAGTACATATCTTCTCAATGTGTAATTGCCAGGTTAGCGTGTTGTCTAAAATGAGTCCCATGACAACACAAGACACGAGAGCAAGCAAACGAACGACAATGCGATAGTCTAACTAGACAGCAGCTACAAAAGCGTAAAAACGACAAAGACTATCCTGACCAGATGGGCAGACTGTAAATAATTCTTGTTCTTGCACGTCATCCATGATGTCGCCAAAGTCATTCCGCTGTGTTAATGGTGTTAGGATATTCCTATGCCAAATACCGTTTTCTTTAAAAAAAATAAATGTAGTGTTCACCCGAATGATGATTTGCGAAAAATGTGCGGGGAATTTCATTATCTCTACTGGCAGCTTCTAAATCATCCAGAAAGGGTTTTCGAATACAAGAGAATGTGGAAACTTTAGTACTGAGTGGAGTTACATCTCCATTCATCCTTACGCCTTTATAGCACGTTCAGAGAGAACTTCACTCTTTGTACTTTAACTTGTTAATATTTTAATCCACAGATTATCTAGTAGTTTTGCTCATCGCCTAAAACGCCATCCTCCGTGTATAGTGCGCAAGGACCAACCAATAATGATACCTCTTAGTAGTGTACCACGCTCTGCCTTCGAGGGTAGGAACACGTTTTCCGCCACTTGGCAGTCTCCACACCATAGATTAGACGTTGCTCCACGCAGTGACCGCCGTCAGTTGTAATCTTTGGAACCTATCTGTAATCCGTGATTTGGACATTCTCTCCGCTGCCTGACTCCCACATCACGTATGTTCACGTCCCACAGGTTTCAGTACAGAAACATAGAGTCCGCCACATTGCTCTTGGTGCGTTACCACACGCCGTTCCCCTCCGGGAACGGAGTCAGGATAGTTGTTGCCGTCATGTATGATCTGTGATTGTTAGTGTCAGTAGCAGTAATAAGAGAAGTGCTCGCGGCCGTTGGCGTAGTTGCGAGTGGGACTTGTCGATAATAAAGCGATCGTCCTTGGTTTTAACAAAATCTTTCCGGTCTCCATCATCATCCTAGTGGTATATTAGGTTGTAAGCCAGGAGAACCCACACACGCTAGTAGCACACATTTCACCAACATTAAAGTTTCTGACTGCATGGTAGGCGTAAAAGCAAACCTCATACGAATTTTACACGAATAAAAGTTGTGTTATCGTGAATGATATGGATATATATGTGACTACAATGCAGGTGGAAAGTGATCGGAGTGTTTCAAGAAAATCCCAAATATTGTATTAAAACACTTCTAAAATTAACTGTATTCAACACATCTCGGGAATACAGGTAATGTATTTGTTACTGGTTTGTGTGTGCTGTTTGTAGGCCTTAGCATAGAGAAATGACAGAAGACCGCGCCGTTTTCAAATAACTGTCAGAGCCATTTCATTAAGTGCACGCGCGCGCAGTACTTTCATTGTGAAATAACTGGTGATATCGTTGAAGTTGATCGAAAATGTACATTTTAAAACAACCCGTGCAATTTTTTTTTTTTT
>Ga0268261_10002472_pt1 | contig 13251 bp, 11 predicted proteins | sample TergutNc150P1_FD_190353 | JGI IMG/M metagenome (GOLD analysis project Ga0268261, IMG submission 190353) | Nasutitermes corniger P1 segment gut microbial community from laboratory colony in Florida, USA - Nc150 P1 (SPAdes) (version 2) | ecosystem: Host-associated > Arthropoda: Insects >... | reverse complement strand
CGAGCTGATCACTCGTCCAGAGGAGTCCTACCGACTGTGCTGCGTCGTTGTGTGTGATCTAGAAACATCAAGAACGGGTGCTCCATATATATATGACATTAGTCACCTAGGGGTTAAATGTGAATGCACACACTCACCCCTCTACCCCACTCATATTACCACTGATATTAAGACATGTGGCTGCATTGGGAATCATCATGAAATGTGACAGGAATAATATAAAAAAATAACTGGCACCAGACACCATGCTGACTGAAGCATGTGTGACTTTGAGCCCCCCCCCCCCCAAAAAACTATTAAATCACATAAACTTGAATGGAAAATTAAAATAACAGAATTTTACACTATAAAAGGCATGAATGCAGCCTATATGTGCACAATTACAGAAATACAAAAAAGATCAAAATTTAAATTTCTTATCATGATAGATCAAAGACCAAAATATTCAATTATCAATGAGTAATTATTAATTCGACAACTTTAATAGGACTTTTCTACCTTGAAAGTCAAACCTTGCAGAATATGTGGTGTCTGTTGGGGCTGAAGGAGCAGGGGGGATATCACCAATCCACTGCAACTTCTCATGTTCAACAACATCCATGTGCAGCCACTTGTTGGCTTCATTGGATTTCATGGCCAAGTCACCTTCTACACTGCTCATTTCAACATCAGACTGACAAGAAGATCCCTCATTTTCCACATGAGTACTCTGTCTGTGTTTATCATTTTCTGATGTTACAACAAAAGCACTAGGCATCTGAACTCTGTCCCCTGAATGACTGGTAGTTACTGTGTCTACATTATGCTGTGAAGATGACGTGTCCACATCTCCTGTTAATGACAGTCCTGATGGTACAACAGCACCCATCTTCGTACAGCTAAAGGTCTCAGATGTTAATTCCGAAATATCTGAAGGCTGTTTAGCAGTTTCGTCTATCATCACAGAGGGCTGTTTTCCCTGTCTTCTTGATCGAATAAACTGAAGCAGTTTTGGATCCAACTGAGAAGCAAGTTTCTGTTGTTCTTGGAATATTTCATCTGCAGACATTTTAGATAATTTTGCAACGTTTTCCCAGTGTATAGCAGGAGCATCTGGTCCAGTTAAGACAAAGCTTCTTCCTCCTGTAACGCAAAGTTCAAGGATGAAATAATGTCTGTGTTCAAGAACTTAGAACTACGAGTAATGACCAGTCTGGTAAGATCATTGCAATTCCACCAAACTTGAGTTAAAAAGATATCCAGTGTAAATAATCCATTCTAGTTTTCCCTAGTTTTCCTTGGTTCTTCAACATGATGCCAAGAGACTGTCCCGAAATAGGCTGTGACTACTTTACCACATCATCATCATCACCACCACCACCAACACCACCACTACCATATTATGTTGCTTGCATTACATAACCCTACAGATGATATAAGCCCATCAAACAACCCTATAATAAATAAATTCATAAAACTGTATCAATGTATTCACTCAGATTAACACAGAGCTTATACATATATATATATATATATATATATATATATAATCTACCCTGAAACTGAAATGAAACCGAATTATAGCATGACATGAAAATCTTACTTTCACAAACATATGGACAAGTCTGGAAACTTTGCTAAATGTGTAAATGCTCACGTATCATTCCTATCTATATACCATTCTTAGCTATGTTAACAGTAACTTTCCTTCACTAAGTTCCAAGATGACTGCAATGTCTATGTCCTTAGAGGCAAAACACAAAATTCTGTCCCATGGCCTACCTGATTATACTGGGTAACACTCTGCACAAGCTTGTACCAACCACAATTCACAAGTCCATTCATTGGCATATCACTGGCTTATAAAAATTAGCTTTCTCTGAGGAAGAGCATAATACAGGAGAATTTCAATACCATGATAAGTAGTATACAGTTTGCAGTGGTAGGATTAAGGGAAGATACAAGTGTGTCTCAACACTACAGCTGGAGAGAGGGGCTATTTTGTGCTCCCAACTGACTTTAACAGAACACATCCTGTTTTGCTGGTAACTAATAAAGATTAAAGTTGTGTTAATGGAAAAAAAAGTCTATATTTGTTAAAGTCAGGCTCCCCATTTATTCACTTGTATATAAAACTGAACAATAAAAACATAAAATCTTCCCACACTCAAGCAATTTAAGTGTTAACAATAATGCTTGTATTTCATACTGCACACTGCAAATCTATCTCAGGATAACATTATTTTTCCTTTGTAATAGATTTAAGCACTGAATAAAGACCGATAAGAATCAGAATCAGATGCTTTGTTTACAGCATAAACAGTTACTAGAGCGCGGGATTGGAATGCACCAACCTGGAATGGTTTCAAACATTTGTATTGATGGTATGAGGACAGACAATCATTGTAAGAGGGGCGGTACGAAAGACAAGCCTCCTGTTTTTATCCCAGAAACTATAATACAGCTATAATGAAATGTACATATACCTTGGGTACATTCTTTACAAAATTGAAATTATTTTTCCACAAAGTCTCCTTCATTTTCAACAAACTTTATCCACCTTTGCATGAGATGCTGTATGCTGGTCACTTAAAACTCTTTGCTGAAGTGTCTGAGCTCTTCATGCACGCTATGTTTCAGCTTGTCATTATCTGAAAAATGGCATGCTTAAATAGCATCCTTCAAGAGACCTAAAAGGTGAAGTCGGAGGCAGGTATGTAGTCGAATATGAGGGAGAACAAACATGGTTAGTGTCTTCTGGGACAGTGAAGGAATCTTGTTAGTGGGATGTTTGGAGAGAGCTGCCACAATCAATTCAGAGTGATATGTGCAAGCATTAAAGATAAAACAATGGAGTTGAAGGGCTCAGCCAGACAGAAAGATGAATCAAATCTTCATCCACCATGACGATGCCAGGACGCACACCAGTCTTGCACAAAGGAGGCACCTGCAACAATGATATGGACTGTTTGCCCTCATCACCCCCTACACTACTGATTTGGCACCCTCCGACTTTCATCTTTTCGACCCCCTGCAGGATCCACTCTGAGGACACCATTTTGTGGACAACGCTGGAACACAGTTTGTGCGATAAGCTCCAATGCTTCAGCAAAAGTTTTATTCGACTGGCATACAGCATCTTGTGCAAAGGTGGAAAAAGTACGTTAATAACGAAGACTTCGTGGAAAATTAATTTCAACTTTGAACACGACGTACTTACAATATATGTAAACTTCAATATAAGTCTGACTACAGGTTCTGAGAGGGGCACACGGTGGTGCAGTTGATTGAGGCACTGTGTTACAAGTAGGAAGGAGGTGGGTCGATTCCCGCCGATGGTGTCATTGGAATTTTTCATTGACATAATCTTTCCGGCCGCACTATGGCCCTCGGGTCGACTCAGCCTCTAACAGAAATGAGTACCAGGAATATTTCCTGGGGGGTAAAGGCAGCCGGTGCATAGGGCTGACAACCTTACCACCTTTATGTGCCGATTGTCTTGAAATCTGGGAGCCTCAACCTCCTGGAACCCTCAGGGCCTGTCCAGGCCTGTAATGGGATTGCTTTACCTTTTTACAGTTTCTGAGAAAAAAAATAGGAGGCATTACTTTCATACCACCCTTCATAATAAATGGCTCTGAAGACCATGCAGTCTCCTGTACAGTGGGTACTGGGTATCTTTCCCCATAGTAAAGTGGCCAGGGTGTGGCATTAACACCCACCCCAACATAGTAGTGAAGTTCAAGAAACAGCAGAGCTACAACCCTATTCCCCCTCTCAGCCTGACTGCCTGCTAAAGGGTAAACTTTACCTCTCACCTCTCCCTTCGTAATAACAGAATCAAACAGCAGGCACATGTAGTGTGGAAGACAATAATGAGAACATATCACAGCATGGAAGACAATCATGACGTACAAACACACTGTTGGTGGGCTATGCAGTTAATTGTTCAAAGAAAGCTCCAAAACACTGTTCACACAAAAAGGTAAGAATTCTATTATCAGAACATGCTTTGTATGATGCCACTCTTTCAGCACCAATAAGATGGTACTATTCTTTGCAGACACTCAGAGCCACTGGGATGAAATGTCATCACACCTATGAATATGGTGTGGCAAATGAGAAGACATTCTATGAAGTACATGGTTAAAGACTAAATAATCTAATCACAAACGATGCACATAAGAATTACAATGTGAATGATATGACCAGACTTCTTACCAAAGTGGTGGTTTAAATCCTCAAAGGAAGTTTGCTGATTTTTTTCATGTAAATCCATCATGTTCTCTGCCATTGCTCTAGTTCCTTTCATTTTTTCAACCTGCTGAGCAAATATGCTCTTTCCTTTAGCAATGAGCTGAAAAAAAATCTTAAGAAATAAACTTTATTCCACAGAAACAAGTAAAATGGGTGACAGTTTCCTACAGAAACATTCTGATGACTTTCTACATTGTAATCACTGATATGCATTTTAAAGGTGTAAGTTTACACACACGCACGCACGCACGCACACGCACACACACACACACACACACACACACACACACACACACACACACACACACACACACACACACACATTTTTTCCTTGTGGCGCTGTTACCCAACGCAGGTCATGGCCTCCTCATTCTTGAGGTTTCTAGATCACACACAACACACCACAGTCGGTAGGACTCCTCTGGACGAGTGATCAGCTCATCACAGAGACTTCTACCTGACAAACACAACATTCCCAACAGACAAACATCCATGCCCCCGGCGGGATTCGAACCACAATCTCAGCAGGCGAGCAGCCGCAGACCTACGCCTTAGACCGCACGGGCACTGGGACCAGCAGGTTTCTACATATGACATGCAAAAAAACATTTTAAAATATAATTAAAAGTTTCACCTGCATAACCACCAGTCTGATCCTCAGGCTTCAGAAAAAAGGACAGTACAGAGATTGAGAATTTCTGTTTCACTACATCCATACTGGAAACATAATAATTCATCTCTGTAACTGAACAAGAATTTCCATACACCAATAACAGACATACCTTTTCATCTCTGACAAATGGTTCAGGAAATCCTTGCCACGATAGTGCCTTAGGGGGTGGTGCATACACATGTGCCATATTTTTTTCCTTGATTTCTCCAAGAACATCTGGTCCAACTGTTGACATTCCATTAAAAAATTACTCTCACAGCAATGGTCTACATAATATGGCTAGCTTCCTTCCTAGATCTCACATCTGTCTGTTGAGGATAATGCAGATAGTGATAATGTTCAAGCACTGGAGAATGTGTGGCCTGACCTAAACCTCCTAACACAAGCTAATACACAAACAGTGTTTTTATTACTGACTTAAGTTCAAAACTACAGTAAATCTTGATTTTACTATGTATTTCTACCAACAGCATATCATAAAGTATGGGTATGCTGAACAGTATGAGTACACAATGTTATTAATATTGCTAGTCGCAAACACTGACAGGACTGTACACATCTTATGACTGAGGATTAAATTACTCTGTATTACTGCATACTCTATATGTATGCCTAATACAAACCATTTTCAAAAGCCTGGTCATACGTCAGAGTTCAAAGAAAATTTCTGAGAATATATTAATTCCGAACAACTTACATACGTCAGTCTTGAGAAGGAATTTCTGAGCTTAGTGGGCACAGATTTTATGTACTACAAACTGCATGTAAAATTTGTTATTATGGACATCAATGTGTTCAAAATCCACATCTCTACAGTTAGTCCCCTTCGAGAGAGAGAGGACAGGAAATAGAAAGGAGAGAAAGAAAGCAAAAAAGGAAGAAAGAAAGGAGCAATCTGTTCACATTACTGATAACACTGCAGTCAAAACCAATTTTTCCTTGCTGTGTATTAGACATACAATTATAGAGTGTCCATTGCATTGTAGCCCTAAGCATTGCAACTTTATGGGAGCTTTGTCACATAGCAAGCCCACATCTGCCTGGAGCCCCTTTCTCTCATAGTTTGCCTTTGCCTATTTCATCAAGGTACGCTTTGAAGTACCAAGACCTTCTAAGCAGGCCTTGCAACTTCTGAAAATATTTCTTGACACATGAGAGAGTTCTAATCTTGAGAAATCAGCAACTTCTCTTCAAAGACTGACTTTCAGTTCTTGCAAAGAATGAGCATTATAGATATAAACTCTACACTATGCCAGTATAAAGTTATTCAACAATCTTCCAACTATAATTCATCATAATCGATTCTACAGCCCTGGGTGGGCCTCGGCCTCCTCTTGCGGTTTTGTAACAGTATTTTTTTTATGGGGTGGGGTTGTTAGCCTCATCCCAACACCCAACCTGGTGGGCCAGAGTATCCCGTTTTGTCTGGGTCATCACCCTTGACCTGTCTGGCACGGGAGGCCATACCAGAAGCATACGCAACCACCAGCATAGCTCTCCGGATCATACAACCACACAAGCCCTAGCACTATGCCAAAGTAGGGATACCTTCAGGGGGTTCAAGTATTATTAGAAGTCAGTATTCTAGCCACCATTACTACTTTGTGGGGTTGTTGGCCTCATTTAAATAAATTTATCTCACTTGAAGGGCTACATAAAGATATTTACAAAATATTGCTTGGACTTGTATGCATGTTGACTTATATAATACTGAACGTCTGCCCTTAGTCTTTTAGAATTGCACAGACAGATGCACGTTGCAGCATTGGTATGTGCATTACATACATAAAATAACAGTCAGAGCTGCATCTGCATCATATTATACAGCATTATATATATAGACTGATCTTCCTTTGTCAACTTGACTTGTAAAATAAGTTCTGCATTAGTATTATAGCATGTTCTTACAACCTTTGACTTAGCCACAAGCAGTATCTGTGGAAGGTACATAGCTTCTATTATATTTGTACATGAACTCACCCACATTTCTTGCCGTTTCATCTTTTGTGGTTCTACTTTCTGCTCGACTGGAAGCAAAATTTGAATGATGTTTCTTATGCAAAGCATCCTGCGATTTGCCTAGAATACAATAAATTAAAATAGAATAAAATACCTTAATGTTGCTGAGGTAACTGTAAGGTAGGATAACACTAGGACCACTCAATATGATAATCATATGTAGTATGGGTTTTCGTAAGTCATAAACATGAGAACTGCAAGGTGTTCACAGTGGCGTAGCTGAAGATGCAGGTCTTCTGGTGTCCTACTGTGTCACTTGGCGAGTGCTCTTAAATTAAATTTTAAAACGTGCGAAGTTTTAATGCCATTCACATAACTGTGACAGCAGACAGATAAATTCTGTCACTAACTGCAATACTAAACACGATGTCGCTTTCTACACTGCACAGCCTACCGCACACCAGCGGTATACGTACCCGAATTGCCTTCATTTTCATCCCCGGATTTTCGTTTTCTCAAGACAGTAGCAGACGGTGTTGGCTGCGTATTCCTCAAGAACTCTTCTTGAAGTTTCAAAAGATCTTCCTCCGATTCTCCACGCTTTGGTCGCGCGAACATTTTTGAAACGACAATATGCTGCAGTAACTACACGAATGTAATGAAAACCATCTTATAGTCCTCGTTCATACAACGTCTAAGAATCCCACTTCAATTTGTTGATTTCCGACAATTTCATAACAAGTCCATGTACTAAACATTAAATCAATCGCACTTCTAAATGTAACAACTGCACATAATTCATCATATCCAACACATTACTTGAGTTGTAACACCTGCCATGATTGTTAACGACCAGCGATAACAGGTCATATGATTATATGAGAACAGAGGGAATAGATAGTACATCATCTGTATAGGAAATAGCCCTTGACAAGAGTTGGTTTTGTGAAATGGCGCCACATGCAATCCGCGAATTGAGTGTACTTGTAGTGTGCAGGAGACAGTGTAGGATAGGTATAAAAATGGATGCACCGCTTGTCCCGAAATGTCAGTAAATTGATATCACACACATGGCGTTGGTATTCTTTGTTGTTTAGAACTTCACATATCAAAATAAAACAATTGCCACTTATCTGTCGTATCACCAGATCATCCCTGAGGTTTCCCTCTCCCATGTACTCGGTTTTTTCCTATCCATCTCAGTTATAGCCCGTGTTTCACTCCTATACACTACAACTGCTTTCACAATCATTTTATAAATCTTAATTTTAACTGCTTTACTTATGGGTGTTAGACCAGAACATTTATCTTAGACTATAGAAATATCTAATACTTGCAGTAATCCTTGATTTTACTTTATCACTTATTAAATTTTTTAATTTATCAGTGTACTTAAATATCTAAAATTCTGAACCCCTTCAAATACTTGTCCATCTGTTATCAGATCTTGCTCTAAATTTGTTATATATTTATATATATATTTTTATGTACTTTGTTTTGCTTTCATTAATCACCAGTCCAGTGCTTACTGCAGCTTCTTTACTTTATGTTACTACTCCTTCAGTCTCGCTCACCGATCATCCAAGTCTCAGCACATCATCTGCATATGCTATATACTGCCTTGTTCTGTTAAAAATTGTGCCATTTGGATTGGTCTCTATATTTCTTATCACTTTCCCCATGACAATATTAAAAAGTGTTGTAGATAGTGCATCACCTTGTCTTCAGGCTCTTTCTGTGCCAAATGCTGCAGTCAGTTTTCCTTGAATTTTCATTTATCTGTTGGAATCCTGCAACATCATTTTTATTAAATTCACTAATTTCTCTGAGATCACAAGTTCTTTTAGTATTTCGTATAAATATGTTCCACTTATTGAATCATAGACATACTTAAAAATCAATAAATAGTAAGTGCAACTCTAGATTAAGTTCATAAATTTTTTCAAGAATATAACTTAACGTAAATAAACTATCAGTTGTTGATCATCTTTTGTAAAACCACACTGATAATCTAAAATTTCCTCTGCATAAGGGACCAGCTGTCTATGCAGAATATTAGTCAAAACTTCATAACACATATTTAATGGAGAGCTGCCTCTGTAATTGCTACATTGCAGTTTATCTCCCTTCTTATATATGGGACATATAATTGCAGGTTACCAGTTCTCTGGCACTTTTTCTGATGCCCATATTACTTCCATTAGTGTATGAATTTCTTCCCAGAGTGTTTTGTCTCCATTATTATTTTCCATACCTCATCTTTTGTTGGGGGTTCAGTTTGATGTTTGGGTCCTTGATGTATTACTTCTTCCTTTATCTTCACACCATCCATGCTAGTAATAGTATCATAAAAATACTGCTGCCATCTTTCCATTATCAATCAGTCATTTCCAATTAAATTATTATCCCTCTTTATTTTTTATTTTTTATTAATAAAAATAATAAAAGATTCACGGTACATGTATTAAAATTAAGAAATATTATCTCTCTCTCTTTTTGAACAGACGTTTGTAGCTGGAAACCAGCCTTCTTCCCATGAGCCACTGTATAGAATTTTCTAGCTTCATTTCTTGTATTTGCTTCCTCATATCTTCCAGCACCCTAAGATCATGAGCCTTCTCCTCCCAACTCTCTCTACACATTTTCTTTGTCACTGTGATGTATGCTTTGATATGGTCCATATATTGTGCATTTCTGTATTATTTGGTGACAAATTTGGTATCCAGTAGGTTTGTTGAACTTTGTATGGATTTGATGACCGAACAATAAATGATTGATAGAATGCGAATTGGCCTTCATTCACTTATTTTTGTGATTATTAGACTTTCCTTTCATTCTCAGTGAGCATATTCTCTCTTCCACTACCTCAAAATTCATAATTATTTATACTTCCTGTTGATGAGAAAACCAGTTACAAAAGTGTTACTTTCATTACCACTATACATCAATATGAAGTTCCTTGTATCCAACACTCCACTTCCCCTCCATCTTAATCTCTTCGACTCCTGCAGTATCAGTTTTGTATTTTCCCAGTTTCGTTTTAACCTGTTTTAACATTCTTGCTTTCTACAGACTGAGTACATTCCAAGCAGGAATATAGAAGTCATAATCCTTATAACTTTTCTTTGCCATTTCACCACTATGAACCAACTGGCATCCATTATGAGGCTGGTCAACAATAAGATTTTTTTTTACAGAGGTGAGGTTCTTAGCCTCACCACAACCCCCAGCTTGGAGGAGAAGGATATCTCTTTTTGTCTGGGTCATCACCTTTGACCTGTCTGGCATGGGACTCCCTACCAGTAGCTACTCTCCAGATCATTTGACCACACAAGCCCCACCACTACGACAAAGTAGAGATACCTTCAGGGGGAATGAATTGGATAGGATGTGAAAAAGTGATGTGATTTGAGGTAGAGTCTAGTTGAAATGTGGTGGCACACGGTGATGCACGGGAGGGGAAGTGAAGGGGAAACTGGCGAATGGAGTGGGTAGCCAGTACGCTTCACACTACCTCGGAACATGGTGTATCCAGCATTACTACTGCTGATGCACACACCTCGGCTGTGCAGTAGTTGACTGAACTGATGCCCCCGCCAATTTAAATGGACTAGTCCAGTTCGCCAAAAGACGAAATCTGGTTTCTGTGCGTGTGCCATCACATTTCAAATGCAAACTCCTGGCATTTTCCTGGAGAGATTAGTGAAAAGTATGTAAACCACCAGTGAGAATAGTTGGTCTCCAACCCCAATTTTGAAGCTGGGATATTCTAATTAGGAAGAAGGAGTGCCATCCATTTGACTATGGTATTCATGGATGGTTAAAAACTCCATAATTTCATCACTGTTGTCATCCACAGACATTTTCAACCTTCTAGAGAATCATGTGGTCCCTCCACACTTTCTCATTTTCACATACAGAAAACATAACACTGTTAAGAGTGAACAAAATAAGAGAAACAAGTATCAGTTACAAGTACACATATGTTATTTATTAGGTTATGAAACTTCAGTTTGCTGTAATTACCATTTGATGTACAATTTTTTCTTCATACCATGCACAACATTCCTGTCATTCTTCATATTTGTTGCTTAGGTCTTCTGGAAAATCAAAAAACAAAAATTGTAAGTAAATAATACAAAATACTCATGGTCCTAGACTGGTTGTTGAAGAACACCTTTAATACTCCAAATGGCAAAATTACTTTCAATTAGAGGACATATATGATGTCCACGACATAAGTTTAACCTTTAAGAACCGTGCATCCTATATATAGGACGGGTATACTGCTACCCTCCAAATGTTGCATTTTATATATATATTTTTTTCAACAAATATAAGTACTGAGTATTTTGAACATGCTGCACACTCTCTGTTTTTCTCTTCAAAATGCCGTTTATTTCATAATGCTACCTTTTTTGGTTCCTGTATTAGTCACATTTTACATACAGGTTGTGCTAAAATTTAAATGTAAAACTCCGGTGCCAAAAGGTTAAACATATATAAAACTCTAATACTACAATTCAAGAATATACCAACCAATGCACTATATTACAATATCAGGTTTTTATAATTAGACCACTGGGACTCCGACATGTTTCACCCCTTTCTTGTGGGTCATCCTCAGGGTGTGTACAATAGTATTTGTATAAGACGTGAATTATAAATAGGTAAGGTATGTTAAAATTGAATTAGAATTGTCTATTGTCTTGATGTTTGTACAGTATAATATTTTCACTTCCTAGTACACTACCTACAATTGAAACGTACACAAGCTGCTCCATAGACTTCGTTTGTACAGACAACTCTCATTTTACTTGTATATTTAGATGACAAGTGACAAGTGGGTGACCAGTATGAAGATTCATACGAATGTGTATTTAGAATAGTAGAAATAAGCGGTATGTTTTTATACTGTATATGAATTATACTAACTATGTATATTTTAATATTGTTTATGAATTGCATTAGCTACTTAAAAACTAAGTATAAGAAATAATAGATGTATCCTATATACATTGTTGTCAAAGGATGAAATAAATTGACTGACTGATTGATTGATGTTACTATTGATACTTGTTTACTGTTATTTTAATATTTATTTCAAAATAATTACAATACTGTACCAACATCAAGACAACAAATGATTTTAATAAAATTTTAACTTATTGTATCTATTTATAATTATGCTTTATACCAATATGGATGTACACTACCTGAGGGTGAGTCACAAGCAAAGGTCAAAACATGTCAGAGTATTAGTGTTTTAATTGTAAAAACTTTATATTGAAATATATTGCATTCATTGGTATATTATTGAATTTTAACAATTAAAGTACTTACATGAATACCATGTAATCCTACAATCTTTTGTGCAATAGTGTTACTTAAAAATACCTAGCAAGAATCCTTGTTATTACTCAGAACAAATTCTGATAGTGTTTAAGGAATAACATGATTTATTGGTTTAATGTTTCCAATGGTTTAGTGTTGATGCTAAGGCTGTTTTTGACTGTTGGTACCACGTGGAAGTGGGTTGCATTGCCAGTGTTTCAGAGGTAAGGTTACCCTAAATATTGTTGCAGCACCTGTTTACCAAATAACATAGCTCCACAACCCAAAAGACAAAATATCAGTTTTAGAAAGGATTTCCACTAAAGGTAAAATACTAAATTGCAGAGAGAATTCCTGCTAAATGTATGGTCCCACTTTCAAATAACTTTGCACTTAAGCTATGTGCACAAAACAGTGTTATACTTGGAGAGTTATACTTCTAGACCGTTGGACACAAAAGATGTGAGCACTATGCTCCTCTGAAATGTATGTAAATACTGACATGGCAGAACATTTCAGAGGGCTTCATCTTCATTATCAGTGCTGTGATAACCTCATATATTCCAATAATAAACTTGTGCACTTAAACAAATATATCAACATACCTGCCATTTTCTTTTGTATTTGTCATTATTGTTCATTAGTGACATGTTTATTGAACATCCAGATTCCTGTGTAATCCCAGTCATTCGATAATCTAGTCTTAGAAGAGTTGTATTATCTTTAATACCCAGGGAAATGGCTTCACCTCCCACCTAACACACAGAGAGAGACAGACAATTTATGAAATCAAGCTTATCTTTCTATATCTAAAGTGACAAACTGTCAACAATATCAGTATTGTAAGAAGACCTGAGAAGCACCATCCTGTATTTTTGTAATTTTTTATTTTGTTGTTAGTGTCAATCCATGACCCTTTGAGCACTATGTTAACCCTTAGGTGACTAACGTCATATATATATGGAGCACCCATTCTTGATGTTTCTAGATCACACACAACGACGCAGCACAGTCGGTAGGACTCCTCTGGACGAGTGATCAGCTCGTCG
>Ga0268261_10002471_pt1 | contig 13252 bp, 11 predicted proteins | sample TergutNc150P1_FD_190353 | JGI IMG/M metagenome (GOLD analysis project Ga0268261, IMG submission 190353) | Nasutitermes corniger P1 segment gut microbial community from laboratory colony in Florida, USA - Nc150 P1 (SPAdes) (version 2) | ecosystem: Host-associated > Arthropoda: Insects >... | reverse complement strand
GTAAACAACCCAGTCGGGTTGGTGGGTCTCCCCTATGTGATGTGGTCAGCTCATTTCTTTGTCACACACATACAGACGGAAAAGATAAGCTCCTGGAATGGCCCGACAGTTCATGTTTGCTGCTTTATGTTAGCGCACGCATCCACTAAAACATTCATTAGCCGAATCCATATTCGTTAGCCGAGTCCGAAAAACAGCGAAAAAAATCTTCATTAGCCGAAAAATTCGTTAGCAGGGTCACTCGTTAGCCGAGCCACTGTATACAAAAATTTTATTTGGTATGGCCTCATCTCCTACACTTTGGTTGAGCTGTGATAAAGACAACGCTCTGTGGTTTAATATCTTCATATCCTAACCATGCAATGAACAATATTTTGCTAAACTGTCTTACACAAATGACAATGGAACTGAACAGATGCTCTTATAATTAAAATTTCAGTAAATTATCAATAAATAACACAGAATACTAAGCATCATTTAGTTGTACATTGGGGCAAATGAGGTGGACAGGGAACTAAAAGGTTTTGGCAAATCCAAAACTTTTTATAACTACAGGTCACTGTTATTGCTAATATACGAGTATAATAATTCACTGTGACATTTCTAAATTATCCTGCTCTTGCAAGTACATGATTTTACTTGTGATACAATGGAATAATGAAAGCAGTGTGCTTTTAATGTACAGTTGAATCCAGTCATAATGACACTGGTTTATGCAACATCTCACCTATAGTACCAGATATTCTGTAATATCAACTAATTCCTCACTGTGAACCATAATATTACACTCCAGTTAGATCAACACTCATTTGTAACTAACGCAAAACATTCAGTACCTTTCTTGATGTTATAACGAGTATGACTGTATTTACAATGTAATATGCAAGATTTTATACAGAAATCACAATTAACATTTAAATGATTTAAAAGCACTGGCAAAATTTGTTATAATTACAATTCACAGTATTGCATAAGATGATGTGTTTTAATGAAGAGAAACTGCAGGATATTTGCAAAAAATAAGGACAATCTCCAGAAAACGTTTGGATTGGTTTGTCACTCAAGGTGGGGTGTCAAAAGCCTATGCCAACAAGGCATACACACTTTCAAATCTATGCCCATAGGAAATTAGACTGCACAACAACTCTTTCCTCTAAACTGGGAAGCTAAAAGACACTAGTGAGATGCTTTCAAGAATCAGTAGCCAACAGATTTCCTGATTTGGAACTATGGTTTTATCCCCCCCCCAAGAAGCACACACTACATTAAATGGGAATGGAAAAAGCCAGAATAGCAGACAGTGGTGTTTCAAAAATTCCCATGCATTTCACAAATTTGCTTTGCATGGCCTTAGAGTAAACGTGTAGTGTGCAGTGAATGCACACAAAATTATCAGGCCTGTGTTTTTGAAGAAACAATAAACCAACATACTATGACCTCCTATATCTTCATATTTTTATCCATATGATACAATTGGTGGGTGACAGTGAAAGACTGATTGGGTTTATAAGAAAAAATCCACATTCTTTGCATGAAAATGCATCCAATGTGGCATCTGATAATCTGGCACTCCTGATATTCTGGCACTTGAGAAAAACAGTCCCAAGACCAGACGTTTTACTAATAATATCTTCTGGCACTCGCAATGATTCCATGACTTTATCTTGGGTTATCTGGATGTTACATCACTAGCAAAAATGTCTCTCCAAGCAGGATGCACACCCTGGTGGCATCATAAGCAACTAATGAGTTACACCACTTGTTCGGCACAATTCATAGCTTTCACACAGAAGAGACCTCCATTACTTGTTTTGGCAAACGGATGCCATTTGTTGAGTTTACATAATTAAAACAACCTTACTGCTGTTATTAGCAATTTGTATATTAGCGTCTGTTCAATTTCATTTTGCTTCTGTGAATTCTATTTTCATTATGTTATATGTGGCATATGTTAGTTTTTGTTTGAGCTATTATAGTAGATCTAAAAGTTACAAAGATGAGTAAACAATGTGCTACAGGCAAGGGGAAACATAACTTTAATGATTCCACAGAAACCTGAAATAATTAGCAGCCTGAAAGTCATGAAAGCCAAAGACAGATTATAGCTTCATACAACACTAGATTGGCAATAACTATGACATAAATAAATGGCAGTACCCCTCACCATCATTTATCGTATGAAGTAAAAGTGGGAAGGGCCTTGTCAAGTTACAGAGTTTGAAAGAGCTAAAATTAGCACCACTGGATAAGGTGTTGTACGACAGTTTTACAGCAATGTGTTCCAAAGGAAACTCTTGATTGGAACTGCAGTAATTGAAAATGCTACGTCTTTTTTTGATGAAATGAAAATAACTAACAAGTGGACATTCTATGAGGGCAGTAACAAAAAACTACCTGTAAGAACTTAGGTCACTACAGGTATCATCTGAATATTGAATATACCACATAAACCAGCACTTTTCCAATCTCATGGACACCAGATTAATGGAATTCTACTGTACTTAGTCAACAAAATGGTAATACAACATGAAATTTCTGTTGCTCATAGAATCCCCTAAAATCCTCATCTCTACAAACCCATTCACTATTACTGCTGTGTCTGAAGTTACACTTCCTTCTAACAGGTCACGACCCTCAGTACCATTTCTTCAAACACTTCATATTGTCTGGCATTTCACATTCCATTCTTCTCAGCACATCTGTATCACCAGCAATCTGCCCCAGCAAAACAAATGATGCCGTATACAACCAATTACCTATCTTCTAACTTCAAAAATGATCATTCTTGCACACAGAGATTCCACTGCTTCTGAGGTGTTATCCAGTTCTCCTTTGCTTCTTAGTCTGGCAATTTTGCAATACATATATGAAAAAAGTGTTTATTCTGCTTTAATTTCTGTTAATTCTTCTTCTTGTCTTCATAGCACTTACTTTGTTGAAAGTGCACCAAGAGCTGCCAATTATCACACTCTTTCACAACTTTATTAACATTTAACTTGAAAACCATGGGATATAAAATCCTCATCTGTCTACCACACATTCTATTTGAACAACAAATTTACATTCAATAAACTCATTACAACCCCATGCTAGGCAAAAACGTGTGCCACAAAACAACTAATGTCAGTAGCAGTGAAACTTTGTGTCTCTCCCTCCAAAGATGAGTCCTGTGATAGCCACCAGCAAACACAGAAATCTCAGTTGTTTTGAATGTCACTGATAAACCCTCAGACCAATAAGGTGCAAGAACATTTTGTATGGAATTTTCTGGGAAAAAAAGTGCATCTTTAAAGTTTTACAGGTAAGGCACAATTTAAAGTAATACTTACGGCGACCAGCTCCCTGGGGTATGTCACGACAGTACTTAGTTACATCTATGCCACAGGCCTGATGCAGCAAAGGGTCCACATGTATGTCAGCCTTTGCCTCTTCAATGAGACCTGCAATCTCTAGTTTGCAACTACGGTCCATGATGCGATGATTGTTGAAGGCCACCTTTAGACATTCCTCCACTAGACCCGAGCCATCCTCCACCACATCCTCCAATGGACACATGTCTTGTATCTAAAAAATTGTGCATTTATATGTAATTACACATACTGAGATAGGCCACACTGTATCCTACATTAAGTGATGACAATTTCTGCCCTCCACATAACATGTTCAACAATGTCTCTTTTGGTGTCTACCGAAGAGTGGTTCAGAAGCCTGTTCTATTAACCCTTTATGTCTGAAGAGGAAAACACTGTCCCAGGAATTAAATACCCTCAATGGTCGAATGGGAAAACACTGTCCTGCAACGCCAAGTCCTGTTTAAAATTTTCTGCATCTATAATTACACATCTCTTGTTCACAATATTTGTCTAAAAGGCTTGTATAGGCATAAAAGATTGTGTGAAGTTTAAATGTAGCCAAAATTATCACTAATAAAATTTACTTATTCTTACTAACAGTCTTACAATTTTTCCAATATTCATGATTTATTTACACTTGTCTCCAGGCATTTATTTTTCTCCCCCCCTCACATTGGCAAAGTGAAACATGTACCACACACATATGCTCCTCTGACAAGTCTCTGTTCTTTCATGAAGCCCCTTCTGTAAAATCCACACCCCATTCACCCCCCATTACTTCATCAAGAAGACGCCACTGAAAAATATCAGTTCAGTATTTCAACGGTAGTATTACTGACATTTGTGTGTTCCACTTTACGATACTGGTGTCAGCTGATCTGCCATAATGCAGTTTGCTGTGATATACCTTGAAACAAGGGATGGCAAAAAATGTTATGTTGCATTCTTGACCCTCGAATTTCATTCTTGTTTCTTTGTTTTTGGCGGAACACACACGGCACCAAATTCTCTTACATTGCATAAGCCAGTGTCTGTTGCATCTTGTGTCATGTATTTTTAGTTGGCTTGTAGTTGCAGCTTGTATTCCATGTCTTGCCATCAACATGCTATGTGGCAAAGAGTCTTTATAGATGTGGGGTGGCTCCGTATGTTGTAACACACCGGGACCCCCTGTAAAACTGTGGACTACAGGTAGAGTACGTGGCAGGTCGACAGTTTGTATTGTCAGTCCACTGTGTGAATTTTATGCCAGTAATGTCATCTGTGTCATGTCAGTGTCACTGCCACTCTGAGCAGAAATGTCTTAGTCTTCCGATAAGTGCACGTCAGTCCCATTCTAATACCAGTTCTGTGATGTCTCAGTCTGCTCAGTCTGTAATGTTTCCTCCTTACAGCTATACTGATATCAGTCTCTAATGTATGCTCCTGATAGGCATACTGTTAAATGCAATTTGACACAAATTGGCCCACAATACACCCAGCACCTTCTGACCCTGTTTGTGATACAAGGATCAGCAGTGCCTGGTCTAACGCACATTATTGCTATGAGAGAGAAAGGACTGACATGTTCAGTTGAAGAGATACGTAAGTATGACACTACAGTTTGAAAGAGTCACAAAGAAATTCTTACAGCAGAATGAAGGACATTTGCCTCTGGTCCCATACTGCACTAACCAGAGAAATGAACATCTATCTTCATTCCTTTCCCCTTCCACTGAATGCATATGAACTCAACTGCCACAGCACCCAGATAAGCAGGCACCACTATGAGACCTAAACATCATTATAAGTCTGGAACTTAAACAATGGCTGAGGAAACAGGGGTGACATGTACAGTTAGCTCCAAATTTTATAGCACAGAGTCTCAACTTACAGCAGAAGCTATTTGAAAGGAATAAATCTAGAAAATGAAAAGTTGATTGAAAAACAAACAATATAAAAATGACCTTCCACCAAGATTTGTAAAAATAAGTGGGGTTTCTTTAAACTTGCAGAATGGGTAGACAAATTTATTCTTAACCGTGTACTTTTTATTTGAAGTAATTAACTTTAAAAAGTATGAAATATAAAGGATAATACCAGCAAGTGCAAAAATGGGCACTTAAAGTGAAAAGTACCCCGGCATCAGCAGCTATTTTGGGATTTAAATCTCTTGTACAGTACATGTTAACAGGGTTTAAGTCTTTTTGTCTTCTATTTACCAAATCAGTCAGACTTCTTAAAAACGCCATTGCTGCCATTTGAATTGACATATTTTTGTTCTCAATACCTCAAGCTTCACTTCAACACAAGAGTATGGAAACTGCCATAACTTTATAAACCTCTAATCTAGTGTTTCCTTACTTTCATCTCAATATTCTGTATATTATGCAACAGTACTACATTTTCCAAATACTTTGTCACTGCCATCATGTTTAAGATCCTAAAGGCTTAACTGGTAATTGAAACCATTTTCTATTGTAAATCAGTTGTCCAGAGATATCATCTTCAGAAATGTGGGAAATGTTTATATATTTTTCCATCACAAATTTGGCCTTGTATAAGCCAGAAAACAGTCACTGCAGACACAGGTAATGGAGACCCCTTAACACTAATTATAACCTGGACTACTGAAGAATACCTACTAATTCAGAGCAGTGCTAGAATACTGTTATTTTCACTTTTACCTCTTTCTTGCACAAGGAAGCCAAGAGAGGGTTCAACTGATAATTCAGTGCTGCATCACGAAGAATTGTTGTCATCTGTTGTTCACACTCTTGTCTTAGTTTATGCTCCCGGAATTTCGTCTAGGAAAGAAAGTACAACATTTACTTTCACTTGTAAAATGCCTTGTACATATATTACAAACTGTCATTTCTCTAAAGAATCTCAGAACGCCTACATTAAATCACATCCAAAGCTACAGCAGGGTTGCTAATGAAAATGAACAAGAGGTTTTTCACATTCCTGTAGAACTTTGGTACACCCAGGCATAACCCCCCATTTATTTTTCCTGAATTTAAAGTTGTTCCTCATGTAAATGTCTCCCAGCCCAGATACTTTACAACCAATCTTCTATAAACTGCTGTTCATGCTTGAAGATGTTTGCCTCCTGTCTTTTAGTAATGTGGCTGGTAAGTAAAATAACATGTAAATGCAACATATGGTACATATTGTTGTTTTTCCTTCATACATGTTAGCTCCAGTTACCAAGACATCTTACAATGAATTAACCAACTTTTTTTGTTAAATTAGAAAGGTAAATTCTTGGACTACAAACCACACATACACTGCCAAAAGAATTTTGGATTTCAGATACCAAAGTCCCTAACTCCAATGTTAAAATTCCTCCATTAGGAGGTTATCTTCAGTGTAGTGTTCAAACGTGACTGCTCTGGAAACTGCAACTTATTTATATAACTTATCCTGTATTCTGGATATGCATGAAAAATATCATTAATCCCAAAACAGTAAAAACATAGCAAGGAATAAAACTACAGTGTCATCACCATCTAATGTAATGCATTCTGAACAGATACTGCTGGTTGCATAATGGCTAGAATAACCAACTGAGCAACTTCCCACCTTTTTTCACCAAGGGTGTTTCAAGAAAGCCCTTAGCATGCCCTTACCCATTAAATGGACAGCCTAAGCTCCTTGTGTTTCCTCCTCATCCAGTCCCTGATCACTCTCCTGGCAGTGTTTGCAGATATGCCAAGGGCAGGCTCAGATCCTATGAGTGGCTGGGAGGAGCATTGTTCAGCTAATTGATCAGCTATTTCATATCCATCAATTCCCATGTGTCTTCCACCCACACCAGTTGGAGCCTGTTATGTACTGCCAGTTGGAGCCTGTTATGTACTGCCAGTTGGAGCCTGTTATGTACTGCCAGTTGGAGCCTGTTATGTACTTGTTATGTACTGCAAGTTTCACCAGGGACTAATGGCAGTCCCAGACTAATTTAGAATTTATTTATAAACTGTCATGTGCCTTGATGGCTGCCTGACTGTCAGAAAGAATGCAGATGTTCCTACATGTGTAGCCCTTTTCAGTATTCTCCAGTATATATGCCCTACTGACATATATGTCAGCCTGTAATACTGTGGTGTGGAGCCCAGCCTGAAGCTATTTCCTCTTCTCATGCCCCATCTATACACCGCAGCACCAGTGCCTTTGTTTTGGATCCGTCTGTATAACACACCAGTCCCCTTTTACTATCTGGATTTAACTCCCTCTGCCATTCACACTTGTGAGCAAACTTGACCGTGAAAGGCTCACAGCACACATATCTCACTTTCATCCTGTCAGACCCAACCTGTAGCACGGTTTCTTGCTCCATATCCTGAGATTTTTTGGTGTAACCAAAGTTAGTAGATTTTGGTCTCCAAGGCTGAGTGCACATTAGTCTGCAGATCCCCATTTCAGCTGTTGGTGTCACCTTCATTACCCTTGTTATAGCTAGACACACTTATCTCTGTAACTTACTGAGCTCTGTCCTGCTGGCATTGTATCCGACCCTTGGCCACCAAACCTTGGAGCTGCAGGTCAACGCGGGTATGATTACCATGGTGCAAATCAAATGCACTACCCTGAGTTTCAGACCCCAAGTTTTACCACATGTGCCCTTATAGGTTCAAAGAGCCCTGTATGCCTTGTTCATCACATTTTTCAGCTGTGCCTTCCTTGTCAAACCCCAATTCAGAATAAGTTCAAGGTATCTGACCTCAGTAGTTAGCTGCAATGTGTGTCCAGAGGGGGCAAGTTCCTATAAGACCCTTACATCTGAGTGGGTTTTGTAATGTGTGTGTTTGTGAGGGCTTTGTAATGTGTGGGTGTTTTTGGTAGTGTGTATACTGTACTGTGACTGAGGTTTTTCTTAACCTGAGTGAGGTTTTTCTTACCCTGACTGAGGTTTTTCCGTGCTTTTTCCTCAGTTGTAAGGCAAATGCCAGGGTGAAACTCGCAAAGACGGGGCACGGCCCGCACTCTACCACATTAGTTGTATGTGTGTTGTTCGATTGTTATTTGTGTTGTTCTACGTATTGTTTGTGTGTAAATGTGTACTGCCACCAGGTGACAACCAAATTGCAGTTAATAATAAATAAATAAATATATATATATAAAACATCTCACTTCCTGGTGAATGGTATTATCACTATCTTTTGTGGACTGACAGAGCCAAGTCCCATCACACCACTGTTATACTGTAATCAAAGTCTCCTGCAGGTCTGAGATGGTATTTTAACTGAATATACCAACTAAATGCATTTACAGTATATATGGTATTATAGTCACTTAACTCAAACATGTTTTGGCAAGACAATGCTCTCTTCAGGAAGAACATACCAAGCTTAAAACCATTAATAGTACAATAGATTAAATCTATGAAATTCACAACCTTCAATGAACTCTGCAGTTAATACCAGTTTTTATTTGGATATAATATGTGAATTTTCAATACACATTTATGTGTACATATTACAATAAAAATTCCACTGAAGTTTATGAATTTCACTGATGTAATCCATTATGCTATTACTGGTTTTAAGCTTGGTATGTACCCTCTGAAAATGGCAGTTATGCCAAAACATGTAGGAGTAAAGTAACTATAATATCATATACATTTTAACCCTCTGACACCAGAATTAAGTCCCCCCGAGCAGCCCTGCCTGCCCAGATTTTTTTTACTGGGGATTTTAAATTTTAATGCTTACTCTTAGAAAAAAATCATATCTCATAGACTTTTCCTTCAAATTTAATGAAATAAAATTTTGCACTCTGCTTATGAATTGGTTAATCTGGGAAAAAATGCTCACATATTTTTATAATAAATTTAGACCTGTGAATTGCATGTATTTTATAAAATGTTGTGTAAATAGTTCATTACATAATTCTGGCTGTTGCATAAGGTCTGTGGCACCTTGGATCACTGTTTTGTCATGACACAGTATTCAGAAAGAGGGTGATATATCACAAATTTACTTTTGTGCGATATTTCGTGAAACAAGGCACCATGCACAGACCCACATCATAGCTGGCGCACTGTCTGCCCTTTCTTTGGCCGCGAGAAGAACACAGACGGCAGAGCAGATGAGTTGGTTATTTCGCTGGCCAGTGTTTGCTGTGGCGACTTCTGCTGAGGCTTGCTGCCACTGTTGTTGTTGTTCCTCTCATTCTTCCTTCTAAAAATAGTTTTCCATATTGCTAGCCTCTGTACCTGATTCCCGGAGTTGGTGTCAGCAATGAGAATTTCACTGTCAGCTTCCTCCTCAAGTTTTATTTATTTTTTTCCAGCCATTCCTCGATACCCACAATTGTCTGCCTTGTTTAGACTACTATGTATGACTCGGCACAGTTGCAGAAATGTAATACCAGTCAGATATGAACGTCTTCTACAGTGACAGCAAAACTGATCTGAAGCTAGGACGCGACTCCCCTATAAAATTCCACCTATTCGAGGGTGCCCAAGACGTTGTTACTAGATTGACGGCTGTATGTTGCATGTTACTACCCCAAAACCCCTACAGATTACCCCAGCACTACAAGAGGCATGTCTGTGGGTCATACTGTAGCTGTAAACATCGGTTTTTGTGGATATCTCCGATTTTTGAGCATTGGTTGTCTAAATTACATGGTACAGTACGCCACTAACAACCTTTCTGGCCATCAACTAGAGTTCGCCTCATAGGCCAGTGTTGATATTTCAACCCACAGTGAACCCCAGAGCAACCGATAAACCTCTAAAGATACAAATGTCTTCCACAGTGAGAGCAAAACAGATCGAAAGCTAGGATGTAACTGTGTATGAAATTCCCGGTATTTGAGGGTGCCCAAGACGTTTTTAGTAGATTGACGGCTGTGTGTTGCATTTTACTACCCCACAACCCCTAAAGATTACCCCAACACTACAAGAGGCAGGTTTTTGTGGGCCCTCCTGTAGCTGTAAACGTCGATATTTGTGGGTATCCACGATTTCTGAGCATTACTTTTGTCTGAATAATATGCGTACAGTACGCCACTGACCTTTCTGGTCAAGAAAGCATTTTCACTTCATAGGCCAGTGTTGATATTTCAACCCACAGTGAACCTCAGAGCAAGCGATAGTCAGAGCACGCAGGGACACAACCGTTTAGTCAGCTGGGAAAAATGCGCAGTTACTAAGTGTCTACTTGTATATTGGTGTTTGTGAAGGGGTTTAGGAGGTGGAGGGGGTACATTCTGGCTCCTGAATAAAAGCCTGACCTTCACGGGTCCTGAAGCATAGCAAGCTACAGCACTTAACCGAACAGGAGTGAACAAAATTCCTCCAAACTTCAACACACTGTGTGCGATGTCTTTATAAGTCATTCGGCTTTTTAAAGGGCTCACTGTGCGACGTCTTTAGAAGTCATTTGGCATTAGAGGGTTAAGTGCATTTAGTTGATATATTAAATGAAAATATTGACTCAAAATGGATGAAGTAAATAATCTGAAAACTCTGAGATGGTTTTTGGAGAATTTTCCACTGACTAGGATAGCAATGTCATCTGCATATCCCAGTGTATAACAGCGATTCTCATTGAGTATTCTTATGAGTTTGTCCACAAACAGGCTCCACAACAGAGGTGATAATAGCATGCCCCTCTGCAGACAGCCCTTGGACACAAAACCCTCCAGAGTTTCCCCTGCGAGCACAGCTATAATTTTCCTGCCACCCAGCATGCAGAGGATCTATCGACAGGTTGTCTCTCCAAGCCCATGCTGTTTGGCAGCCTTTGTTATTATGTCAAATGAGGTGCTATGAAAAGCTCCCTCAAAATCTAGGAATGCTCCAAGTGTAACAGCCCCATTTTCAACTGATTTCTCTGTATGTGTAATCACATGATCCAGTACAGTTTCAGTGGCCACAAGGTTACAATGGCTTTCATTATAATGCAGCACGTTCCATTTGCAAATCAAAGTATATCCCAAGACAACACACACAGTCTCCAAGTACGCACTTTGTCTTTTTGTACTTCTGATTAGCTCTAATGGTGCAAATACAAACTTCCAACATTTATCATATCAAAAAATATATATCAAAATTTTTTCTTAATTCACTGTATGTTCAATTTTTAGGAAATAAAATAACCTGATTTCAGGGTTCATGAAACCAGATTTATAATTAAGATTACACAAAAGTTAAACCTGCTAAACAATTTTTAGTGTGGACCCCAAACACCATGTTTCATTCAAACTCAGCATCTATTTTACACGCTTCATGGGAAGAAAGCACAATACATAAAAATACCATGAACTAGTGAGAATACACAACATTAGCTTTTGTAGTGCAAGTTGGCTGAGTCTGGAAGAAGAATTTCTACTGAAATTACTGTTTAATGTTACAGCATATTAAAAACCACAGACCCTGAAAAGTTAGGGGCTGACTTAACAGCACACATACCAGCTGCACATAGTCATGAAGATACATGTAAGAGAGTAACTATTAAAAGGATTCTTACCTTCAGACATTTAACAACTTTTCCTTCTAACTCCTTATCCTGTGGCTCTTTAGCTACAAGGTCAGAGCAGAACTTTGATATGTCAATATGGCACCCCTTCAGTAACAATGGGTTGAAACGGTAATCATGGCTTTGCTCAATCATGCGGCGCACTACTATTACTTTGCACTTTGGGTCAAATGTAGTTTCATCTTTGAACCTCTGCAAAGATCCAACAGTAAATATTTTACACCAGTAACACAGCAAAATAAATAACACTCTACAGAAAAGTAAAGAGGTTCAGTTTTCAGTTGCAGAAATTATGCTTAACTGCACTGCACTAAACAGTACTGAAGACACTGACGAGTTTTATAACCCTTTATAAATATGTGGAACTAATTATCTAACACCAAGAAATGTAATTTTATATCTGATGGACTTTATAATTTGTATTTTAAGATTAAATTTTAATATAACAAGGAAGCATGACACCAATGGACTGAACTGACTCAGAACAAGTCACAATACCGTGGATATTTTCACAGGTTATGAATTCTCTCACTCATCTTTCCCCAGCATGAAGTGACAACATTGCCTGGTCTGTTCAAAATGATTTTACTCTGCATTGCAAAAGTATTATGTGAAATTCTGGCTTATCATGATGTGAATATTAAGACAGTGTCTTTTAGAATGTGATGTCATGCAGTCTGCTACATAAGTACTGATGTTTTAGAGGAACATGAAGGCAGCAAATTCCTTTGTAACATCAATATGTAGCAGGCATCACAGCCTAGACAATGAGCACCTTAAAATTATTATGTTCACTGCATATTAAGAAACATCAATATACATTCAGCAGATGCATCACACTGGTATTACACAATTTTACCAAATACTACTTACTGGAAAATCCTATCTCAGTATTTTTTAAACCAAGCAAATTAACTTATGCAGTAACACATTTTCAATGTATATGAAACGTTCCAAGTATGAATCTCAGCTGGATTATTGACTACATAGACAGGTCTCTCATGGTTTCCCTCAGTCCCTCCAGCCCAGTGTTGGAAAAACACTGTAACTTAAAGCACATTTGCTTCCTTCTATGTCCACTCAAATTCATCATGCGGTATTTCATGCCACATAATCTGAGTTACTAACAGAATCATTATATAACAAAGAAATAAAGGTAAAATTTGTGTATACATAATTTCTTTTAGATCCACTTTGAGGGATTCTAAACAGTGATGCAAGGAAAGAATGACCTGTGTCTATTACAAAGCCTGTACAAATTCACACTTCTATGAGGCAATCAGCTGTTGTGTGATTTCAGATTAACCCTTAGGTGACTAATGTCATATATATATATATGGAGCACCCATTCTTGATGTTTCTAGATCACACACAACGACGCAGCACAGTCGGTAGGACTCCTCTGGACGAGTGATCAGCTCGTCGCAGAGA
>Ga0268261_10002470_pt1 | contig 13257 bp, 12 predicted proteins | sample TergutNc150P1_FD_190353 | JGI IMG/M metagenome (GOLD analysis project Ga0268261, IMG submission 190353) | Nasutitermes corniger P1 segment gut microbial community from laboratory colony in Florida, USA - Nc150 P1 (SPAdes) (version 2) | ecosystem: Host-associated > Arthropoda: Insects >... | reverse complement strand
AACTGTTCTAGAGACCTGACGGGTATCATGGACCTTCCAAAACGTTGGGATGCAGTCATTCGGCAGAAGGGGGACTACACTGAAGGACTATAACACTTTACCGCACATCTGGTGTTCTATTCTGTAGTTACTGCGTTCTGTGCATTTCTTTTGAGTGGCCCTCGTATATAGTCATGCTGGATACCTCACCTACTGCTCATGGTATTTTGCTAATGGTTCGCTAAAGGTTTGTAGGTTTGTGTTAATAATTAGCCCATTATATCACATTTGTATAAGACACTGTTAATTGTCTGAGGTATGTTGGAAATGCATAACATTTCCTGTGTGAGCCCAACTGTCGTTATATGATCAGTTTTTACAGTGACATTTATCCATGTGTTATTATTTGTTTTATCTCTAAACTTAGTTGTAATCATTTGCATTTGAATCCAGAATACTTTGAATAATAACAATGTATACCTATAATCTGAGATGTATGGTGGTTTTTATGCAATTCCAACATTGAGAGGTCATGTGTTTGGTTGTGACATTTACAACAAATTCTAAAAATACAGTAATATTCAGAAGTAAAAAGGAAGAAATATATTCCATGTAACAGCAATGCATTACTGAAGGCTCACATAATATATGTCAGACAGTGGACGGTTTCAGGAGAACACTATTGAATAGCATTACATGAAAACATAAACTTACAAAGGATAACACATAATGCTTATTTGCTGGGTTGGTGAGGTATTTGGGAGGAAGCACTGAGTATGTGTAATGTTTGCAGGTGGTGGTGAATGCCTTAGTGCAAGCAATCCCCAGTATCTTCAATGTGCTTTTGGTGTGTCTAATTTTCTGGCTTATCTTTGCTATCATGGGAGTACAGCTGTTTGCTGGAAAATATCACAAGGTGAGTTGCAGGGAATATTCAGTTACACTGATGTGACACGATACACTAAGGGAACTCTGACACGTTGCCTTTATCTCATTCACTTAATATTTATTATTGTATTACTGTGCGTTTCATAGTGATACCAAATGATGTTCTGTAATATGTTGTATATTATAAACATGTTGTAACAGTAATTTTGGATTTATCTCCATGTACTCGCTAACTGCCCCATTGCAAGTTGAAGCTTTTCATTCACTTTCCATTTTTCATAAACTTGGTGTACAGATTACTGTGATCATGAAAACTGATCTTGAAATGTTACGTAGATTAGTGCATTATTATGGGTATGTCAGAATTTGAAAAAGTTTGCTTAGTGTAGTGGTTATGGGGGTTGTGATTCCACTGATGGCACCCAGTTTATAATGCCTCCTGGGGTAAGGGTTCTGATTAAAACTCAGTCCCTACCCCAAACGGGCACTACCTGTTATAGTAATTTTGCAGACTCATGTTACTGTCATCTTAGCCTCAGCAATTTCAGTAATCCTGCCACCAGTCAGTTTTGGATTTCCTATTCAGATCACTGACAACTGCTTGTTTCAGAATTGTCATAATGCTGTAATGGCTGTGAGGGTAGTGATCCCACCAATGTCACCAACTTGTAATGGCTAGCAGGGGTTGGTAAGCCCACTACTGCTGATCATTCTATAGTGGCTGGCATTGTATCCGCACCGTGGCCATATAACGCTGTAGTTGAGCGGACTCGAACCACTATACTAACTTAGCATTCGTCAAGACACGCTAACCCACCGTAACTGAAATTTTAAATTATATCCAAGAAAGTTGTGCAAACAAACACAATACCAAAGAAGGTTGTGCAAACAAACACAATGCCCAGTCTTTACTAGTAGCTAATGTGAGCACTAAGTGTTTAGGCGGTTATGGGATTATTTCCTATTGGACCAATCTACTAAGAAAACTTCACAAATATGAAACCATCATAAGTATTGTCTCCTACACCTTCAATGCGTCAAATTCTCATCAAAATTTACCAGTGCTCTAGTAATAAAAGAATCCATGCAAGGAAGTACTTGGGATTGGATTATACCTGAATCTTCCTCACAGCTTATGTCCCAGTGGAACAGACAGAATATGGGTTTCATCTTTCTTAGTTTTATATATATATATATATATATATATACACACACACACACACACACACACACACACACACACACACACACACACACACACACATATTCTGAAAAAATCTACACTACCACACACATGAAAAAAAATTGGAATCTACTTGATTTCAATCTGGTCTACCACACTTCGGCTTAGCTGCATGAAGGTGGATCCTCTATGCAATTCCAATTCCCTCACTTTACCTAAATTTGGAAAATACCAAAAAAACGAACACACTCACCTGGTATGAACAGGTTCTACAGGCCAGTATATGCATTCACAAAACCCATAAGTCAGAACTTTTCGAGTTCGCTTAGCAACAGCGTATGCAGATATAGAGGAATGTGCTGTTACTAAGAAATGTTGCATGATACAGCCTTCCTGTTGTTGGCACATGTAACTTGCTAAACCTAACTTATATCTTAAGTACAATTTAAAATTTTCCAACAGGCCAACACCAAATACAAGTTACACGAATAAAATCACCATAATTTTTTACAATCTTCCCATACTTAAACTGTGGTGCATCCTGCATCATTACTATTTTTCAAAAAATCATTTCAGATTCCAAATTGTAAATACAAACCAAATGTAGACTAATTTCTCTCGTACCATACATTACATTTACCATTTCTAATCATTGTTTGTGGTGTTTTCATTGCAAGCCCTGCCTTTATGATATGGATTTATTTGACTTTGAGATGGTACTTGCCTTCTGTTGACAGTTAAAATTAATGAATTGTAGTTATCCACAATAAAAATTATGTTACTGTGTATATATTTTGGCAGAAGAAATTTTATTTCAATAAAAGCAGGCATGAATATGTTAAGAGCTGCCCATGTTTCTATTTGTTTGTGTGTACATTTCTCCAGTGGCTGAATATTGCAGCATAAATATAAAAAATATAAAGATTGCAGCAGATCTTCTTTGAAAGACTAATATTTACTACCCTCTCATTATGTATGTTTGCATTCATTCTTGGTGGTTGTAGTAGTAGGTAGGAGTGTGAGTAGAAAGTGACTGTCATGTTCATGTTATAATATTAGTGTTGCTGTCAGAATCCATTATATCAACATGTTTATTCCACCTTGTGAAAAAGTAATTATAGTACATGAAACGTTTACTGTTACAGCATTTTACACTACAGTTTGTAACAATATTTCTTGCAGTGTGTAGATAGCAACAGTACAACCTTGAGCCATGAGATAATTCCAGACCGCAATGCCTGCATTGCTGAAAACTACACATGGGAGAATTCTCCAATGAACTTTGACCATGTGGGGAAAGCTTACCTCTGTCTCTTCCAAGTGGCTACATTCAAAGGCTGGATTCCAATTATGAATGATGCTATTGACTCCAGAGAGGTGAGAATTATTTTTAGGAGCACTGCCAGGTTTTTTATCTTCAGAATCAAAACCTAAGTTAATATAAATGTAGTGAGTGCATGGCTGCTTGCATGCCTTGGAATACCATTATAAAGAATCATTCTTTTATAATTTTATATCTGTTTATTTTCACATGTATAATCACTTGTCCTGAAAGTTGCTGTTCCAAGATGGCGAAGTAATTAAGTGGGATTATTTTCACTTGCATTTAGCTTTTGTTGGCAGCAGTTGGCAGCACTGTAGTTATGTTAGCTCTTGTTTCTAATAGCGGTTTTGTTATTGGCATATGTACTCAATTTACATTTGTAAATAAAGAGGTGTTTCCCTAAAACATAAGTATGATTTTGGTAAAGTGCCTGTATGACACCTGTGTGCTTGGGGTGGAAGGCAGTTGAAAGTTGTGTAGAAGATTGCATCTTGCACGTATACGAGTGACAGCAAGCACTGTGGACTGCTGCTGTGAAGTAAAAGTTGATTAGTACTGACCTTCTGGACATTGTCCATCTTTTCCAGATAATTAAAAAGTTGATGTTTTGGAAGTGGTCTGTATTTCTGTCTGTCAGGTGAGTAAAATCCTATTCTGTTGGGCCTGAACTAGAATTACTCTCAATGCAGGGTTTTATTCACCTTATGGTCAGAGCAATAGAGTCTGTTTCCAAAAAGGAGATGATTTAAAAAAAACTGGGATGATGGGCAAAGTCCAAAGGGATAGACTGAATCATGACATTGCACCATTAGTAGAAACGTTAAAACTGAGTATAAAATGATAGTTTATGTAGTTAACAAATTTTGGAGCTGTCTTTAAGAGCATGCAATTCTCATTTCAGTTATATAAACAGCCAATCAGAGAGACCAACATCTACATGTACCTCTACTTTGTTTTCTTCATCATCTTTGGCTCATTTTTTACACTCAACCTCTTCATTGGTGTGATCATTGATAACTTCAATGAACAAAAGAAAAAGATAAGTATTGTAACTGAAGCATGTAGATAGTCTGTGTTTTATGATTTATGACTCAATTTAATTTGAGAATTCATGTCTTCTGGGATGTGATGCTGTGTCATTGAGTGAATGGTTCTGATATTTTGAAGGATCATAGTGCCATCCTCTTGGGCTGCTTCACCCGTGACAATGAATGAAGAAATGTCCAGAAACACTTATCCAGTGACATAGCGTCAGATTGCAGAAGACAGGGCTTCTTATCTACACTGCTGTGAGAACCTCAGATTTAGTTTTTTACTGATGGCTATGCTTCCTGTTAGGCAGCAAGTTTAAGGAGAAATTTTATTTACTGTGGTCAATCTGAATGGTGCACTTTCCATCTTTCACAGTCCTATACAAAAAGATTCTTTCTGAATGCGTGTGAATTGAGAACTTTGTATTATGTATGACTTCAGTTGTTCACAGCATTGTTGATGAAGATTAGTCTCCAGGGGTATGACCCTGTGTTGACTGGTAATTTGATGCTGATATTTTGGAAGAGTTAGCTGCTTCCATCTTCACTGTAATCCCAAGTTTTATCTAACCTGTTTACTGTTCTGTTACAGGTTTCTAAAATGAAAAATGACATATTCATATTTAATGGTTAAATAAGTGGCATATAATCATAAAGAACTACAACAAGAACTTTAGCTATTCTGAAGATGGAGGCAGCAAGCTCCTTTGAAGCATCTAACAAATTGCCACTCAACACATTTTGGTGTCCCAGAATATTGAAATATTTAATTTGATAGTAGATTTCAATCTTGTATTGTGTAATATGAAACTTTTGTTATAATTACAAGAGTTTATTTTAATTCAGCATCTATTGACCTGTGTTATGCTGCTGTTGTCATGTTCCTGTTAATAACATGTGTAGTTCAGAAGCAGGAGAACTTTCTATACCTCTTGATTCACTTTCCTCCTCTGAGCCTTGTTTTCTGTAGCTATGTAACTGCTGGCATAAAACTATTACTCAAGGGCTGATGGAATATTGGTGTTAGTACTGAACACTGCAACACTGCATTACATTGCCTGCTAGGCTGTGCTCAGCTGATCTGTGCATTGACACACACAGCAAATGAAGGTTAATGTGCGGGCAAGGACCATATGGCCAGCAGGCTTGAAGCTGCTGTAGAAGCTTTTGTATGTTTCATGTAAACTCTTCTGCCACAGATTTTCAGATATACCAAGTGATTAACCCATTATAGGCCAATGTCCTATTTTGATGACACTAGGTAAAATAATTTTTTTAAGAAAAAAGTGTAATTTTTATGTACTTTTCTTCGTGTGCTATTTACAAAGTGAACTCTCTTGACACTCATAATATTATACACAGTTCTTTGTTAGCTACAATTTGCATATTTTTGGCATTTAATGGAAGCTGAACATTTTAGCATTTTGTAGACATTCCTATCTCTTACTATAACTTCCAAGTTTTAAGTAGTGTAACTATGAATTTTGTGAAGGAGCATATTAATAGCTCCTCTTCCAAATTATCATCATTTCCTTCAAATGGGTCATGGATGCAGTATACTGACATGAATTTTGATGTCCTCAAAATAGGACCCTGACCACCATACATTATAGCGTGCAAGTGATTTGTCATTTCAGGATTACAGCTGGAAGCTAAATTATGAAATAATACTGACAATAATAATAATAGAGACTTTTCCAGATTATTGTCACTACTACGGGGAAGGTTATAGTTAAGTTTCAGTGTACCACCACACCAACAGAGAACCATAAGAAAAAGTTTTGCCCTATTCATAGCATACCAGGGAGAATGTGCAATAACTTAAAATATTATAATTATAAGACAGGTGGTGGCACTGATCCTGAGAAGTACCAAATGATGTAGCATCATCTTGCAATGTACAAAATTGGTTCTCAGGCCACAGTCTTCCAGGATAAATTTGTGGTCTTATGCTCGCAGATATCTTTTACTTTCGTATTATCCTGCTTTTGAGGAAACACTTCCAACAGATCAGGGTCATGGTGGTGATGTTGCATGCACAGCAGAAGTTGACACTTTGAAGGTTGAAGAAGAAGATCCACACACAATGTTGATGGGACGGTTGAAATTCAAGATGTACTGGGAAACTTAAAATTAATTACAGATCACAAAAAGCATATGGAAAGAAGAGTAGTTATGACACATTCCCTTTGATATCTGTTACAGGGACAAAGGATAAATTTTCTATGAAACGTTGCCTAACTAGTGATTAAAATGACTGGACAAAATCCCAACCAACCAATACTAAACTGTCAACAAAGTGAAACCAGGCACTAATAAAAATGGAAACCTTGAGTACAAGGCTTCATTAGTTATGTCTGCATATAAAGGCAGATAACTTATGAGCTTGATACATTTTAAAGACAGTGATTTGGCGAGTGAAAGAAAACATGATTGTGGTTTAAAAATCAAGCTGCTCACTGACATGATGAATGCTGCTGTTCAGCAGTTTGGAATTTTGGGGAAATATCTGTCTAGAAATGACATGACTGTCAAATCCTATGGTCATAGCAGCCCCAGACAGTTCATTTGTGAGAAGCCACAAATACCCTGGATTTAAACTATGGTCTGTTTGTTGTACAGGTGGGCACTGCTTCATTTAAAAGTATGGTAGTTATGGCTGTAGTAACTGCTTGGTTCATCTACAGGAAAATGCAGGGAACAGATACACAGGACCTTCTGGACTTCAAGCATGCTGCACATATGCCCTGTCACAAACTCTGCACTAGCTGAAAGAAGGCAGGATGTCCTTTTGTCACTGTCTGCTGGTCACATCAGAGTAATGCCTGATGTTAGATTTAATGGTGCAGGCCATATTACAACAAATTAAAAAGAGCAAAGAAGTTGCAGTCATGATTGGTGCAAAGGAAAACAATGATCATTTTGCACTAAATGTAATGTGCATTCAGTGCTGTAGACTGTATCACAAAAAGTGAAATTTTGTGTTATTAACATGCTGAATAAAAAAGTATTGTACATTACATTTTTGTTCTTAAGAGACTGTACTTGTAACAAGTAATAATTCCATAAAACTAATGCAGGAGCCCAGCGTCCTATTTTGAGGATGGCCTATATCTCGGCAACAAGATGTGAAAAAATGAAATGTTTTTAGATTCCGTTATTTGTAGTAATTCTTATGTATGTTTACTAACAACAACAACACAAGTCCACATACAAAAATAATTTGGGCTTGAATGTGTTGAATAAGTAATTGTAAGAACTGCAACATTAACACCCACAGAGGAATTTCACAAATTTACTTCTTAAGTGACTGGAAAGGTACTTCAGAATGAAGATTTTGATAACACAATTTACCAAAAATCAAGTCAAATACTGTGGGAAAACATATATTTTATTATTTAAGTATTCATTTATAAAATTTAAGTTGTCTTAGTAATTAATTATAAACTTTGTAATTGCTCTAGCATACTATGCGTATTTTTCAAAATCTCTCATTTGTCAGATGTCATTGACCTTGATATACGTCATACTTATTTGGTAGTCATGTAAAAAATATATGTTTGTTTATCCCAAAATCAACTATTAAATTGGCTGTGAAGTTAATTTATCATATTGACTACTGTAATTCAAAATCACACTCATTTGCACGGTGGAAGTTCTGTTAAGATCATATGCTGGAAAAAGTTTATTCTTCTTCCTGCTTTGTTGAATCATTTGTGGTATAAGAGCCTTGTATTAGTCTTTTACATGTAATGTAAAGATACAAAAAATCAGAATCTGTGTTTGTGACTGCACGCAGGGGGATCTCTAGAAATGTTCATGACTGAAGATCAGAAGAAGTACTACAATGCCATGAAAAAAATGGGTTCAAAAAAGCCCCTAAAAGCCATCCCAAGGCCGAAGGTAAGACTGGACATTCATCATTCCAAGTTCGACATTACTCAAATCTTTGATGTTTCAGTTTGAGTGTGTCACAGAAAATGAAGTGTTTGCTTTGGTTGTTTGTCACTTATGTTAAGTAGATAAATAGAATATTATAGGTAATGAACTGATGACACATAACATACTTTTGTCTTCAAAGATGCTGTTATGAGTATTATTAGCTACTTATAGTCCAGAAACTTATCTGATATTTAGTGTATGGAGGAGTAGATGTCTTACAAGGGGTCATTAATAATGGAGATGATGTAGCAGTTCTCTTTTTACTAAAGATAAAAACTCAGTATTATTCAGATATTAATCTGGATACATAAATACTGAATTGCGATGTCTCAGGATTGAGACTGGAGATGTTATTGTTTCTTATGACAGAGCTTTTATATACAATTATTGTAAAAATTCATTACAATATTATTGTGCAACTGTGAATTGTCTTAGACAAACAGGTTGTGATGCTGTGGACAAAAACCAGTCCATTATCTCCCACCCTAGGTCTCTGTGATTCATTTTGATGTTACCCTTTCATGTATGCTATGTCCCTTCTCATTTGTTAAGCCTTCAAGGATGACTAAAATACTGTATGAATTTATGATCTCTCTTATGTGTGTTACAAGTACTGCCAATCTCATACTCCTTGATTGATCACCCCCAGTAATATTTAATGTGTTATGCAGTTATGTCTACCTGACAGTGCCGACTACTTGTCATGTATTATAATCTTAATCTTCAGCACTGGTAGTACTGAGTCCCACTGCTGGACACAGTCCTGAGCCAGTTTGAACCACCTCCCATCTTCTTAAATCATCCTTGTCTCTACAACCATTATTCTCTTTTCGCCCTTTGTCACCATCTGAGCTACAGCCCACAAGTCCTACAGTATTCTGTGCTACAGTCCATAAGTCCTACGTTACAAGTATTCTGTGTTAGAGTCCATCGATACATGGATTAATCATTGCTACAGTCCATAAGACCTACATTATTCTGTCCTGCAGTTCATTAATACATGCATTATTTAGTGCTACAATCAATCAAGTCCTACATTATTCTATGCTAGAGTCTATCAATACATGCATTATTCATTGCTACAGTACATCAAGTCTTACATTATTCTGTGCTAGAGTCCATCAGTACATGCATTATTCAGTGCTACAATCAAAGTACTACATTATTCTGTGCTGCAGGCCATCAATACATGCATTATTCAGTGCTGCAGTCCATCAAGTACTACATTATTCTGTGCTGCAGTCCATCAGTGTATGCATTATTCAGTGCTGCAGTCCATTAAGACCTATTTTATTCTATGCCACAGTTCATAAAGGTCTGCTTTTTTCTATGCTTATCCACCATGACCTACATTATTTTGCACTATGGCCCATGCATACCTACATTGTTGTATAGTACAATTACCCAGCAGTCGGTGTAGTGTAGTTGGTGTACGAGGGGGTGCTGATAAGTCCTTAGCCCGACCTACTTCCCGATGTCATAGGACGGAATCGATAGTGTCGTTGGAAAGAGGGGTCTGTTCATGTGCCGAATTGCAAGTCTTTTCTTTTTACAGAGGCTGAAAAGAAGCATGTCAGGCAATGCACGCGATTTCAACAACATTGAGACGTGAGCTGTCATCAAGTTTATTTTCCTGCAAGGCAAGGCGCTGAAGGAAATTCACGCCATTCTGACAGAAACATTAGGGGAACTTGCACTATCATATGTCACCATCAAAAACTGGGTGGCCTAGTTTAAACGTGGTGATTTTTCTGCCCATGATGCACCTCGTCATGGACGTCCCAAAACAGTGACCACCCCGGAGATTACTGATTGAATTTATGAGCTAATCTTGGAAGACCGCTGGATTTCGGCTAAATCAATAGCTGAGCAACTGGACATCTCACGTGAGCGGGTTGAGTCCATCATTTATGAAGATTTGGACATGCAGAAATTCTCCATGAAGTGGGTCCCGAAATGCCTCAACGTGGATCAAAAACGTCAACAGTGCCAATTGTCTGAGCAACTTTTGGAATTTTTTCAGCGCGATCCAAATGATTTCCTCTCACGATTGGTGACCATGGATGAAACCTGGTTATATCACTATGACTCGGAGACAAAGCAACAATCAATAGAGTGGTGGCATAGTGGCTCACCCCACCCCAAAATATTCCAAGTGCAAAAATCTGCTGAAAAAGTTCTTGCCTCGATTTTTTTGGGATCAAGACAGCATCTTCCTAATTGATTATCTTTCAAAGGGCCAAACTATCAACACGGAGTATTACTCATCTCTGCTAGTGGAATTCAAGGACGTTTTGAAGGAAAAACGCTGCGGGAAGTTTACCAAAGGGGTCTTGTTCTTGCACGACAATGCCCCAGCTCACCGGGCGCTTGCAACCCAGAAGAAACTGGCCTACCTGGGCTTCCAGTGTCCTGATCACTCACCCTATTCTCTGGATCTGGCCCCATTGGACTACCACCTGTTCCCTGGACTGAAAAAACAATTGAAAGGTCGCCATTTTTCATCCAACATGGAGGTCATTACTGCTGCAGAGACCTGGTTGGATGGACAACCTTCTGAATTTTTTTTGAGCGGCTTGCAAAGTTAGAGCAACGGGCTAAGAAGTGTATTGAGCTTCGTGGGGAGTATGTTGAATAATCGCAAGTTTGGTTACTGTAGCTCATTTCCTTCCTGGTCGGGCTAAGAACTTATCAGCACCCCCTCTTATTAACTAGGCTGTGGGTGGGATGATCCAAGGTTCAGATCCTGACAGTGGCAAGAGATTTTTCTTTTCTTTGAAGCATCCAGATTGGGTGTGGGGCCACCCAGCTTCCTTTTCACTGACGGCACATCAGCCGAAACTAGGAATGGGTATTGCTATACCTCCACTCTCCCTGTATGCCTCATGGCATGGACAGGGATAACTGTACCTCTGCTGTTAACTTTGACCAATACTTGACAATTCATGCATATGTGTTGATTTGTTACACTGTTCTTGTGTTGCTGGAAATTAGGTATATAATAATATTCATATGCTGTATGTCATACACAGCCTTTCAGTTATGAGTATTAGAGATGTACATGTGACTGTGTCTTTGTTAACATGTCATAATCATGCACTAATTTAATGTAATTCTCTTTTATTTCAGTGGAAACCGCAAGCGATTGTATTTGAAATCTGTACAAATAAGAAGTTTGACATGATCATCATGTTATTCATTGGTTTAAATATGTTAACAATGACAATGGACCATTATCAACAATCAAAACAATTCAGCGATGTCCTGGACTACTTGAACATGATTTTCATTGTGATCTTCAGCTCAGAATGCCTCATGAAGATTTTTGCACTAAGATATCACTACTTCAAGGAGCCATGGAACCTGTTTGATTTCGTAGTTGTCATCCTATCTATATTGGGTAAGTTCCTCTAAAGATTCATATTAAATGAATGGCCCCTTATCATCCCATTCATTTACGATATAATCCCTGGTGGAACTTGCCTGAAATGGCAAGAATGACTTCTGCATAATCAGTTACACTAATGTTACTTCATCAAACCAAACATTCATCAAGTCACACCTAATACATACACAACCATATTTACATATTTTTATAGTTTTACAGTTTACACTACATGTGTTTTGCTGCCAGCTAGTCTGGAGCATTTAGTCTCTGTTGACACACATTTAACAAAGATAATGAAATTTATTGGAGAAAATGATTGTACGTACGCATCCCCCTTCTATCTTCTCTTTTCATTAACTCCTTGCTTTACACATTTCATTTGATGGCATGACTGCACTATTACAATTCGTAGTTTTGCATAGGAAAGGAAATATGCTAGGATGTTATATAATTCAAAAAGAAATAGAATTTTGAATTATGGGATCCTACAGGCTTTTTTTTTTAATTTCACTCCTCTTGCACTATTAAGATACAGTGTAATTCAAAAAGAGGGAAAAAAAATTATTTCATTTATTGGGTCTAGATGTTTCTTGTATTCATTACAGTATATTACTAGGATACCTATAATTAAAGAAAGTAATATTTGTAATTATGAGATCATAGCTGCTTTGATTTTGCCTTTTAGTACTAGGATATTGTATAATTCAAATAGAAAGGACATCTTGAATTATGAAATCCTACATGGTTTTACTTCTAGCCTTGCATGGTTCTGATGTAACAGTAATATAAAATACTCATAGCATTTTGATTTCAGACTTGAAAAGTTATTGCTTAATATATGGCATGGAAAACAATTTACAATTTTGGCATGAAGGAACATTTTACGAGGTCTGTAAATAAAGTAATGAGACTGCCTGCGTATCGCATGATCTGGCAATACTGCGGGCTTGCTCTTCACATGAAGGTTAGATAAGAGTCTCATAGACTTCTAGTATGAGTTTCAACTCGCTAGCATCAACACGCTAATTTTAGTGCGGTTTCTTATGAAGCAGTTTTTGTGTGTGTGTCATGGAAATGGAAGAGCGCAATTTCGAGCAACGATGTGCAATCAAGTTTTGTGTCAAACTTGGGGAAACCGGCATTGAAACTTTCAATAAACTGAAACAGGCCTATGGGGAGCACGCTTTGTCGAGATCACAAGTGTTCAATTGGTATAAGGCATTTTCAGAGGGCCGTGAATCCATCAAAGATGAACCACGCTGTGGAAGACCTTCAACTTCAAAAACTGATAACAATGTGGAGATAGTGCGAGCCCTTGTGCAGTCAGACTGTCAACTCACAGTGCGAATGATCGCTAGTGAGTTAAATTTGAACCACACCACGGTCCATCAGATTTTAACCCATTGGCATACACAGACGTCTGTGAGACGGCCGGGCTCGCTAGGTCCATTAATACACAGCCGGCTGTGAGACGCAATTCAGAGACCAACCCAACATCACAGCACAACAGGGGTATGTACTG
>Ga0268261_10002469_pt1 | contig 13259 bp, 13 predicted proteins | sample TergutNc150P1_FD_190353 | JGI IMG/M metagenome (GOLD analysis project Ga0268261, IMG submission 190353) | Nasutitermes corniger P1 segment gut microbial community from laboratory colony in Florida, USA - Nc150 P1 (SPAdes) (version 2) | ecosystem: Host-associated > Arthropoda: Insects >... | reverse complement strand
AGGAAAAACGGCGAATGGCCCCGCAGGGGTTATGAAGCTGGTTTGACGACCCCCAGACGTACGCCCCTTTTTATCTAGTTGCGCATTGTCTTGTATATGAAAATAGCAATAGATGAAACTGAACTCACCTTAATAGAGGAACCTGAATTTGAGTTTGCCCCATTAGTTTGTGAAAGAATGTACCAGTACAAAGAGGGATTATGGCGCCGTTGCAAAGATAGAAGAGCATATTTCTGCGGCTATTGCAGTAGGCTCGCAGCGCGTGATTATCAGGTTATAGCTGAAGATGGTTTAACAAAAAAGGAGATGGCTAAACATGAATATGCAGCAGTGACTTTAACCGGGCCAGGATTTGGGCCTGTCCACAGAGCTAAAGGTAAGAGGAACAAGAAGTGCCCTTGTGGTGAATGGCATGAAAATGATGATAAAACAATAGTAGGTTCCCCTATAGAACTAGATGATTATGATATTGAGGGGCAAATGCGTTGGCAAATGGCAAGCCAGCGTTTACTAAAGAACACTTTGGATTTGATTGCCAAGACTATGGGATATCCTGACCGGGTAATTGCTAAAGAATACCAAAAACGAATGGCTGTCCACTACCACATTGTATTCCGGTGGAAAAAGGGCAATCGGCCCACCGAGGAAGAACTAAAAGACTTGCTTTTAGGCAGGGAAGTGAAAGCTGCTGATAATGATGTTCCGCAAAAATGGGGAACTGAACTCAAAATTGATTACTTCACTAAACAATTTAAATCTGTTGAGAAGTTAAAGAAAGCAATTCACTACGCTGTAAAGTACACCACTAAGGGCGAGGATTTCTTTTATGCCGTAGACGATGACTCTGACCGAGCAGTGTTCCTAGCTATTCTGGAAGCAGAAGCCAAAAACGTTAAGTGCAATGCTAAATGCCAGATTGAAGATTGCCGCTCCCGCCAGCATGAAAACTTTGGCACCAGTACCACCTTTGTCAGATTTTCCCACAAAACAAAAAACATGGTTGGCTGGGCCTTTAGTGGGTTAACCAGAACTTTGCAGCAGCAAAAACGAGCTGCTTATGCCGCCGGATTCGGTGAAGATGTGGCCGGGTTCTTAGACCATAAATCCCTAGTCAACCTAATCGAAGCTAAAGTTGAACTATACAAAGCTAGGCATGACCTAAAATTTGCCAAAACCAACCTGGTCAATTACTACGACCAAAGTCACGGCTCCTGCGCCTGGTGGGCACTAGCAGAAGAATCAGACCCAGAAACCTACACACCCTGCCCTTGCCTACTGAATGAACTAGACATTGAGGGTTAAAGCACTGCAGAAATTTGCAGAAATTTGTCAATTTGTGCCAAATCCAATGTAGGTGCCGGGGGGGGCATACTTGGTAATGCAGCGGGCCGAGTAAGTCGAAGTTACGCAGGTAAAAAACCCGAGTGTTCAGGACCCGTCGTTCTAGTGGAGGAATCAAACTTTATGGCCAAGCAATGTTTTTGTAGTGATTGCGGTGCGGGTAGAAATGGTGCCACGACCTCTGTGGCGCGACCGAAATCGTCGACGCAGAGGACTGTTCCGCGAAACCAATTGAACTTACACGGCGCTTTGACCACAGTTGAGCAGTTGGAAAAATACGCTCAATTACGGGAAAAAAATCTGATTAACGACCAGGAATACGCTGAAGCGAAAGCAAGGCTACTAGAACCTAACGCCCTATTTCAGGAGGAGTATTTCGACAACGGGCGACAGCGAACCTACTGGGGTGGCGAACTGCGGGATAGCTGGGTATACGCCATTCTTGCGTTCTTGATCCCAATCGCTGGGCTTGTATTGTGGGTCAAGTGGAATGACGAGCGCCCTCTAGATGCAAAGTGGGCTGGAATTGGCGCTGCCATCGGCGTAGTAGCATATCTGATTGCCACTCCAGTCATCGTTACCAATGTATTTTATTGGTAGAGAAAAATCAAAACAAAACCAGTCGCGCTATAAAGTTCTTATATGCCGCATAGGATTGTTTCGCAGCGATGAGGCTATCTTCGCATCACAGGTTAATAGGCGGCCATTGTTTTTGATTGCTAGGTCTAGTAAATGCAAATCTGTTACCTGGCGATAACCATGCAATGAAGTTGCTAGGTTTGGTGTTGTAAAAACTGAAACGTCATCGGGCCAGAAATGGCAGTTTGCGCTTGCTTTTAGGTCGGCTAGGGTTGCCAGTGCTTCTTGTGCTGAATAGCCGCAATCTGGGATTCCTGGATTCATCAGCAAGCGCACTAAACCCATTTCGGTGACCGGAGTTAGGGCAAACGGGTTACCCTCCAAATACCAGGCTTTGGCCTTAGCATGGTCAATGTGGCTGGCAACTGTTAGCGCTAGTAAAACATTTACATCTGGTAATTCAATAACCTCGTGGCTATTCGTCATTAAGCGCGGCCTCTACCATTTCATTGGTTATCACTGTGCCAGGAGTTCCAGAGTAGATTCTGGCCCCTCGCGCTGTTCTGGTGTATGGCCGAGGCGTTGGTTCTGACTTTAGAATGTTTTGGGCAGCAGCAAGTAACCGAGAGAGTTGCCTAGGGTTTAGCCTGTCCACGGTTTGGTGCATCTCTGCGTAATCTGCTGTCAAGGTCATGGGAACCATTGTAATCTATTCAGGTGGTAGCCGGAAGCGCTAAAATGTAGTACCGTTGTAGTCCGGTAGTGGTGGTAAAAATAAATGTATCCGGTGGTAATCCAGATGCAAAACGACACTAATTCGGTGTATTTGGCACTTATCGAAACCCCACAAAAATTAGCTTTTACCAGCGATTATGTGGTAAAGTAAAGGTGGAGGCGTTACCGCCAGTTATTTGAATGTAATGCTCTTGGTCACAGGTTCAAGTCCTGTACGGGGCACGTTTGGATGCGCGATGGTGCAAGACGTGACATGATTTAGGTGTGGAAGTGGAGCACCTTTTTCGCATCATATTCACCGCTTTTGAGGTGGTGGGGGTGTTGGCCATCACGGTCGGTTTCATAATTGCGGCGCTAATTTCGTGGCGCACTTGGGTAAATACCCGCAACGGACATGCGGCGTTCAAGATGATGCGCGAGAGCTTTGGCGGCGTAATTTTGCTGGGCCTTGAGATTCTAGTCGCAGCCGATTTGGTCAAAACTGTAGCTGGCAACCCTTCCCTCAACGATGTTCTGGTACTCGCCATCATCGTGGGCATCCGCACCGTACTGAGTTTCTCGCTGCAAATGGAAATTGATGGGGTTTCGCCCTGGCGGCGGGCGTTAGTAACCGGGCCGCAGATAATTGCCCAGGCCGCCGGGCGTTCGGCAGGCGATGCCGTCAACGTGAACGAATTCTAAGGTAGGCGGATTTTAAGCAGGCGCAGTTGCCGGGGTGCCATCGCGGGTGAGGCCCCAGGGCGCCAACGGGTTTTGAGCGGTAAGGCGCTCGCGGCCCGATGGTGTGGCCCAGCCCGACAAATCTGGGCCAACTGGTACGATGCCGGTTGGGTTCAAGTCTTTTTGCACAATGTAGTAATGCTGCTTAATCTGGTCAAAATCAACCGTGTCACCAAAACCAGGTAATTGATATAAGTCCCGTGCATATGCCCACAGGTTTGGGAAGTCGCGTAGTTGATTCCGATTTGTTTTGAAATGCGAATAATAAACTGGGTCAAAACGCACTAAAGTGGTAAATAAGCGAATGTCGGCTTCGGTTATGTAGTCACCCATTAAAAACCGGCGGGTGCCTAGGCGTTCTTCTAGTTTATCTAAGGCTGTAAAAAGGCGGTTATGGGCGGCTTCATAAGCGGCTTGGGAACCAGAGAACCCACAACGGTAAACCCCGTTATTAACCTCGGTGTAAATCCACTGCATTAACTCATTCATTTCGGCGCGTTGTGCTGGGTCGGCAGGTAATAGCATTGGAGCGCCAGGGCGGTGATAATCTACCCATTCATCCGAAAAGTCTAAAGTGATTTGGGCAAAGTCGTTAGTTACCACCGCGCCGCTTTTAATATCAACAATCGCAGGCACGGTAATGCCGCGCGGATAATCTGGTTGCCTCGCAAAATAAGCATCTTGCAAAAAGTGGATGCCCAATACCGGGTCTAAACCGCCCTGGTCTAAATCAAAAGTCCAAGACCGGGCATCATGCGTGGGGCCAGGCATACCCAAACTGATGGCATCTTCCAAACCGAGCAAACGCCGCACAATGATGGTGCGGTTCGCCCACGGGCACGCTTTGGCAGCAATTAAACGATAACGCCCCGGCTCAACTGGATACGTGTCACTGACTGGGTCATGGCCAACCACACCAGTTTCGGCATCGGGCAATCCGCCACCCCGCACAATGCGGGTACTAATGTACCGCGCATCGCGCACAAATTCTTGGCCTGCCACTACGTACTTGCCGCCCTGGCCATGTTCCGGGCGTTCCCTCTGCTGCACAACGTGATAGTAGCAGTTCGACTATTCGATTGAGGGTGTACTCACGTCAACCGAATCATCGCCGGGCTCAAGCATTGCCCGGTCAGGTGTTGGTTCGGGTTCGGTTGCGTCCGCAACGGGTGATTGCTGAATCGCGCCCTGGGGTTCGTCAATAGCCAGCTCGGATGGCGGTTCAGCTATCGTAAAGGTGGCGATCGGTGCGGAACTCGTAGCAGTGGCCGGGCCACATGATGACGAATTGAATGTTACGGTGTTGCCGCCGCCAATAAATAGCAGTGAGGCGTTATATGTGATGGTCAAGTTAAGGTTATAGTTCAATGAAATGGGGTTGGAATACCAAGCGCCGATTTGGGTAGACACCGACAATACGCCAGCGCTAATGTCATTAATGGAACCCGCACCATTGAGTAACCCGCTGGGTGTAGGTGGCGGACCAAAGCCCCAAACTAGACCAGGTGCGCTAAACCAACTGGAATCTGCCCCTTGCACAATTGTTCCGCCGCCGGGGCTTGTGGTGGTGTTAAGAGTGGCTGCCGGAGTGCCCGATGTGGCGGCAGCAGCGCTACCTGTGAATGGTCCGATGCCGCTAGAACGAGTTAAATCAATCCGATACCCATCTGTACCTGCCTGGCCCATGGGTGGGTCTGTACTAGGGTTGCGGCGAATATTGTAACCTGCGGGCGGGTTAACCAAAACTTGGAAGTTTTGCCCTTTATCTTTGGGGGGTGTGCAAGCGCCAAGAATGGGCGGAGGTACGTAGGTTGCACTGGTGATTGCCGCAGCGTTACCATCGCTGCCAACGGTTGCGACAGTAATATTGGAATCTGTCCAATAAGCCGAAGCCGAGTTGGTGATGGCAAAAGCAATGGGGATCAGAGCGGAAACCGTAAATGCCCTGATCTCCCGTTTAGTAATAAGTTTCCGAGCCATTATGGTTGCACCTGCTGACCGGAAATAACAAAACTAAAATTACCTGCTCCGCCAGGCATTCCAGTTACAGCGGGGTTTTGTAACGAACTATCAACCGTTACGGCCACGCACAGGTTTACCGTAGTAGAGGCACCGGGCGCTAATTCGGAGGTGGTGAGTAACGTAATCGGTTGGCTGCTCAACGCGGCTAGAGTGGTGCTGGCAATTTGAGTGCCACCACTGCAAGTTCCGGACCGGTGTGGTTTGGTGCCACTGTTGCTTGCTGTTGCGTTTTGGTATATAGCCACCCCTAAGTGTTGGCCAGCAGTTTCCGAGCCGCTGCTTACAAAGCCAGTAACATTGGTGGCTTGTGCGCTAATGGTTGCCACCAAGTAAGCATGGGCACCAGTGCTGTTATTGGCTAGAGACAAGCTTACTTGCTCGGCCCAGCTTTCTAGGGGATATAAGCCTTGAGCACCACTGAAGGCGTTCCAGTTGTAAGTACCGCCTTGCTGGTTTATTAATTGCCCGTTAACGGATAAGTCAAAAGTGCCGGAGGTTAGCGCCACTGGGGTTGCGGAGCCACCCAAATTCCAATAGCCGTAGGCAACCCCGCCCCCAGCCACCAGGCCTAGAGCTAAGGACCCAGCAAGTACTGCTCGCCGGAGCCAGCGCTCGCGGGCGGTTTCCTGGATGTCAGGCGCGCTACCCACGGCCAGCCCCCAAGCCCGATGCGGCGATGCGGCGGCGCTTACCATGTTGCAAAACCGATATGCCCGCAAATACCAGAGCGGCGCAGGCTAATAGGGTGCGCGCAATTTCCACGCCAGTTCGGGCCATGCCCCATCGGAGTTGCGCGGCGGCAGTTATGTTAGATGCCGGATCGCCGGTGGGATCAATGCTGATAAGACTGCCACTGCCAGCGATGTCGCCATCGGCCATACTGCCGCCATCATCCATACCGTCGCCATCGCCAGGCCATATTGCTGAGCCAACCGGAAGGCATTTGGTGACAGCCGGGCGCACAGTGGTGGTGCCATCGCATCCGAGCGTAATGACAGCGTTTTGTACCTCCACTACCCGCCCTTGGGTGTCATTTGCAGAAACTTCGGTAGCATCACCGTAAGGGAACGCAATTTCCAAATCCAGTTTAACTGGACTGCCTGCGGTTACCGTGAATTCGGTGTAGGCCAGGCAGTTAGCGAAAGAAAGGCTATTGCTCCACTCGGCCCCGGCGGCATGTGTCCGCACCTCTAGGCTCTGAGCGAATCTGGCGGGGGTATCGGGTTCAAGCTCCCAGGTTGCGATTCCAATAGCAGCTTCACATGTGGTGCGAACCCAAATTGAGGAGATGGCCTTATCACCCGGCACCCACGTCATTTCTGAGTTGAGTATTTGTTGGGTTAACGGGTTTGCCCAGTTAACCCCGTCCACACTTAATTCAATGGCGCCAGGAGGTGGGGTTTCGATGGCTGCGGCATCGGGCATGCCTACTATTGCCAGCCCAGCAATTGTGCAGACAGCGCAAGCCTCGAGCGCCACAGCAGACACTGTGTTTAGTGCTCGCGGCTTACCGCTGGTCTGGAATGTCACTTTTGACCTTTACTAGCTAATTAGGGAAAACTCCGGCTGATCGGCTGAGGTGAAACCACCCAAGCGCTTGCGCTCGGCTCGAGTCATGGCTGGTTGGAATGGGTTGGTGCCCGCTGGTACAGGTGCTGCCACATTGACCGTTGCTACCACTGTGGCCGGTTGAAGTTCCGGTACGGCATCGGGCACCGCAACTGGAGCGTCGTGGGCAGTAGCTACCTGCTGCTCCTGGCGGAACCGAACCACTTGCCAAACTGCATAAATACCCAGTAAACCAGCCGCTACTAAAGTCGCATTTTGCTGCACATTGTTCACGGCAACTACCAAGAACCCGGCAAACGGAATCGCGTACCAGAGCACCCCGCGCACTTGTTCTTGGCTAACCAGAGCCGGATCAGCCGCAGTATTGGCATCGCCCTGAGTGGTGTATCGCAACTCCCCGCCCACAGTGGCTCCGATAGCCACTACCCGGTGGGTAACCACGTTTGGATCAGCCGAGTTTGGCTGGAACGTGATCACATCACCGGTGTAAATGGTTTGGGCGGGGCGCACCACCATCAACGTTCCCATCGGGTAACGCGGTGCCATCGAACTGGCGAGAACTGCATAAGTAGTGGCCCCGGTCAAGCGAGGCACCAGCACAGCACCCACTAGTAGCACTGCACCAGCTAGCAAAACTAATGTAGCTAGCGCTTGGCTTAGGAACGACACGTACTTTTGCATGGTGTTATTGCTGCTTACGAGGTGGCGATTGCCGAGTTGCCTTGGAAGAACGTTACAGACACATCTTGCAGCGCTGCGGTTAGCGCCGTAGCGGAAAGCGTGCTGTTATCAGCGCTTGAACCAAGTGGGAAAGTTACGTTGATTTGAACTGACACCGCGGTGCCACTAGAAGCAATGGCAATAGTAGAACCATCGGTAAACATGCCCGTGGCGGCGTCAACGGTTTTTGGGTCGCCAGCAAAAGTGATACTACCAACCGAGGCAGTGCCTAGAGCCGAGGTCAGAGCCGCGTCGGAGGTGGTGGTATTCCAAGTCGGGGTATTAACCTTGGCTCCTGCCAAAGCCAAATTGGTGCCCGAACCACTCAAGGTGTAAGTACAGTTAGTGGTTACGGAGTCGCCAGGCACGATGGCTCCCACGGCGTCACCCTTGTCAGACATGGATGCGGCGTAAACCCAATTGCCGCATTGTGCCCCAGATACGGTGAAGGCACCGGATGCTAGCGCAGTGGGGGCAGTGGCGGTGCTTTGCGCGGTCCAGTATGCCATGGTGCCCGCGCCGCCCATCAGCAAGAGCGCCGCAGCGCCCGTCGACATCGCGGCCTTAGTCAGTCGCTGCATGTTACTCTCCCTAGTTTGCGTTCCGAGTTTGAATTGAACTCTTGCTAAATAGCATATTCGGCAAAATCGGACATTTGCGGCAGGGATCATCGTGCGACGCGAGTATGCCACTGTGGCGGCGCACCCAGGACCTTATGGTTACGGCGCGGTAACGGTTCTAGAAAGCGGGTGAGACCTGGCCCACGGGTCGGCCGTGGCCTAATACCGGAACCGTGCCAATTTGCTCTAGTTGCACGATGTCGCAGCCCGGGATTTGCTCGGCGCGAGCCAGCTCTAAGGTGCGGGCCAGGATGGCGGGGCGCGGGCGGCCACTACCGTCCAACACTTTAAACGCGAACGCAGTGCCATCGGGCAGTGCTCCGGCATAAACGCCCTCGGCACCATCTTTCGCGATCAACCCGGGTACCGCTTGCATGGCTTTGGTGACGTCGCGGTTAGTGCCGCCAACTAGTTCGGGGTGGGCGCGCATCGCGTTGGCGATTTGATTTTCTGGGGTTCCCGATGGTGCCGTGGCGAGTTTGCTAAACGCACGGGCTAAACCGATTAGGCTGGTTGAGAATAACGGAGCGCCGCAGCCGTCAATGGTGATGTTTGGTGGCTCAGTATCGCCCGTAAGTTCTTGGATGGTGGCTTTGACCCGTTGCTGCAATGGATGGTTGGGGTCCAAGTACGTTTTAGTGTCCAGGTTGGCGCTGTGGCAGGCACTTAAGAAAGCAGCATGTTTGCCACTGCAATTTTGGGCGATGGATTCTTCACCATGGCCTTGGGTACGCCACTCAAATTCTGCTTGTCCATTGAGTGGGTATGAGGGCGTATTTTGCAAATCTGATTCAGTCAGGCTGGCATTGGTGAGTATTTGGCGCACTTTTTCTAGGTGCATTGGCTCGCCATTATGGGAGGATGCCGCCACGGCGAGTTCCCCATCATCGTGCGGCGTAAACCCCATGCGCAGGCTCCCTAAAACCTGCAATGGCTTTAGTGATGAGCGCGCAAATATTTTGGTTTCCGGATTGCCAACTGCGAATTTCACTTCGCCATCGGGCGCGACTATCACCAGATGCCCATGATGCACTGACTCCACTACCCCGCCACGTACTACGGTGGCTAGAGGTTCAGCATCGGGGCTGAGTAGATCAATGCCTGGGTACTCTGAACTGGGGCGGGCAGTCACGTCATAACCTTATCCTGCCGATGGGCTGGTGGCGAAAGAGCAAGGTTTTTAACGCACGATGGGGAGCTCGCCGGTAGCTTCCAGATGGCGGCGCTCCGCCCTAGTCATCTTGGGCATGTGCATGGTCACGTTCGATTCAAAGTCGGTCGGGGCGTGGTTGTTATCATCAGCCTTTTGGCTGGCTGGGTAACGTGCGGTAAATGCCGCCACTGCCAGGTCAACCTGGGCTTCCAGGGCTTCAAATTCGGCGACATATTGAGTTCTCAAGGCTTGCATAATTACTCCCAACCGACTGGCATTTAGCTTTTGCGTAGGTTTAGTAGCTTAGTCGTTTTACAGCCTCGTTTGGGGAGCGCGGGGTGAGAAAATGCGCGTGTCTGTACCCAAGGTGACGTGAGAAAAATCAAACCATAACGATGCCGTAACGTAACGCTTTGCCTCGCGTTAGATCGGCAACGATCGGGGTGCCCTACCGGGGTCGAACCGGCGACCTCCTGGACCACAACCAGGCGTTCTACCACTGAACTAAGGGCACCATAATTGGTGTTGCGCCCTTAGAAGCTAACATCCACAGGAGCGCGCTAACCAGCATAGCCTAATTATTTGCGCGTGGCTAATTCGGGTGGCCTAAACTTGTGCGGTTAGTTGCACTGTACGGTCAATTGCCGCATGTAGTTAGTTGTACGATGCGGTCACACATTTGGGCTTCGGCCGGGCGGTGGGTGGCGATGATTAGGGTTTTGCCGGTCTGCTTAGTGTGGTTAATCAGCGCTTTGATAACAGCGTCGGCGGTGTGTGGGTCCAGGTGTTCGCCGGGTTCATCGAGCAACAAGGTGGTGGCCGAGCTGAGGGTGGCACGGGCAGCCAAGATTCTGCGGCGTTCGCCACCAGAGACGGTGGTGGCGTCCGAACTTACAATGGTGTTGACCCCGTTTGGCAACGTGTGCAACCAATCACCCAAGCCGACGTTCTGCAACGCGGATACGGCATCACCATCCGTCAAATTACCATTCGCAACCCGCAGGTTTTCTAGCAAGCTGGTGGCGAAAACGTGGTCGTCTTCGGAGATGAAAAGCGAGTTGGGAAGTGGTTTGACCTGTAACGATGGCGGCAGTAAACCGGCTAGTTGCATCAGTAAGGTGGTTTTGCCTACGCCAGAGGCGCCAACGATGGCGATAGCTTCGCCCGGTTGCGGGTTTAGGCTGAGGTTTTTGAAGTCCAAGGCGGGCCGGTAGTTGGAGCGGGGGTTGAGCAGGGTTAACAGGCGCTGGGCCGCAGTTTGGGAGCGGCGCAGTTGCATTGCGGCGCCGGGCAGGGCCGCCGTAGCTTCAAAAACCGCCATCGGAGTAATTACGATGACGGCCAACAGCACCCGGCCCGATAACCCGCCCCCAAATTCCGCCGCATATTCTGGTTGCATAGACAGCAATCCGCCTGGCCCCAATGCCCGCGCGCCAAGCCACAAGGCGGCGATGACGGTGACAGTCTGGGCAAATGCAGTAATGGCGTTAGCTAGCCCCAGCCGCCGGGCACTGTTCGCGTTCGCAATTGCCAACTGCGCATCAGCGCGGTCAAGTTCGGCAAATTCGCTGGCTAAACGCCCCGACACGCGAAGTTGTTGCCCGTTTTCTACCAGGTACAAAGTCTGGGCGCTAACCACGTTACGGGCGGCAACCAGGTCCATTTCGGCGCTAGCAGTGGCCCGGTATGCCAACCAGGGCGCGAAAACGCCGGTCAGCAATAATCCCACCGCTAAGGCCAAGCCTGCCAGCGGCAACATCGTGATAAGTAAGGCAATGGCCCCGGCGCTAACCAACGCTGCCACGGCAGCAGGCACGATGGCGCGCACAATCAGATTGCCCACTTCATCAACATCATGCCCTACGCGTTCCAGAAGTTCACCGCGTTTGATGGTGAACAGGGGGGAGTTTGACCCCGCGTTACCAGCGGCCAGGCGGTGGTACATGTTGGCACGCAGGTTGGTCATCCCGCGCAGGGCAGCATCGTGCGTGGCCAACCGTTCGGCGTACCGGGCCACCCCGCGCCCCACCCCAAATGCGCGTACGCCCACCACCGCAACTGATAGGGTCAGGATGGGCGGCATTTGCGACGCCCGCGCAATTAGCCAGGCGCTCACCGCCGTCAGCCCGATGGCGCAAATCAGTGTTAGCGCACCCAAGGCGACTGCCCGGGCAATTCGCCACCACTCAACGCCCAACAGCGGCAGTATTTTCCGTAGGTCTTTCATGGCACAGCGCCGAACTGTGTAGGTAACGACTCTGCCACTGATCTTCCAATTAAGTAGTCCGCTTTATCGGTGTTGGGGAAATCGGTATGTAGGGGAGCAGAGCTAACCTGTATAACTTGGTCGGCAATGCTAATTAAAGCTGGGCGGTGGGCGATGACGATGGCGGTTTTGCCTTGAGCGCGCCAATTTTTCAGCGTGTCAAGCACAGTTTGTTCGCTGGCGGCATCCAGGTGGGCCGTGGGTTCATCCAAAATCAGAATGCGTTTTTCCGTACCCGTTTGCAGTGCTTCGGCTAACGCGAGTTGTTGGCGTTGGCCCACGCTGAGCTGGCGCTGCCGCCCTTCCAGTGCCGGGCGTTGCGGCACCCAAACGACTTGCTGCCACCATCGTGCTAACCCGTAATTGGCTAGCGTTTTGGTTTTGCCATCTTCGGTATGCACGATGACGCAGCCCTGATCAGGGCTGATTAAGCCGAGCAGCACTAGCACCGTGGTGGACTTGCCTGACCCACTGGGGCCAACAAGCGCCACTATTTTCCCACGGCTACTTAAGTCGATTTTGGTATTGAGGTTTGCCGGTGCAATGGTGGCGCGGTCACCTGCTAGCACGCTCACATTTTTTAGTTCAACGCTAATAACACCGTTTTTGAGGCCCTGGGTTTGCGTCTCTTCGTTGACGGATGGTAATGGCGTGTCAAGGATGGCGAAGGCGTTTTGGGTGGCGGCCAGGCCATCGGTGCTGGCGTGGAACTGGGCAGCCACTTGCCGTAGTGGGTTAAATACCTCCGGCGCCAACATGATTACCGCCAGCCCGGCGCGCAAGGCCATGCCGCCTACTACCAACCGCAATCCCACCGAAACTGCCACCATCGCCACGGCAATAGTGGTGAGAAGTTCCAGCACCATGGATGACAAAAATGCAATGCGCAAAGTACCCATGGCCGCCTGGCGCGCAGCATCGCCCAAGGCTTTGACGCGGGTACCCGGCCCGATTTCTCGGCCAAAAGCTTTCAGGGTGGGCAAACCTGTTAGCAAATCCAGCACCTGCGCCCCGAGCCTGGATACAACTTGGAGCCGTCTTTCCGAGGTGCCAGCAGTGAGAGTGCCGATCAGCCACATGAACAGCGGAATTAGCGGCAGGGCTACAGTCACGATGGCGAGCGCTATCCAATCTAGACCGCCGATCACCACCAATGCTGCCGGAGTCACGATGGCGGTGAGCAGCAGCGCCGGTAAATAGCGGGTGAGGTAAGGTTCCAACGCATCTAAGCCCTGGGTTGCTGCAATGGCGGTTGCAACTGGTGAACCGTGGGTCTGTCTATTGATAGTTTGGCTGAGGGTGTTACCGCTGTGCCGTGGTTCAGAGACTCCATCAGCTGACGGATCTTCGCCTAACAGCGAGCTTGCTGGCGGGGCCCACTGGGGGCCGAGTTGCACGATGTGGGTAAGGCTTTGGTCGCGTAGGTCAGCGATCACCTGGCCTGCCGCTTGTACGGCATAACGCTCTTGTGCCCACGCTAATAATGCTCGTGCCAAGGCAATACCTAATAAGAAGAGTAATTCGCGCTGAAATC
>Ga0268261_10002468_pt1 | contig 13260 bp, 9 predicted proteins | sample TergutNc150P1_FD_190353 | JGI IMG/M metagenome (GOLD analysis project Ga0268261, IMG submission 190353) | Nasutitermes corniger P1 segment gut microbial community from laboratory colony in Florida, USA - Nc150 P1 (SPAdes) (version 2) | ecosystem: Host-associated > Arthropoda: Insects > Digestive... | reverse complement strand
TATACACGTGTATATATATATATATATATATATATATATATATATATATATATATGATTTATAACTTTTTCCAGAATATTTAAAAAAGATTAAGTAAAGAGATAGGTCTACATTTTTTAAGAATACGTCAAAATTTAAAACAAATATTAATTTTGAAACTGTGCCTTTCATTGGTTAATGTTATGTAATTATATTACTAGAGAGGGTGCAAAAAACATGAGAATGAAAGCCTCAACTACACACAGTCTAGGTCTGTATGAATTGAAGCAGCATAAACCATTGTTTCATGAAGAATATTTACAACCTTTAGTTCAAAGGAAGCAAGCTAAAATACAGTTGTTTACAGGATCCCAACCAAAGCAGTGTAGAGAATCCAAACAATGTAAGGCATGAGGCTTATTGACAGTTCAGAAAAAAATATTTGGAAGCTAAAATTAATTAATTTGAAACTAACAATTACATTAAATGTATCAGAGAATCAATGAGTTCAACGCTAGAACTAATATAGTAAAGAACGAGAAGGGTGATTTCTTCACAGAGTCCCTCCATATTTTTGTTATGTGGTGGAACTATTTCTCTCAGCTCTCTAGTGTACATGGGGTTAGTGATCTTAGGCAGACAGAAATACATACAGCACAGCCAATAGTGCCTGAGCTGAGTGACTTTGAGGTTGAAATGGTTACTGAGAATTTAAACAGTCACATCACCAAGTATTGATCAAATCCCAGCAGCACTGATTAAGGCAGGGGTGTAGAACAATTCGCTATGAGGTCCATAAACTTATTTATTCTGTTTGGAAAATGAATGTATTGCTGGAAGAATGGCAGGAGTCAAACATTATGCCTATTTATAAGAAGGCTGACAAAACAGACTGTAGTAACTATAGAGGCATATCATTTTGTTAGCTACTGACAAAATTCTGTCATGCATCCTGCTATCAAGGTTAACTCCAAGTACGGAGGAAATTAATTGGGATCACCAGTGTGAATTTGGATGCAACAGGTCAACTACTGATCATACATTCTGCATTCATCAAATACTGCAGAAAAAATGAGAATACAATGAAGTAGTGCCTCAGCTATTTATAGACTTCAAGAAAACCTGTATATGATTCAGTTAGGAGTGAGTTCTTGTATAATATTCTCATTGAGAATGGTATCCCCATGACTTTAGTAAGGCTAATAAAAATGTGTCTAAATGGAAACTACATCAGAGTCAGCGTAGGCAAACATATGTATGACACGCTTCATATTTAAAGTGGAATAAAACAAGATGCTTTCTCACCATTGCTTGTCAACTTTGATCTAGAATATGCCATAAGTGGGGTTCAGGTAAAACTGGATGGCTTGAAATTAAATGGTACTCATCAGCTTCTAGCTTATGCTGATGACGTTAATGTATGGGCCAGAAGCATACATACTGTAAAGAAAAACATTGAAACTAAGTAGTCTCCAGTAAGTAGACTGAAGTACAATTAAATGCTAATAAAACTAAGTACATGGTCATGTCTCAAAATCAGAATGCGGGATGAAGTCTCAGTATGAAGATTTATAATAGTTCCTTTGAAGGGATGGAAGAGTTCAAATTTTTGGGAGCAACATTAATAAATGAAAATTCTATTCAGGAATAAAATAACAGCACACTGCAGTCAGGAAATGTTTGTTGTCATTCGGTGAAGAATCTATTGTCTTCATGTTTGCTACCCAAAATTACAAAGATTAAGATACAATAGAACTGTAATTTTGTCTATTGCTTTTATGGGTATGAAAATTGGTCTCTCACATTGAAGGAGGAACGCATGCTGAGTGTGTTTCAGTGTAAGGTGCTGAGGAGAATATTTGGGCCTAAGGGGGATGAGGTAACAAGGGAGTGAAGAAAACTATATAATGAGAAGCTGAATGACATGTACTGGCAACCAAATACTATTTGAGTGATCAAATCAAGACAAATAAGATGGGTGTGTCTTCAGCAGGTATAGGGGAGAGGAGAAGTGCATACAGGATTTAGGTGGAGAAAAATGAGGGAAAGAGACCACTTGGTAGACGCAGGCATAGATGGGAGGATAACATTAAGATGGATCTTCAGGAAGTGGGATGTGGGGTATGGTCTGGATCGATCTGGCTCAAGATAGGGACAGGTGGCAGGAACTTAATGTGGTAATAAACCTTTGGATTCTATAAAATGTGGGGAATTTCTTGAGTAGCTGAGAACTGGTTAGCTGTTCAAGAAGGATTCTGCCCCATGTAGTTGGTTAGTTACTAGCTCCAAATAATCTGTAGTGAAACCATTACATAAAATGGGTGAGAAATTGCATTTCTAACTACTTACCAGAATCTCAAATGACTTCATTTTCAAAAGTCTTTGAAAAAATTATGTGCAATCTACTAACCAGACACATAAATGATAGCAACTTATAAGCCGAAGAACAATTTCAATTTAGAAAAATTCTAACATCTAAAGAAGCACGCCGTGGCTTTAGTAATGAAATGGTAACTCTAAATAACGAATCAATTTATGGAGGGATATTGTGATTTAACAGAAGTCTTTGATTGTGTTCACCATGATACGGCACTTTCCAAATTAGATTTCCGTAAAAAGCTGGCAAAGCTAATGAATGAATCAAATCATAGTTTAGTGATAGGTACCAAAGTGTGGAGGTAAACATAAAAATGTTAATAACAATGCATTTTTATACTGTGGAGTTACAAAACAATGTGTTCCACAAGGATCAATTGAAACTTTCTTATGTTTTTCTTATATACACTATTGATTCCTTGAAAACTATTCACGGAAAATATAAACAAATGTTACTTGCAAATGATACTGATTCATATTAACCAATTATAATCTCGAAGATTTAAAAATGTTATAAAGAGGGAATGTGAATTCTTAAATAAATGATTAAAGCCAGTCTACTCTCACTGGGGCCACGCGGTCTAAGGCGTGGGTGTGCGGCCCCTCGGTTGCTGGAATTGTGGGTTGGTTCTTATCAGGTGGAGGTCGCAGCGCTGGGGTGATCACTCATACGGAGGAGTACTACCGATTGTGTTGTGCCCGAGTGTGATCGTAAAGCCTCGATAGAGAGAGGGCCTGGGCCGACCATGGTTGTTTGCGCCATAAAAATAAATTCAAACCTCTTCGCGCGCTCGTCCCTCCTCCAACCTCAAGGTATCGGTTCATTTTACGAGGGGTCATGTCCACCAATCATTCTTTGACAGAGAGAGAGAAGGCATAGGGGTTGCAGGCCTGTATTACTGCAAAAGTTACTGCTATACAGCGTGATACCGTGGTAAAGAATGTGGAAAAGCCTTAAATTTCTAAGTGGAAAATACGAATAGAAAGAGGGTATCCGTTGACGGCAACGAGTTACGGAAAAATCCTTAAGCCTATACGAGGACTATCAAAAGAAAGATGGAACAGAAGAGGAAACCAAGCTTTTTAAAGTAAGCAGAGGATGGTTGCATAGGTTTAGGAATAGGTTTAATCTCAAAAACATTAAAATCATAGGAGACGCTGCATCGACCAACGAGGAATCAGCTGCTACGTTTCCGGCCGAGTTTAAAAAAAATTATCCAGGAGGTAAAATACAATACTAGGCAAGTTTTCAACTGCGACGAAACAGACCTGGGTTTGAAGAAAATGCCCAACGGGACCTATACTCACAGAAGTGCAAAACAGGTGCCAGGATTTAAAGCATGGAAGGATAGACTGACACTGGTACTATGTGGCAACTCAGCCGGACATATGATCAGGCCTGGTGCTTAACGTGCGAAGAATCCTCGGGCACTCAAAAACACAAATAAAAAAATTCTGCTCGTCTTCTGGCAATGTAACCTCAAGGAATGAATCCCGAGAGTGTTGTTTACTGAATGGTTCCACCAGCGCTTCATCCCTGAAGTCAAGGAATATTTGTAGAAGGAAGGGTTGCCATTAGCCATTAAAAGTTTTCTGATAATAGACAATATGTCTGGCCATCCTCAGACCATCAGCATCGAGGATGAAAAGGTTCAAGTGGTACTTCTGTCACCAAACACGACTTCAATGCTTCAGCCACTCGACCAGGGCACCATTAGGTGTGTCAAGGCTTCATACACACGCCAGGTCTTCGAGATGTTTAGAGCAGCCATTGATGCTGACCCAAACCTCAAAGCCATGAACTGCTGTATATCCTTCAGCATTGCTGATGCAATTTCTTCCATCAAAGCAACAACGGATGAAGCCAGAAACGGTCAGTGCATGCTGGAAGAATTTGTGGACTGAAGCCATTAATGATTTCAAAGGCTTCCCAGGGATCGACGGAGAACTAAAGAAGATCATCCAAACAGCAAAAGAAGTTGGTGGCGAGGGATACGCAAACAGGAAAGATGACGAAATGTAAAAACATATCGATGAACATCAGAAAGTGTTGACGAACGAGAAGATGGAAAACAGGCAAGTCGTCTACTGAGGACTACGAAGAAATTGAAAGAGAACCAGCAAGGTGGACACTGGGAAAATTTGGCGAAGTGCTTCAGATAGAACAAAATTTAAAGGAAAAATTATGGATTGTGATCTTACGAAGAAATGTAGCATTAATCCTTTAGACTCCGGGTTAAACCCCAACTGCCCATTTCTGGCATTATTCGGAGCTCACCATATTCTCCACGTTAGCAAGTAAAGTGTTAAAGTTACGGAAGCCTTGCAACCTCTCCAGCAAATGTTTAATGAACTGAAAAGACAAAAGCAATAACTCCCTATAACGATGATCTTCCACAAGTTGGAGAAAAAAACGTATCCACTATCGAAGACCCTCAGCCATCAACATCATCTGCGCCTGACCTCATCCAGCCATATTCGTTTTCATCTGCTCAGCCTTCTCCACATTCTGAAGATGATCTGGATGACCCTTCTCCCGTTTCGTCAGAAGGTCAATAGCCCATCACAGCATCACATCATCCCTCCACTTCATCTCCTCATCATAGTCATTGTGATATCATCTTCATCACTGATCATCGCAGGAACAAGAAGAATGGAGAATACAGCGAGTACCCACAATAGGCTAAGAAATATAAAGAAAATAAAATTTCCTTATTACAGGTTATGTACAGGTAGGTACGAATGATTTTCATTGTAAAATGTGTAACAATAAGACGGGGTTTTTCATTGCGTATGCAAAGCTTTGATGGAAAAGCATGGTTTTTATTGTTCTGTCATCACTTGAAACTGTACATGATACTGTACAGCAGACGTACTGTATTTTTTCCATGCTCTATCATCTCTTGAGGATTAGGCTAAAACGTCAGAATCCCTTACTTTTATAAGTACAAGAGAGAGGGAGAGAGAAATTACACTGTAAATGTACAATGTATTATACAGTAAAATTTGTTATAACTTTATTTTATATTGATAATGTCTTACTGTGCGTAATTTATCAAACTTTAACGTATTTATGTATGATACACGAGTATCACTTTATATATAGCATTCGGTATTATCCCCGGTTTCAGGTAAGCGCGGTAGGTCTTAGAACGTATTACGCGCGGATATGGGGGCACTACTGTACACGGAAAATAAAATAGGGTGTATCAGAGGAAGTATAACATCTAAATCACTTGTCTCATTGCGACAGAGCTTGGCCGTACAACATGCAGTATATGAATGTAGATGGTACAATTCCTCTCCACGCTTCAAGAAGCACCTCGTATATTTAGTGATATCTCAGAAGCTGTACGACTGCCAACTGAGAAATGTTTTGCTGTTCCTCTGGGAAGATTCTTGGAGGTACTGTGTCTGAGTTACTCTTCTATTTATTTTGCTTAGCATATTGTTATTCTTCAGATGGCACATCTGCTGGCTAGACATTCCATTCGATCAGGTCCTCAGTTTATCTCGCTTATATCGTTGGTCACTTCCTGTCATAAACCTTACCACATAGAAATACGCTGCCTCAGCAAGCCGACCATCATCCGCGCTTTGGCAGTCGTCACAAGACGACAAAGACAGCCACACTCCTTCTGCTCAAAAATGAAATTTTGTTTAATCTCACTGAATATGTGCACTCAAAGAATAACAGGTACTCTGCGGTAAATGGCATGTAAATGCACTACACGCCATTACATGACATTACAGTTGGTGTGTGGTGTGCTATGAGTGCAACTCGAAATATTTGGCTCATTTTCTTTCTGGAACAATAAATTCACAACAATGTAACCAACACATTTGACAACATTTTTTAGCACTGCAAACCATTCCATGTGTTGTTTTGGTTCAAGAATAATAAGCAGGGGAACGTGGCCTCCTACCCTGCAGGATCTGAACCGTGACGAAGGCGATTTGCAAAGAGAACATTCAGGAAGTAATGTTTTCAGTTTGATGTCTAATGAATAACGTGTGCGATAGACGTGAGTCGCATCCGTGACCTGAAGAAAACAATTTCCAGAACATTCTTTAAATACGGGTGAAACGGTAAGAACCTACTGTTAAATGCAACACACTGAATTAACCCTGTCCAGCGCCACACTGTGTTATGGCGAGAAAACCCTAATAATACTGCAATGCAATGATCTAAATGCCGTAGAAAACAAAACACAGTAAATTCAAACAGTTGGGGTGGCAGCGCCACGTACTAGCATGCAAAAGAGTCTGAGAAGTGACCTGTATAATTACAACACTTGCAATTCCATGTTATTGAAATGCATTTTAAAATGTCCTTCAAAACAGTAAGAGAGTTCAAGTACCTGGAAATGATAGTAAAGAACATGCGTGATGACATCTGTGTAATACCAACGCCCAAGAATACTTTAGGTCATTTAGTTCTTTGCATTCTGCCTGCCTGTCCCTTACCACAAAAATTTATACATTAAGATGTACGAGAAGCTTTGTATCTACTTTTACGTAAAAAAGAAAAGATCAGAGCTTACGCCGTGTAGTGAATTACAACAGATTGCTGCCAACACAGTGTTTGAACAAAACAGGAAATAAAAGTGGGCTGGAGAATACTGCTTGACATGGAGCTTCATGAGTTGTACAATTTGCTAGATACATCAGTGAAAAAATTAAGGGCAATAGTGACGGACCCATACACACCATTGAGGAGAAAAGAAAGGCATAAATGTGGGAAGTCTATCGCACGACCGCAAATCGGCGTTCGTACGCGAATTACTAGAAGAATTCAAGTGCGAAATTTTCGAGCATTCTACGTACAGTACTGACCTTGCACCAAGTAATTACCACTTGTTTCTCCACATCAAGAAATTTCTGTCAGGCCAGAGACTGAGTTGTGATCAAGACAAAAAGCAATTTATGCAGGATTGGCTGCAAGGTTTGGCGGCGAACTTTTTCAAAGAAGGCATACAAAATCTGGTCCCACGATAAGAAAATATTTTAATTTACATGGCGACTAAGTGGAGAAGTAGTTTAATATAGGTACCGACATGTTGGAATAAATATTTAAATAAAGTGAACGCTTTTTACAACCCATTTTCTGGACAAGCACTGTATGAATAAGTATTTAATTTTCCGAAGCAAAAATTTCAATGACATCTTTCTAAATAGGTTAATGTTTCCCATTTAACTCTATTAAAACACGGGCCCATAAAGAATATATCTAAAATGAACCAGCAACACAAAGTACAGAAAAATTTCAGTTTTGTGACAAGTACATGATTATCTGCGGTACAGTGATAGTGCGGGCAGAGATAGCGCAATCGGTACGACTCGTTACAAGGTAGAAGGTGGGGGATTCGAATCCCGAAGAAGGAGATAATGTTCCTCCCCGTAGGGGTAGGGACAATATCGCCTCCTGCACATATGGTACCGAGTCTCCTTCTCGGGGCTAAAGCAGCCGGGACGTACTGTTAACCACCCACCCCATATAGCGCCTCTCGGCCTTCATGATGCCCTGTGAATCCCTGGAGATTGGCTATACGTTTACAGGTACACGCGTACTTACTTTCCGTCAGCCCCTCCAGACATGCCAAATTAAGTCACAAACTCTTCCTTCCACATTCTAACTCGGTACTGAATTTAGCTACGAAAAGCGTCACTAAACAAACCAAATAACGAATATAACTACAAAATACAAGGGTTTGGTTCTCACAGTGGTGACGCTGAAAATTCCAGTATTATTGTTTGTGACAGTGTGTTGTTTGGCCGGTAGCTTCAGGTGTTCCAAAGGACTGTACTAACTTCATAATTGCGCTCTTCTGGGTCACTACGTAGAGAGTAGTGGTAATTCCTTACAGACATTTTGGAACCTATGGGTCCCCTTTTCCGAGAGGAGGAATCCATAAAGACTTGACATTGGACAAAAAGTTTTACAATCTTTTTTTCATATACAAAGTAGTAGGAGCCCCAGCTGATTGGACCATTTTTTCTCATCTCATTCCTGGATAAGGCCTTTATTATATATTATAATACGCATTGGTATTAAGGCAATTCTTCTTGGAAGGTTCAAAGACCTTAGTTTTCTCTTCAAAATTACCATAGGAACATGAAAGAAATTCTTCGAAATTTAAAACAATTTGGGAACACACCCTCAAAAAGTTTCGCCAGCCCACCTCTAGACTGTTGGACCCTAAGAAATAAGGTGCTATGATTCTTCAAAAACATCCAAACTACTAGCACTATGACACATCATTACATCCCAGAAGGCCAACACTGAATTATGTTTATGAGCATCCTTATCTTCATTTCAGATCGCTCATACTGTTTATGCCTACTTCACGCTGCTGAAGCAGATACACAGCGCCACATAAAGAAGCACACAATATGATAATTAACCAATGAACCATCTAATTCTTCACAGTTCACTGTCAGCCTGCATACTGAGGAAAACAACTGACATTCATTGAGCCTTTTAATTGAATCCGAATCCTGTTGCACACCCACAGCCTCATCACAAACACATTAACATTGGCAGAATTGACCTGCAAATGTGTTTGTTTCACAGAAATACACTTAGTAATCAGATCCATAATATATACATAACCAACAAAATTCACTTCAATGTTTATGATGTATTTTATTCACCCAATTCTCAGCAATATGTTCAGGGTGATACCAGTATTATTACAAGACTACAAAGGTACAAATGTTGTGTTGTGTTGCTGCCACTCCATCACAATTAAAAATTATTATAATTTCAGTTGAAAATATATAATATAAATATGGTTTAAAAATTGGTAATGATTAAAATCTTGGTATTTAAAATTGTTAGGTCTGTGTGGAATGATGCTTGATACAGTGATGTGGTGAGTTTTAAATCCAAAATATGACCAATCCTGGCCATCTCTGGGGTAAAAATTCACACAACCTGTATGATACAGAATCCTTACAATGCTAGTAACAGTTAGAATTAATTATGATTAAACATTTATTGGTATAAAAGTATTTCGGGTAAAAATTCCAGTATAATGGAAATTCTTTTATTTCAGTAAGTATGTAATCATAATGAAGTAAGAATGTGACTAGCAATGTAAAAGCCTCTGTACCTTCCAGGATGTATGGATTGTTCTCCGGAGAATGGACTGGAACAACACTGGCAAATTTTAGGACTATTTTCCTATACTTTACACTACATGGTGTACTATGCAATTACTGTAATAAAGATGCAGTATTAAGTTAGTTTCTTAGTGGATGGCTTATACAATATGGAGAAAAAATGCAGAATATTAAAATGTGTAATTTACGATGCACATTTACCCAAGCACACCAAAATTCGCCACAACAAACTAGGCTGAGAGTTTCAAATTCTCACAACATATTTAAATGACAATGATCCAACTCCATAAGCCATAGCCACAAATAAAAACTCCTGCCTGATTTCATTTGGTACATACAGCTCATGCACCAACTTATGGCACTCTTTTGCTGTAAGCAGAGCAACTAACGGAGACATGGCTGGTTTTGAACATTTCACTGAGGCATTCAGCAATTACAATTCCCATTATTACTATATTCCTGAAAAGCCATATGCCTGATTTTCACCTGGGCAGACAACAAATCACTATTTCCTACAACTGCATGTACCAAATCCACAACATGGTCCTAAACACTGTTTACCATTTTCAAAATTACACTATTTTAACAGTGATATGTTGTTGATACATCATAGTTACGCAAACAAAGCAATCATAACAGCCTAAAAACCACTTCATTCGTGCAACAAATTTAATGTTCCCTGCTCAACTCTTTGGTCTGTTGATGCTCAAACGTTTCTCCTTGCTCATATTTCACAGAACAAAGCAATAGTGGTAACAATGGCAACAAAGTGTAACTCACACCAGCAGTATTCAGCTGCGTTCTATCGACCTTACCTTTCCTGTACATCATTCTTTATTATTTTTGGCGAGGACGATCAAACTGGCATCCTCAATCTACTGCCACACCTTCAAGATCCTACCTCGTATAAAGGATGGATTATAACTGAAACATGTGTTTGGCAGCTGACTTGTATAATTGAGTAGATGGAATTTCAAGGTATCTGACCATTTGAAAGATTTATTAAATACATCCCATGTAAAAGGCCGCTCCCCAGTATGGTTGCGTAGATGCAACTTCAAGGCATCTGAAGGTTTGAAAGAATCTTTACATACATCACATGTACATGGAAGCTGCATTGTATGATTATGTGGATGCAAATTTAACGTACTTGACTGTTTGAAATATTTCTTACATCAGATGTAAATGGCTGCTCCCCAGTATGAGTGCGCAGATGTTCCTTCAAAGAACAAGACTTCCTGAAAGATTTCATACATACATCACATTTATATGGCCACTCCCCAGTATGAGTGTGAAGATGATACCTCAAGTGATTTGACTGTTTGAAAGGTTTCTTACATACATCACATTTATATGGCTGCTCCCCAGTATGAATGCGTAGATGCGAAGTCAAATAACTTGACGTATTGAAAGATTTCTTACATACATCACATTTATATGGCCGCTCCCCCGTATGAGTGCGCAGATGACACTTCAGGCCAATTGACTGTGTGAAAGATTTCTTACATACATCACATTTATATGGCCGCTCCCCCGTATGAGTGCGTAGATGCACCTTCAAGTTATTTGACCATTTGAAAGATTTGTTACATATATCACATGTAAACGGGTGATCACCTGTATGGGTGCGAAGATGATACTTCAAGTGATTTGACTGTTTGAAAGATTTCTTACATACATCACATTTATAAGGCCGTTCACCAGTATGAGTGCGTCGATGCAACTTCAAAGCACTTGACTCATTGAAAGATTTCTTACATAAATCACATTTAAATGGCTGCTCCCCCGTATGACAGCGCAAATGCTTCTTCAAATTACCAGACAACGTGAAAAATTGCTTACATATATCACATTTAAATGGCCGCTCCCCTGTATGAGTGCACAGATGCTCCCTCAAAGCACTAGACCGCTTGAAAAATTTCTTACATACATCACATTTATACTGCCGCTCACCAGAATGAGTGCTAAGATGATACTTCAAGGTACCTGACAGATTGAAAGATTTCTTACATACATCACATTCAAACGGCCGCTCCCCCGTATGAGTGCGCAGATGCTCCTTCAAAGCACCAGACCACCTGAAAGATTTCTTACATACATCACACTCATACGGCCGCTCCCCACTATGAATGCGTAGATGCAACTTCAAGTTACGAGACAGAGTGAAAGATTTTTTACATACGCCACAAATAAATGGTTGCTGCCCAGCATGAGTGTGTAGATGTTCATTCAAGTCACCAGACGTCATAGAAGTTTTGTTACACACATCACATGTAAACGGCTTCTTTCCTGTATAACTGCATACTTGTAGCTTCAAGGCATTGGGACACTTGAAAATTTTCTTACACACATCACATGCAAGTGCCTGTTCCTCACGATGTGACTGAAGATGTTTCTTCGAGACATAACGTCGCATGGAAGATCTTTTATGCACATCACTTGTAGACTGGTGCTCCTCACCACGAGTGCATAAATGCTTATAAATTTCATGCTGATCATAGTTATTCTGTAGTTCACACATATGACCTACCTCCTGCCTGGAACCAAAATCTGTTTCTTCAGGAACAAATACTGTCTGAAGTAGAAAAAAAAAAAGCAATGTTACAGTGTGGCAAAAAAGCCTATCAAATCCATATTGCATTTATGTAGAAATTAAGAGCAAACTAAAATTGGGAAATGCCTGCTACAATTTGGAGCAGAATCTTGTCTTTTCCAGTGCACTACATAAAAATATGAAGATTAAGATAAAGAGAACTACAATTTTGCTAGTTCTTTTGTTTTGTTATGAAACTTGGACTCTCACACTGAGCATGGAGAAAAGACTGAGGTTCTTTGAGAACAGGATGTTGAGGAAGATGTTTGGGGCTGAGAGGGATGAAGTAAATAGAGAGACAAAAAGATTATACTTGTATAACGAGGAGAATTATGATCTTTACTCTTCACCAAATGTCATTTGGGTAACAAAACCAAGAAGAATGAGAAGGGCAGGGTACATAGCAGATATGGGAGATAGAAGAGGTGCAAATGGTTTTTGGTGGAAAAATCTTGGGGATAAAGACCACTTGGAAGCCCTACGTCTATATGGGTGGATAACATTAAAATGGATCTTCAGGCTCATGCAGATCATTCACATGACTCTAGGACAACAAAGTGGAAAAAATTAACCACTGAAGAGCCTAATAGGTTACAGTCTGTCTCATAAATAAATCATAGCAACGTACTGATACAAAGCCCCATCACAGTATTGCCCTTCGTTCAATAACAATTCCCAGAGACAGTACAAAATTAATCCCAATGTGGTTCAATTATGGTAGCTAAAAAAACAGCTGGTCCTGGCAAAGCTGGTTTTCAATCATATATCAAACTCAGGCCAATGAAGGTTTTCTGGCATCATCATACACACACTACATCAACAGCTCAGTCTGAATAAGAGCCTAGCAGACACAAAGAATTACATGCAGTTGCTGCAGTATTTACAAACAAAATAAAACCATCACTGTTAAGGGCATCAGACTGTAGATGTTGGTGATTCGGTAAGGAACTACTGCATGGCATTTTTTGGGTACCACGGATGAAAATGTACTGAAGATAAGGATACTATACAGAAATATCTTTCTACTGACAGAAAATGAAAAATATATCTGCAAGGGCAATAACATTTTTATGTAAAACTGCCCCAAATGCAAGAGACTTATAAAAGTTAGGTACACTTGGATTACGCATTATCAGAAAGTAATGGAAAATTTCTGTCACATGTTTTCAGAGTAAGTTTGAAGGGGG
>Ga0268261_10002467_pt1 | contig 13261 bp, 9 predicted proteins | sample TergutNc150P1_FD_190353 | JGI IMG/M metagenome (GOLD analysis project Ga0268261, IMG submission 190353) | Nasutitermes corniger P1 segment gut microbial community from laboratory colony in Florida, USA - Nc150 P1 (SPAdes) (version 2) | ecosystem: Host-associated > Arthropoda: Insects > Digestive... | reverse complement strand
GTGACACCCTGGACACGAATGTTCAGGGATTCGAGCTCCTCCCGGACGACGCTCTCAGGCATACCCCTACCCAGGTTCTTTACCAGAAGCCGCACACAGCGGTCCTCCGGGAGGGTGAAAGTGTGGAAACTCACATCCTCCCTCCCATCGAGGGACCGCAGTCCCCTGACAGCGGCTCAGAACCCCTCAGCTGTTGATGGGAAGACCATCAGCTTCTCGCTTTTGAGTTGGGCTGTCAGGCCGCCTGCAACCAGGCCACGAAAGCACGAGTGTCGTGAACACCTGAAATAAAAATGGGCGTCTTGTTAGGAAGCTCTCCTGCCGGCAGGCAGGTGTTGGCCACATTGGCGTTGAGAGTGGCGCCATGTGGTATGTCGCTCAGAGGCCCGGGCATGTCACTAGACATGCGTCTATTGGCTGTCTCGGATGAGACAGCGGGTTCGGACATGTCTGAGTCCATGGCTATGGGCTTGAGCGACCCACTTGTCTGACTTGGGGCGAGGGGCCCGGCCAATGCTGCCGCGTAGGTCACCCTGCCCTCGGGGGCCCGAGGTGCCGGCTGCCTAAGGCAGCTTCTTCGCCCGTGGCAGAAGTAAACGTGGGCAGAGGCGCGCACCCAGCGCCAGGAGCTGGGCGCCTACTGGCGGGGTCAGTTGAGTCGCCCGAGCTTACCAGCTTGTTGGCTTTACGCTTGCCCGCGTTCAGACTTGGATAATGCTGGGAAGCTTTAGGCGCACCACTGAGCGTGGTGCCGCGGCTCCTGGCGGACACCACTGTCTTCCTCTTCTTTTTGCTCAAAGGCAGGACTCCGATCGCTGCATATGTGTGCTTATAATTTCTGCCTGCCTGCAAATACTGTTCAGTGACAGCCAACCGGCGTCTGAACCTTCTGACAAATTTCAAGCAGTTGCGAGGGGAAAAGGCGGAGCTTCGATTCCTGTTGTGCGTCTTGCTTCCCTAGACATGTGTTTCGATTGTCACTGTTGTAGTCTCATTTGTGAGAATCTGCTAAATGTCACATACAACTTCAAATTTTCACATGTTTTCCACTCTTCTATTTGTTGACCTACATTTCCAGTGTCATATTTGTGTATGTCCATAGTCTATTCTATAAACACGGTTTCATACATTTTATTCTGAAAATTCTCTTTCACAATTATCGACATATGTAACGTGACGTTGTTTCCTGGTAGTTATTTTTTTTGGTAGTCTTACATCTGGGTTTTCTGTGAGGGTACATAAAACAATATAAAAATGCATTGTATAAGAAAAAAGTGACTTTTTGAACTACTGAATTATCTATCGCGGTCAAGGGTCAAACACTGAATTTCTTGTTTCTGAATACCTGTCCAGACATTGGCAGTTATCCACTTTCTTCTGCTCTTATGTTGTCTGTGCAGGTGGAGGCCTTACAATTTCCGATGGAGTACTAACGACACTCTACAAACAAAAATCATAAAGTCAAAAACAGGAGGCCCTGAGCCACCTTGGTCTGTAGCGCCAGTCAGAAATACCAAAGCCTCCAGATGTTAATGTTTGCACGAGCACAGCCTAGAGTAACCAGTGTCACTAAATATCGCAACCATCGATGCCGAAGCTTCTCGTTCTCTCTTATAAATGGTGTCTTGAATACATCATAACTCAGTAAATATTATCTCAACCCTTGTCATTGTCGTTCGCCTTTTTATTTCAATTTTGTGATTATATAGCTTTGTGTCTATGTGTCTATTATTAAATGCTACTTCCCTTCCCCTCCCTTGTGGTATTTCATGGTGTGACTTGTCGACCACAGTACGGATGGTCATGTGGTTATGGGAGTCTAACTGCTTTTCTTAAAAATGGGGAGGCAGGGACTTCTTACAAATTCGAAGTTTAATGGACATTACAAGGCCGTAAATAAACTGATTTTGATGTAAATAAATATGTTTAGAATCATAGTAATAATTAAGAAGCATTGAATGCTATTTGTTTTATACAGTTTGAGCCATTAAACTAGTGCATCTCAGTAAATTTTCTGCTGCAATACTTACTCACTCATATGCATACATACATACTTACTTACTTTCTTACTTACATACTTTTACTCACTCACTCCATGGAGCACAGCCCTTATTGAGAAGCTAACCGGTTCTCAGCTAGTCAAGGAATTTTCCGCACTTTATGAAATCAGAATGTTCATTACCGCATTCACAAGTGCCCGCCACCTGTCCCTATCCTGAGCCAGCTCGATCCGGTCCATGCTTCCACAACACACTTCCTGAAGATCCATTTTAATATTATCCCCATCTACGCCTGGGTCTCCCAAGTGGTCACTTTGCCTCAGGTTTTCCCTCCAAAACCCTACGTACTCCTCTCCACTTCCCCATACGTGTTAATACCCCGCCCATCCCATTTTTCTCGATTTTATCACCCCAGAATATTGGGTGAGGGGTACAGATCCCTGTACACCCACCAAAGTTAAGTGATATCTTGTTAATTCCCTGGCTACTGCTGTAAGTGAACACAGGCTTCCAACATTCAAAGTACCAAAACTCATATTTCTTTTCCGTTTTTTAGGTTATACCAAAGTATCAGTACAGGTCCGAGGCTTTCTGTGTGAACATTTCGTAACATGATACGTTTATTGGAGTCTGTTCTTCCACCCGCAACCTGAGGAAGCGCCATGCCATAGTGACAGGGACCCACTTAACACGGCTGTTTTATCGCACCATAAACCAGAAACGCACGCTAACAAATTGATACATAGGAAAATATTGCGGGCTATTAAAAAACAATTTTATGTTTTACACGTAATATGTACTGTCAGTGTACCTATGTCAATGGCCTATCACCAGCGAGCGTTACGCGAGCATTTTGTGACATGTATAATTTGTTGTGCCCACAAGTTGTCCTCGGGTGAAATACTGAAGAATATAAGCCCAAACGAATGTTAGGTCTTTGCACAATTTGGACTTGATTCTTATACGTGAACACAATTTAACTTTCGAATGCTCGTATTATATCTCCTGGTTCAATTAAATCTTTCGAAGGCCCAACAAGAAAGTGCAAAATGCTACTGTAAAAATAAATGAAGTCTAAAATGGAACAAGCAGAATTAAACCAAGAATAAAATGTCTCAAAATGTTCTGCATTGCATCCCTACCGAATTCAGTCAGAGTCGATCCTACAATTTACGAATGTATTTATCAGGCGTTTTCGAAATTATCTACTGCAGAAAAAAATATACCCTAAATTAAGGCCTTAAATACAAGGCCACGTAACATCTAGGATACCTCGCTGATGTTTTATCCGATATTTACACCTGGACAGCATTTTGATGACCCTGCTCACAAAATGTACCAGTACCCCCTGAAGATGGCCCCTTGAGGGCTGAATCGTGTAGGAGTGTAATAGTGTGAATAAAGTGGTATGGTGCATTAGTCGAAATTTAGGTTAAAAAATTAGGACTTAACTATTTCGAATGTTTCATTTAGGTTTGGGCCTTGTATTAAACTGCAGAAACACACTATTTCTACAACAAAAAGCAAGACGGCAGAGGTGGGTTAAAATTTGGTATTTTGAAAATACATTGCTTGCCACTCCGCATTCTTCATTGGTCTTAACATTCCACAGAAGTAAAACCCTATTCTTGAAAAACCGATCACACTACAGACACCACGCTACATACGAGTCTACAGATTAATAGCCTACTATGATACTGCAACGACTACGAGTAAGACGACAATAAGAAAAGCAATAACATTTTTTTTAATTCCACAGGTGGAATGTATTTTCTGCTCCTATATAACGACTTCAAAAATTTACTTGCAGGTTGCTCTCGTTTATATATTTTAGCTCACATTTCTGCCACAATACTATCAAAAGAGAAAAAAATGGAAAAGCAGACAATTTCTGTGAAGACCATATAAAAATCCTGATTTCAAGAACTGACAGTGTCATATTTGATTTGTATGAATTGAAAAAGAACTCAGCCTGCAGCTTCCAATATATGCTGAAAGTCACACCAACCCCAAATATTATCGAAGTCAGTTTAGTTGCGCTTTAAATATATCACATACAGACAGATGTTAATCGGTAATATTTATGTTCTTACCGGGGGTAGCTGCACCCTGACTGTAGGGCAACGAGACGCAGATGATATCAAAGTCACTTGAACCAAGGACCCGAGGAACATGTCTTCGTGTTGCCTAGACGTCCGCGCAGGTAGGCTTAAGCACTCAGACTGCGTCTTGTGCCTTCTGATAATGAATTCTTACGTTACGCCAGTTACAACTCTCTACTAGTTTTGTCCCAAATGCGTAGCTTACTCTTCAACGCACAAACATTGTGCGCCGCTGGTTCCAAAACTTTCATGTTGGTCGCTCGGTTAACAACCTGCACCATATGCTGGGCTGTTGAATGAATATCGTACCATATGCGCTCTTTGTTACTTTATACGCCTCATTTTGCTTGGTGTTTTTAATAAAAATGTGTTTTAAATATAACAAAACTGCATGAATCATAAATAAAATTTTCTCGTAGGAAATATTTCGTTAAGATTTTAAAACGCCCCTTTTGTCGTCATACCATTGAATCTGTACTTTTCTGACACCGTCAGAAGTGGGCAGTAGTCCATGCAGCTTATGCTTGCGGTATGCATTGACCTCCTAAAAGTATTCTGGGTTATAAATAGTGAAGTTCATTGAAAAAAATACATATGCACACGGAAGAGGTAAAATCTCTATTTCCTAAACAGACTACTACGTAAAATTTATATTTGGAGACAGACATTAATTTAATAATATTATATTTTCAAATAAATATTTTGCTGTTATATTAATCCCCCCACCCAGTACCGCGTACTTCATTACACAGTGCAAGAATGCGGCGTCAGCTGTGTTTGTTGTGACAATATTATTGATACAAAAGAAATCCGAACTCCATTACGTGCTTTACCTGACGCTGGAATCTTTCGATACATTCAGTCTTTCAGTTTAGGTTTTTATCAATTTGTATACCAAAACAGGGGAGACTGGAACATTTTCATTAATTCCTGATAACTTGATATGTAAGCCCAAAAGAAAAGAAGGTATGTATCAGTTCTGCACTCTGTACTTAATAAAGTCGTTCAGACCACTGTTTTAAAAAAATCATGTCATCGGTTTCCTCAAGTTTTCCTCAGTAGATCGTAGTATAAAAGACACGCGTTGTGAAATATTCTGGAAAAATTACAAATCAATCTGACTTTCCATCGCTTAAATTGTGTCATGGATTATTAAAAGCAAAATAAATTTCTGCATTCTCAGACTCGCAGTATCCATAATTAAAAAATTCCTAAAGGCACAGATGCAAATTATCGGTAATCGAAAGCTTCACATGAGCATATACTGTACGTATAGTATTAATAAGCAGTGTTAGCACCGGTAATCAAAATATTTATAATGACCTATACATATATTATACCGGTAATGAAGGATTACTTTAGGCCTAGTCGTATAACCAGTTTCAAGCGGCTGGACGTAAAGAACCCAGATGTGTGATACCAGTAATCAACGTGTAGTACCGGTAACCGTGTCATTTCTAGAAACATAGGTATATAGTACTGGTAATATTACCATTTCTTCAGACCTAAATATTTAGTACTAGTAATTATAACATTTCCATCGATCTAGACGTAAAGAACTAATATGCAATTTCTATGGACCTAGATGTATAGCAATGGTATTCAAAGATCTTTAAACTTAGTTGTATAGAATCAATAATCAAAAAATGTGTATGGACCTGAATATTGATCAGTTTCTATACGTCTACACGTATAGGCAGTACCGTTAGTTAAATAAACGTACCACAAACAAACAAAGACACACACATATATATATACACACACATATATATATATAAATCTCTGCATACAAAAATTATTTAACTGCCGGCCAAGAATTAACACTTACCGCAATTACACGTCATTAATGAGGATAAGCATTACAGAGCAAATATTTGAAAACTTTTCGATTACTGGCAATATTATCTCGTCGACTAACACGTCAGTAATGTATCGTGTTTACCAACTGTACCTAAATAAATGCCGCAAACTTCAATGCTTTTAAGATTATATCATGTAACTTTTTCTCCTCTATCATTTTCAAGTTAGTGACCAAGACAAAAAAAGATTTTGAGCTGGCAGTAGGCCATAAATTTGTACTTTAATAGTGGAGGTGTTATCAAAGTGTCGCAAACGGTGGAAGCAGAGTAAGCAGTGCTAAATATCAGGCCACTTATTTTGTCTGCCTATAATACTGAGCGTATCATACATTTGAGTTATTGTGATTTGCCTTTTTTTATAAAAGGTTATATAAGTTGCAGTTAATTTTGCGTGAATTACACAAACGTAAATGACGTTCAGTCTTTCTAGAGAAACTGTACCGCATATTCTCGCGTAGTTTTCATTACATTGACAAGAATAATTAAATTATATTGGCTATTAAAGCAACCGCGAGGGTGAAGCAAAGACCTGACAGACACGCACGAGACCGTCGATGTAACAAAAGCACCACATTCGCAATTCACGTAACCATAACTGCTGGCCCACTAAGTCATCGTAGTGTAATTCCGTTTCCGCCACATACGCAAAGGAATGTGAGGAAGGAATCTGAGGTGTGTCATTTGGGTGGAGTGACTGGAAAGAATAATTCCAGTTGTCATTCAGGGCAGCTAGGATTATAAACGGCTGGACAAATGGGCTTTGTGCAGAAGGTTAAACGCGTGTCCGTGTTAAGGCAGGCAGGGAGGATGTAATAGAGGCCGCATGGCAGTCCAAGTACAGATGTGAATAAACCTTAAAACTGAAGGGGGTATTTGGCGAAGCACAGGTGTCTCTAAATGTGTCAGTTGCTACTCTGCATGTCAAATCACTCTCTATATTGCAATTCGGCTGCAAGAACTGGCGGATAGACATTGACAGTCGCTTTTCGCAGGATTGCGAATGAGCCTCGAAAAAGCAAGCAGTAGCCTCGTCGGGTCTGTCCATCCGTCTGTCTCTCCAACCTCGTGGAACTTGGCTCCTGTCGGACGGGTTTGAGAGAAAAAAATTATAGTGGATAGTTGTAATGAAACGTTTCTACACCTTCCAATTTTGGTTAAACTCTGGCATGAATGACATGCACTTGACATAAAAACCTGTGAACATTCACGACCACTTTGGTTGCTAACATTACCACGATTACCAGTGTTCCTAAGATTACTATGCTCGCCTTTGCTACCATGGTTACATCAGTGACTAAGGTTACTTACATTCCTTTGCTGTAATTGGTCAGCAAACGGTGTGCAGACATTTCGTATCGTTTTCTCTTTAGGCGGGATTTTAGCATCGTAGGCAACTGTAGTTCCACTCCTTAGCCACCCATGGCTATGTACGTAATATATTAGTAACTATGCCCCATAAACAGACAGTAACCTCAACTCACAAAGTGAGGATGATCCCTTTAACCCTTATCCTGCTAACGTGGAGAATATGGTGAGCTCCTAGTAATGCCAGCAAATGACAGATGGATTTAACTCGGCTTTTAAAGGGTTAATATTTAAACTGATTATTTATATATTGAATAGTCCAGGTTGTTGTTTGCCTTCTCCGTGTTAAGAAAAAGTACCCGTTCTGAAACACATAAGCTACTCTTACGATAGCCTACTTAGTGTAAACAATTAGTGACAGTACATTTCCTTGCCATCTTTCACATGTAATAGTAACGGCCTCTATTTTTTCAGTAATTAAAATTGTAAATTCAGTTAAAAACAACACCGAGAAGGTATTTACACGTATCTAAGGTGAAAACGACAGGGAAGTGGTTGAAACGTAATGTTTGCTGTTAGAGTAATACATGGAAGTCCATCAGTAATTTTCTGTGAGACCTGGATGCAGAGAGTTTATGGCAAGAGTGAGAGTGGTTTTCCTACCAATCATATATTTGACACACAACCCAGGGCGCGCGTGGCAGTACCGATCTCTCAGCCGTGCGTGCAGTCTGAATCTGTCCCCATTGCAATTACCCTTGCCGTATTGAAGATCAGACGCTACACAAACAGTGTAAGTTATGCAAGAATAACATCTTCCACAATACAAGTTTTTCAATAGCTTGTTTTTAAATTTTCCTATTAATTAAACGAAACCCCCTTTGTTTCGCATTTACACTGCTTTCCTTAGTATATCATGCCCATCTTACGACTTTTCATAACACAATGCATGCATGTCATGCCTCTAGAGACCACTCTTTCTTCGTGCTTCTTGATTTCCTTCCATAAGGCTTACAAACATGACGACTGCAAGAATTTCTAAAGTGGGAGCAACATGCCAATTAATACTGGGTACCTACACTTCGTGCGGTGAAATTAGTTAGAAATATATTTACCTTTTAAAGTTTATTTTGTATAAAGTCATATAAAATGGCTGCAGCGCGAAATCTGTAAATATATTTCAGTTTGATGTGCAATACTTGCTTGTCAGATGATGCATCGTAAGTTCATTGAAAGAATTGTGTCATCTTTCAGTATTTAAAACTAACTATTCATGGTTTCTGACACATCAAATATTATACATTTCCATATAAACACTAAGACAAGATTTTTCTATAAAACTCATCCTGCTAATTATTATACACAGTCCGACAATTATATAATGAGACTGGGGTTATAGAATAAAACTGAAACAACAGACTTGAGTACTATCTTATTTTACTCAAAGAACATCCCTCCTGCATCGATACAGCAAGTGGCACGATCTAGCAAAGACTGGAACGGCCTCTGCACGTCTTCTTGTGTTATGGCCCGAAGACTCGATTTCACAGCTCCTTGGATGTCTTGAACATCTTCAAAGAGGGGCCCTTTCAATGGTAACTTCAGTTTGGGAAACGGAAAATAATCACAGGGGAATAAATCAGGGGAGTAGGGCGGATGATTCAGCACGCACACTTGTTTTCGGGCTAAAAATTCTTGTACAACAACTGCCCGGTGAACCGGTGCATTGTCGTGAAAAAGAAACCAACTGCTTGGTGCTGAGTACTCGGGCCGGACACGGCGAATCCTCTGCCATAGGTGTTCCAGAACACTCAAATAAAACTTCCAGTGACAGTTTGTCCCTCAGGGACAAACTCGTGGCGAATAAATTCTTTGCTGTCGTAGAAACACACAAACATTTTCTTTACTTTTGACTTTTGAAGACGAACTTTTTTGCCTTTTGGTGATGCTGGTGACTTCCATTCAGCACTTTGGCGTTTAGTTGTGGGATCATAGCGAAAACACCAAGTTTCATCCTCTGCTACAGTCGAATTCAATAAATTTTTATTTCTACGAGCAGTTTAAATGATGTATTTTGCATATTGAACACGTTCGCGTCTGATCATCAGACAATGAATGCGGCACAAACCGGGAAGCGACCTTTCTCTTGCCCAAGTCTTCCACTAAGATTTGACGAATCGTCTCCCTGTTAAGACCAAAATCATCAGCCATTATTCTCACAGTGGCACAACGTTTTTCTTGTATTCGTTCTCTCATTTTCTCAATGAGTCCCTCGTTACGAAGAGAAAATGGACGCCCAGGCCTGGCTTCATCTTTAATCGTTTCCACACCACTTTTGAATCGTGCATACCACCTGAATATCTGTGCACGAGATAAACAATTATCCCCATACACTTGTCTCATCATTCCCACAGTCTCAGCTGCAGTTTTCCCGAGTTTGAAACAGAATTTAATGTTCGTTCTCTGCTCCACGCTGCTACTGTGACCACGTCCTCTCACTACCTGCAAAACACGGCGCCGTATTTCCCGTCATGCTCAGCGTGGGGCGTTGCGGTGTTGCCAGATTACAGATGAAGTTGCACATGGATGGCATGCATTGCATCATAAATGGCACTTCTATTTTGGTAAAAATAAAATCGGTCGCACTATATAATTGTCAGACTGTGTACATCATAAAAATACCTTTCAAGACAGACACAATATTCTCCCGGTTTAGGAACACAGTCCCCATTGATATGCACAGCATTTTCCTGACTGTATCAAACCAAAGAATATTTGCCTATCATTATTTTCCTTTATGACACATCACTCAAAAGATCATGTCCCTTCACCCTCCCCTATCCATCCTACACCACTGTTTTGGGGTTAGACACTTGGTGCACAAATTATGTAGCACCTCATCATAAGATGCATAATTTGTATTTTATAATTCTTGGAGATGACCCAGTTATTCAATATAAGAACAGCATCACAGACACTAAGATACATTGCTAACTGTTGTGGAAGATGTGTCCATGAAACATGATGCTGATGGTCCACACTAAGGAAATTAAATATTAGTCCATGTAAGTAACATACAACCCCTATACAGCTTAAATAAAATTATTTACTCTGACATCTTTACTGTTTGGGGTGTTGCATGTAATAGGTTGGTTTGGTTACTGATGTAGAGGGACAACATATAAGTCTCATGTTCAAGAATCTGCCTGACCCTAGAATGTGGATTTGATACACTGTCCCAGAAAATTAGTAAGCAATTACCAATCTACGCCACACAATAACCCAGAAGAGTGAAGACCTCACCTAAGCCACAGCAGAAGCATCAAGTCTTTATCAACTCTGCTGACACGTGTACACTGTGAAAGAAACTTGTGACGTTAGCTCAAATGACCAGAGAGTGAAGTGAGTGGCTATGATCTAAGTAGCCAGAGCTCAGCTACCAGCGGGAGCAGGGCTTTCTGTTTGCCACACTGCTGTGGTCAGGGCTGTGGGCACACCCAGTCGCCTGTACAATGGGTACCAGAGTCTCTTTCCCCAGAGTTAAAATGGCTGAGGCGGGAAGCAACGGCTTGCCTGTATACAGCATCATTGTTAACATCTGGAATTTTACCTGTATTCATCTACGTATATGGCTGCACATAGGTAGATAAACAATTTGACCTTTACCTTTCACATGTCATAATACACCCTGTCCTCAACAAAATGCAATCAGTATGAAATTTTTATTGGACTGGAAGATTTCAACTCACAGGCCATAATTAGTTTTTTTCAAAATACATAGTGGCATCATCAAAATTTTACTTTATAGAAAAGTTTTCAAAGCCCTGCTCATTATAATTTTCACGCCAGGGGCATATGATGGGGAGATATAGTCCACTTTGTTCTACTTGGTAATTTAGTGACTGATGCAGACTTCCTTTGCACAAAATATCACAATGAAGAGCTATTCAAGTTTCTTCCTCACAAACATTTGTGGCAATGACAAATCTCTGTACTGATGGTCATTTACATTTTTTAGTAGCATATGACAATGCATGACACTGTCACATGCTATTTGTTGTAGATATGAGTGTGTATTTTTCCTGAAGTGTCATGTGCCCTGGTCATGCATTACAGTTCTGTAACATGTCACCCTTCTTGTTACACTATTGCACAACGCCATGAAATTAAGATAGGAAAAAATAAGTTAATTCTAAACACCACAATGATACATTAGATTCTGAATAGGTGCTGGGTTTCTAGATTGTTTCCATTGTTTGGTATGAAAAAAATTGTTTTGTGAACTGGCTGTGACCTTATCTACTCAGCTGGGTCCAACAAAAACATGTGTCAGTTAGCCACATGCACATTGACACTTAGTATCAGATTTCCTACATGGTAAATAACATGAAGTACAAAATGAACACTGACAAAGACCCAGTAGATAAGGTGGGAACAGGTGAGTTTAAAATGATACTACTATGCTTTTAAATTTGCATTTTCTGTCATACCACCATCCTTACATATGGATGGACCTCACGGTGCCTGAACATGGGGCTGCGCCGCGACTTCACATGGCGTTTTGTCATTGCGGACGTGGAGCTGCTCATCATAGGTGTGGACCTGCTCTCCCATTATGGACTCCTCGTCGACTACAGGAACAACCGCCTGCTCGATGGGGTTACATCGCTGTCTACACCGGGCCGCATCGCGCCACCAGCAGTCCCCAGTGTGAAAGTTATTGCAGGAGGCACGTCCCCAGACAAACTCCTGGAGGAATTTCCGGGGCTGACAAAACCAACAGGTAACTATCGTGAGGTGCGGCACAGCACTACACACTAAATCAGGACAACACCCGGCCCGCCTGCAGCCTGCCGTCCTCGCCGCCTTGCCCCAGATCGCTTGGCCGTGGTCAAGGCCGAGTTCGACGCCATGTTGAAGGACGGTACAGCCAGACGCGCCGAGAGCCCATGGCCGTCCGCCCTCCATCTAGTGCACAAGAAGGACAGCGGTTGGAGATCCTGTGGAGATTACCGAGCTCTCAACGCTCGCACCATCCCTGACAGGTACCCATTCCCACGCATACAGGACTACTCTCACCGCCTATCCGGCTGCACCACCTTCTCCAAAATTGACCTTGTAAGGGCGTACCACCAAATTCCCGTCCACCGCGACGACATCCAAAAGACAGGAATCACCACTCCTTTCGGACTTTCGAATTTTCCTATATGTCCTTTCGTCTGAGAAACGCCGCCCAAGCCTTCCAGCGTTTCATGGACGAGATTCTGAAAGACTTGGATTTCTGTTTTGCATATATAGACGACATCATTGTCTTTAGCCGATACCCCCAAGAGCACGACCAACACCACATCCTCTTCATCCTACTCCAAAATTACGGAATTCTTTTGAACCCTTCCAAGTGCGTTTTCCGTGCCCCCAAATACCCTTCCTCGGATACAGAATGTCGTCCATGCGTTTCCAACCCCTATCGGAACGTGTTGCAGACCTTCATGCCTGTCCTCCTCCCAAGACCGTCAGCCAACTCCGGCGTTTCTTGGGGATGCTAAATTTCTACCGGCGTTTCCTTCCACACGCAGCCTCCAGTCAAGACCCTTTCCAAGACGTCCTTTCCGGCCTCAAAGACAAGGGCTCCCATTCAGTCACCCGGACCAACGCATTCGTCTCAGCCTTCAACGAGTGCAAAGCGAGCCTATCTCGAGCTGCTCTCGTGGCCCACCCGGATCCAACCGCTCCAATCGCACTGGTCACGGACGCTTCAACTACCGCCATGGGTGTCGTTCTCCAACAGCGGGTGCAAGACGTCTGGCAGACCCTCGCATATTTCTCCAGAAAGCTGAGTCCGGCTCAGCCAAAGTACAGCGCACAAGACAGGAAACTCCTGGCTATTTATGAGGCTGTGAGGTACTTTCGGCACATGCCGGAGGCCCGGCACTTCACCATCCTGACGGACCACAAACCACTCACCTTCACCTTCCACCAGAAGAGGCACAAGTGC
>Ga0268261_10002466_pt1 | contig 13262 bp, 12 predicted proteins | sample TergutNc150P1_FD_190353 | JGI IMG/M metagenome (GOLD analysis project Ga0268261, IMG submission 190353) | Nasutitermes corniger P1 segment gut microbial community from laboratory colony in Florida, USA - Nc150 P1 (SPAdes) (version 2) | ecosystem: Host-associated > Arthropoda: Insects >... | reverse complement strand
AAATTGACTGTGATTTTAATCTTATTTATTTTATTACTTTATGCAATATTTTAATATTCTGTACATAATGTTAAATTATGCAAGCTGTAACTAACTGTATTGTATTTATTTCATGTATGATATTTGTAACCTTATTTCTGTATTGACAAGGTCCATATCCAACGAGTCATAACCCCTATGGATCAAATGAACACTAAATAAATTTAAATTTAAATTGAAATACATTAATCCATATATTCACTAAGATGTTCCACCTGTCAATGAATTTAGAACCTATATTTTTTCTTTCTGCTTGCCTGCACACTCACCAGCACCCTTAGTGCCTGCAGTATATTTGTCTATTCTTTAACTTCAAAGAACTGTATTCCCAGAGTATCACTGACTGTGTCACTGTCCAACTGTCTACTGTCAATTTCTAGGATTCTCTGCCTTCAAATATTGATATAAAATTTTAAATGAAGAAGGGGGCAACATTTTGCAGGTAATATCAAGTAGATGGATTGCACTTTGAGGTGATCCATTTACTGCTAGCTTCATGGATCACAAACTTGTCTTTGATGAACTCTCCTCTGTCTTTTGGAACCGTACTCCATTCCTTCACTGACAGCATGCCTAAGATGGTGATAGTTACGTTACCTTGTGTTGTGCACTTGGTGAAAATACCCGAGTTTGAGCTGGAACCGTCACTTCTTGGATCGTGTCACCGAGTTCCGCTTCCTGGAGGGCTTTGAAAGTCTCCGATTTGGCCGGGTCATAGCTGAGTGTCTTCTTCAAGCTGGGTGTTGTGTAGTTTGATGATGGAAGGTGTTCATGTGAGTTGGATGGTGTCAAGATGTAAGAAGTAGTGTACAAGACAGTACAGTTTGTATGTGTAACAGTCACATTAATAATGGAAAAGCAATTCAGGTAAGAGTGTGAATTACAAGGGAGCTTACATTCATTGGTATTCATTAATTATTAGTTTGGTGTTATAAAATTGAATGTGACAGATTGTAAAGAAACAGTTAAACGTCACAAATTGTGGAAAATTGAGAACGAACAAGTCAGTTTGCAACCAGTAATTGTGTGAAATACATTCAGTTTCATGTTGTAAATAACATTATTAATTTGTTAGAATAGTGAAATTTGCATGCCATAAATTGTAATTAGTATCGTTGAGCATGACGTTGTTGTTGTTGTTGTTGTTGTTGTTGTTGTTGTTGTTGTTGTTGTTGTTGTTGTTGTTGTTGTTGTTGTTGTTGTTGTTGTTTTTGTTTTTGTTGTTGTTGTTGTTGTTGTTGTTGTTGTTGTTGTTGTTGTTGTTGTTGTATTTGAATTTTTTGTTTCATGAAAGAAAGATCAATGAAAATACTACCATTAGAAATGCAGAAAATGTTCTAATTAATACAAAATCTATTGTCTCTTTATGTACGTGTATCAGTCTAAAGTGAAATATCTTATATATAACAACCACAAATAATTTTTACCAGAATTTTAATGTAATGCTATAACATCATAAATATAACCAATTCTGCGCCAGTATTCACTTCACACTTATGAGTACTATATTTGAAAATGGCGTGGAATTCCACTAGTTTATGTTCAATTTGGGTTTGATCTATTCAGGAACTGTGTTTATTTAAGTGAGCTTAATTTTAGAAGAAAATATCAGTGAACACCAACGAAGTTCCAAACGAAACACAGTTTTCACTCTGAAAGAAATATTTTGTGAGTTCTGAGTTTCTGACAGCAGCATAGCAAAGGATTCTGCTGGGATATGACACTGCATCACAGGGTAACTGGATCCTGATATTCTGCTGGGATATGACACTGCATCACAGGGTAACTGGATCCTAATATTCTGCTAGGATATGACACTGCATCACAGGGTAACTGGATCCTGATATTCTGCTGGGATATGACACTGCATCACAGGGTAACTGGATCCTGATATTCTGCTGGGATATGACACTGCATCACAGGGTAACTGGATCCTGATATTCTGCTGGAATATGACACTGCATCACAGGGTAACTGAATCCTGATATTCTGCTGGAATATGACACTGCATCACAGGGTAACTGGATCCTGATATTCTGCTGGAATATGACACTGCATCACAGGGTAACTGGATCCTGATATTCTGCTGGAATATGACACTGCATCACAGGGAAACTGAATCCTGATATTCTGCTGGAATATGACACTGCATCACAGGGTAACTGAATCCTGATATTTCCATTACCCCATAACACAGTGTCATTTCCCAGCAGAATGGCATCCTCAAGATATATTTTATTTAAATTATTAATACATTTGAAATAAAAAAAACCTCTTTGACTCTCGTATTATGGTAATACCCTTTCGTAAAATGAATGCTGTTTCTTTTTGCATACAAACAGGTGCCTGAGCATTGTGCCCTTAGTGCTTATGGTGAGTACAACAGAATGCGACACGTTCATAATGTCAGTGTCAGGTGGCCGTCAGCTGTCAGCTCACGCTCTGATTGCTTTACTCACTTCCTTTGGCTCCACTCTGATATTAAGTATACAGCATAGTACTTAGCAAAACCTTTTAAAATTAAATGCCTTAACTAAAGTAATGTTTGTGTACCTTTAGATAATATATGATCATTATTTTATCTGGCAACTATTGGTAATCACTTCATGTCAGCATGTTGATTAAATAAGTGCAGCCCCTGCAAATAGCTGCCCACACATCGTGAAAAAATGGCAGGAAATCACAGGTGATAGTTGTCAGATAAAATATGGACTTTTTACTACGAATATTTTAATGCTGGATGCAGTTAGTTGCTTTGAAATGATTCACAGTAAAGTATGCAGCATGCTAATCTGTACTGTAAATTCAAGGACACAATTTTCTTCATAATTCAGTTTTAAATTAAGTCTGTTTTCAAACAGCATCCCCAAAGGTAACTGTTTAAATGCCATAACAACAAAGATGTTCATTGTACAGCCATGTATCAACACATACACTTACAGTGACTTGATGTTCATGGATCCGTGCATTGTAACATAAATCTCATAGAAAGAACCAACAAGATGCGGCCATGTAGTAGAATTTATTATACCAGTGTTTCTTAATTGCTTAACATGTTTCGGGCGACATACCGCCCATTATCAGGAGCTCAAAAACTGTAATTGCAGCCTCTGGTTTTACATAAGTTTTTGGTTGCCGGCCACTGCGATGGCTCAGCCATCACAGCGGCTGGCAACCAAAAACGTATGTAAAACCAGAGGCTGCAGTTAGAGTTTTTGAACTCCTGATAATGGGCGGTGTGTCGCCCGAAACATGTTGAGCAATTAAGAAACACTGGAATAATAAATTCTACTACACGGTGACATCTTGTTGGTTCTTTCTATGAGATTTACTTACAGTGACATTGATCTTTCCAGGAACCTAAGGTGCCAGTATGCTACAAACTAATTTAGGGGTTGTGCAAGATTTCACATTCCCACAGAATAGGTTTGGGGATTATGTATCTTTTGGGATGTGACACAGCATCAGTAAATTTCATCAACATAAGGATACATTTCAAATAACTGTCAAAGTTACATTCATAATTAAACTTTATACAGGCTTAGTATTTTACTATACGGATAATAAAGAAAATATAAAAGACTCAATGAGAACTAAATTTTTATTTTGCCAGGATGTATATCCTCATATGTCTCATCATCTCATGGTGAATACTGTACCACACATGAGCCTCCAGTGATCTGTGCACAGTATCAAAACTGGTTACCCTCAAATTCAGTTGATTGTATCCTGCCACTATAATCATTGATGAATTTTGCTGTCAAAAACTGGGGTACAATTAATTTCAATTTTTGTTTTTACAGTCTAATTTTACATTGAGCCACTGTTGGCTTGACAACAGGCAATGACTCAACATTATAATCATAAGCATAATAATTTATTTAGTATTCCAGAGATCCACCAGAGTGGATAAAGCTAAAAATAACAAACAAATTCTTCAGCTCTCCAGTGAACTGAAAATTGAATTTTGAGACATGATGCAGTCTCTCCAACTACATACATCAGAATCTCACATTCAAAGCATAATAGTAAATGTTCAGCAATGTACAGTGCATACAGCAGTTCAGAACCACTGTCTGTCAGTTGCAGTGTCACTAGACAATGCAGTACATACCATGTTAACAACACTGTGCAAATTGCAGTTACTATGTCATGTACGTCATGCATGACAGTATATTAGTTGTCAACGATCACAAACACAGAATTTAGCAGCTGACATTTTGTGTGCATATTTAGTAAGCTGTCTTAAAACCAAGTTACTCTACAAGTAGTTTCATTAACACAAGACTATAACCTGATTTTCTAAATATATAGAATTGATATAATGCTAAAAACATGCAGTCTGATGCCATGCATAATCCAGTGGGCAGTTTATTCTTATTAATCGCATAAAGCATTGATTCACTCACAAAATAAAACATATTATAAAAGGAAGTTACTTTGTTAATTGGACCATCCTGTAAACAAATGAGTCTTGTTTGGAAGCTTTCATGTATTTTAAAGCCAGGAATATGAAACTGATATATGAAATTAAAACGCAATACCAAGTTTCAGGCAAGCCATATTGTGATTTAGTATGCAATGAAACATAAATTATGCTATCTGAGACTGTCAAATAGATGCTGAAAATGGATATGAAATACTGCCTGCATAGGCATAATGATGTATGTGTGAGTAGCACACTTCATGTTTTATTACATACTGTTTTAATTAAGATATACCAATCATTCCTGCTTCATCGCTTTTATATTATGTTATATCGTACTTATCGCAATACATGGCAATTCTGAATTCAGAAAAAAAAATTAAGAAAACTATTTATTGCTGTCCAGCAGACATCCATGTCTTCCACATACAAACAAAAAGATATGAACACTTGATATAAGATTATATGAAACAAAATTTTCACATACATAAATCAACTGAATTACATGAATCTGGCAATTTTAGTATCAGTTTCAAAATGGGCACAAACTATGCAAGTATAGAATTTCAGCTTTACTTTGGCCCACCTGAAGCAACCTCCTTTTATAATAGTAAATTTAGAAATATTGTTACACTGAACTATTACCGTGCTGTACCCCACAACACCGAGCTTTATGCAAGAAGGCAGTGAGTAGAAAGAGATAATATTCTGTAATTTGCTACATTTTCTACTTGCCTCAATTTGTTTTGATTTGGTCGATTCAGCGTTGCAGTTCCTATTCTTGCACTGTTCCTAGGGTTTTGCAAACCAAAATTGGATGTATTAAAAATACTCATTCGCCATTTCTCTAAAGAATAATTATAATCGAACTGAAGTCAATGGAGGGTCCAATACATACTTCAACACTGCTTATTGTCATTACAATATTGTGTACGAAACTTGCTGTATACTTACGGTGTAATCCCTGTTTGTGACTGGATTGTCTCAGTGATGTTTTGATCAGAATAGAGACCAATTGGTGAATTGAACTGCTTGTGCACTACCTGAAAAGTAAGTTACTTTTTTAAAATCAAAACATTTCTTTCAAGGGTATCAACACATTTCTGATAGATAAACTGTAACATGAACAGTCTTTCATATTTTACAGTCAATGAAGTAGTCCTATAGTCCCACTTTTCTTGTAAAACTGGATTTTTCTGAAGTCACGTTTTTGTTTCCAAATATTAGTTTTTCAGGAACTCAAAAATAATCTGTACCAAACACACCCTTTAGAACAATGGTGCTTGGGCTCGGGCAAGGTCATGGAATTTAGCAGGAATAACAGAGAAACCCTGATGTTGAGGAAAGGGACAAGGACAATCAAATTCAAACCAGTTTTACATGCTCATGCACACTCACATACACACACACAAACACACACACACCAGTGAAATGTGTGTATGCAGATATGTATGTATGTATATCTTTTGTGTGTCCGCATTTTGTGTCTTTACTCAGAAGAACTGTGCTGTCAGTGCCTTGGTGAACGAAATTCATCACTATTAAATGAACACAATGTATGAAAAGAATATATAAATCTGTGCGTCACACACAAACACACAAACACACACGCACGCGCGCACACACACACACACACACACACACACACACACACACACACACACACACACACACACACACACACACACACACACACACACACACACGTGATGTCCTTTCTTATATCTGCCATTGCACTACTGTGTATTGCAACAACATGTGACATCTGTGCAAGAAATAGTACAGGCTCTGTAGGTTGCTCACCTGCGCTTGTTGCTGATTGTATGAGGTAACCAAAACATGTGATACAGTCATGAAACTACTGTCAATGAAGTATGAAAAAATTATGTTTAAGGGAAAGAAGGAAAATGAAGTTTTCTTTTTATTTTTAAAAATTTGCAGAAGCTCAGTTTGTGTCCATCTTTCAGTAGCAAGATCTGTGTACAGAAGCTTGTGGTTGCAGGCTGTCCTGCTGATGATGTAGTGACCAACAATGAGGTCATTCAAAGGCACAAGGTTGAAACAGAAGAAAGTGAGGTAGATGAATCAGTGTTAAAACTGGAAATCAACAGATCAGGCACCAGATGTTGTTTGTAACAGTAGCAGCAGAAGAGTGGTACTAAGGCAGGACACAGGATACAAACATTACTGTACAAATACACACAAAACGAAACACATCACGTAGCCTTTTTTGGCTTGAAGAGTATTCTGTTGCAGATGTGTTGTTGTTCAAGCTTATTTTTGGTTTTACAGTATGTGTCTTTTGTTTGCACAAATTTTCATCCTGCCAGCACATTAAATCTAATTAATACGTTCAATTATAATAGGTTATTTTAGGTTAACTGAGTTCAGTTTAATTTGGTTCAAGCTGCTTTTGTTTTGAGCATTGTATGAACATGAACTAAACCCCCCCATCAAGTCTGCTGATGGCTGATAATATATCAATACATGAAGCAACTGGTCATTCTCTTGTACAGTTGTGGACGCTCAGACCACACTGTGACCCACATATTCAAATGAATGTTGCAAGAATATTTCTTATGCAAATTTTGTATTAGTTTCAGATCATCTACCCTTGTTGTATTATATTTGTACAAATTGTTCCTCTCTCAATTACTACACATACTGAATGTCTTTACATATGTACATTTTTCATTCAACTGGAAGTCATCATCATGGTTTAAGTTACGATGCAGCATTTGTGCTGCAGAATATCAACATCATTCCAAAGAACTATTCCATATTTCAGTTGATGGGCAAATTCCTTCATTTAGCTGAAGGCTTACTTTACGGACACACATGAATAAATATTGAGGACTTCTTTACTAATGTCAAATATTTAGCTTAAAATAACCAGAAATAACCTGGATTTTTTCATAGTTACACATTATTTAAAATTCTGCAACCCTAATCATTCTAAAAGCAAACTACTGTAGTGTAAGACATGTGATTTATTTTACATAATCATCATGTAGTCTCCTCAGTCTGTCAGATATGTTTCAGAGTAAAAACCATCATCATAATCACCAAACCTGACGACTTCAGAAAAAGTAACACAAACATGTTGCAGACCAAACACACACTCACTCCAATTAGGAGAGAAAATCAAGAAGTGATCATCAGTAGAACCTGGAATGAAATCTTGGCATTTACTGAAAACATCAGAACAATTGTTCTAAATTGAAGCTGTCATCAATGTGTTTGTCTTGTGAGGAAGCTGTGGATAATAATTTTTATATGTAGCAATTGTGCACAGCAAGTTGTGTCACAAGTATTCAGATCTTCAGGGGCATGATGCTGTGTCACTAGGTGAGTATGTCTTAACATTTGGAAGGACTGCGTTGCCCTCATCTTCAGGGACAAGCAATCCTCCCATCATGGAACGCCTGATCCTGAAGATGCAGACAATACAATACTCTAAAACGTCAAGCAGTACTCTCCCACCAACACAACACCACATCCCTGAAGACGTATGTCTTCAGCGACACCACCGGGACAATCTCACATCTTTCAAGTTTGTCATATTGCTGTGCAGTAATTGTATCAAAATACACGATAAAATAATATACACTGATAATCAAAGTCTTTTCACCAACTGATGCACAATTGGATAACCTTAAAACAAATTTAATTTTGCATTAAAATTGACGTTAAAAAGCTCCTACATGTTTAGGTGCGAAAACACCATCATCAGGGGGCACAGTGTCTGATCCTTGCTAAAGTTACAATTGTTAAAATGAGTTAAAATACATTGATGTGGTTCATTCGGTGGTGTGGCGGCATATGCCGCCACACCACCAAATGAACCACATCAATGTATTTTAACTCATTTTAACAATTGTAACTTTAGCAAGGATCAGACAGTGTGCCCCCTGATGACAGTGTTTTCGCACCTAAACATGTAGGAGCTTTTTAACGTCAATTTTAATGCAAAATTAAACTTGTTTTAAGGTTATCCAATTGTGCATCAGTTGGTGAAAAGACTTTTATTATTATCAAGATGCACGATATGTACGTGAAAAATATACACCGTTATTCAAAAACATAATTAAACCTCAGGCTTTACATGCATCACCAATGTGAAACTGGAAGGCCAGGTACAGATTCACTGGGTCCCTTGTTTCAGTCTTATTGAAACGTTAACAAGTTCAATTTGTATCAGACAGTAAAACATGACTGATATTTCTGTGTAGTTATTAACTACAACAGATTCTGAAGATAATTCTATGTACAATCAAGATACAGACACTTGCCAACGAAATACTAGCGGCAGAGTGTCTGCAATCAACATGACTCTTGTATCATTACTGAGCTTCAAACTCTTCTCTCTTCTTCACATTGTTGACAGCTGTTGTAAGTCTATCGTTCAGTGGATAGTTTGTCACCTGCAGGCACAGAAACAACACCAACGCAAACCACACCATGAACAAACCTGCTTCCCAGCTGCTCCGTCTTCACCTGCAACTCTCTGCAGGACACTGTCTGCAACCTGCAGAACATGGTAACAATGCCCGCAGTAGTTTCAAAGGAAATGTCATTGTATCCCCTAACAGCTTCTTCAGCTCACACACTGCCCTTCATTTTATTCTATTATTATTTTAAAAAATTATGATAATTGCTTTCAAAATCCTGTCGGTTCCTGTATTTTGTACCGAGAGGCCCCAACTTCAGTTATTATAACCTGCAGTTAACCTGTCCTGTAGCAGCAGGCTGCTCAGTTGCACACATGTGAATTCATCTGATGGGATTTACTACCTTGGCACTTTGCATCTGATGCAGTGTTTTAGTACAAAATGCAGTCATTCTGTCAATGACAATTGGGCCACTGATGTGTAGTACAGACTTACACAACAACACCTTTTATGCATTTGGTGCATATGAAATTAAACATATACATAATCTGCAACTTATATGTGCAATGGTATATAGAAGGTAAATGATACAGAAATTATATTTACATAACATAATTTTTGTAGATCCTGCTCTCTCTCTCTCTCTCTCTCTCTCTGTGTGTGTGTGAGAGAGAGAGAGAGAGAGAGAGAGAGAGAGAGAGAGAGAGAGAGAGAGAGAGAGTGTGTGTGTGTGTGTTAGGGAGCCATTAGGAATGAAACAGATAAAAATATAAGATACCAAAAATGAAGGTTGAAATCCTGTCCACGCCATGAAGGCGTATGGGTCAGAGTTAGAGGTGTAGCTCCACTCATTCTAGTCTCAGAACTAGATAGAGGTGAGTGGTTAGCTTCACATCAAGGTCACCATAATCCCCAGGAAATAACCTCACTGTCCTTTGTGGGCCTCAGAGCTGCTCTGGTCTCTTCTGTGAAAAGAAACATCTGGCCCCTGGTGGCAATCAAATCCCGTTTGCCCAGCACATAGCCTAGTCATGATAATGACTGAGCAATACAGGCTCATGACCAATGACAAATTCCTGCCTCAAATATTTATCACTCTCTGCTGGTAACTTGAACGTTTTAAGTAATATTTAAATATTTATGCAATTTGAAACTCTTGTGATGGTCACAACTGCTGTACTCAGTAGAAAGATTGTTAGAATGCCAGCTAAATATTTATTTTACAAAACCTGAATTTCTCTGTGAGCAAATGTGTCAATTTTATGAAGTATTACATACATAATATAACCTAATACATGTACATTTTTGTATTGTTTACTTAATATTATGTAAACCTAATTATTTAGTTTGCCAGTTCCTCTCTTGGATGAGATGAATTATGCCTTGCATCTTTGAGATACAGACTATGGAGGTGACAGAACATCCCATTTATTTAACTTTATCACACTGTTTCATGCGTAACCTCGGCCCATGTAAGTACACAGATAGCGGAGCTACTGCACATTTAATTATTCTCTTATGTTCCATTGCAAGTGTTATCTCTGTATTTGCAATAGCCCACCACTGAACCCTAACCTGCACCACTTCTAGAACACCTTTTCTCATGAATGAAGAGTTTAATATTATGCTCCCATTTACACTTCAGTCTTTTCTATTTAGAGTTTGCAACCAAAATTTTGTATGCATTTCTCTTGTCTCTCATGTACATTTCATCCCCCCCCCCCACATTTTATCCCCCTCTGTATAATCACACTACCAATACTACACTGAAAGTATAAATCATGAAACTCAATTCTCTGCAGTTTTCTATGGGCTGCTGCTACTTTCTCTCTTTGAACACAGGGTCAATATTTTATCTACAAATAACGTTTGTTACTTCCTATGATATAATAATAATAATATTTTATCTAATGTTTCGTAAATCCGCTATTTTATCTACAAATAACGTTTGTTACTTCCTATGATATAATAATAATATTTTATTTAACGTTCCATAAATCCACAATAAAATCAATAAGTAGGCTGCAGAACATGTCAAGAGCAATACATTATGTAAAATTATATAAATGTTTGGAATCAAACAGAAATTGATTCCAAGTCAAATACATGAATGATGTTTAATACAGACAGGACAAACCATTGTGTAATGAGAAAAACACAGGAATATATGGCTATAGTTATGAACAGAGAAACAAGTCAGATACAGACAACGAGCAAATCGTAGCAAAATAAATAGAGATAGCAATTATATGCATGTGAATAACATTAAGATGACAAATGTGAAGATTTTTTTTTTTTTGTGTTAGTGACAATAAGCATGGATTATTAAGACTATGTATTCAGTAAATGGTCTTATTAAAGACATTTAATGGCACATTATCAGCTTGTGATAGATTTATGTTGAAAATATTCTTCTATGGAGTAAAAAGTATGTATAAGTAGGAATCATTTTAAACAAATTTCAAATTTCCTAACATCATTAGATATGTCTTTAATGTATGGAGGATGATTACTGAAGATCTTAATGCCCATATAGTGTATGCCATTTGGTATACAGTAAGATTAGTTATGGGATGATAAAAATTATTGAATTGTCTTGTACTTTTAGTGTGATTCTTTAAATTAAGATTTCTGTTTTTAACTACAAAAAGCATAAGTGAAAGGATATATTGAGATACAAGAGGTAGAATTTCCAGCCTTCTAAACAGATTCCTACATGAGACCCTACCTTTAAAACCTACCATAATGATAATTATTCTTTTTTTGCATTCTGAATATTTTTATACTATGGGGTGAGTTTCCAAAATAAGGTAAGACATAACTTATAATTGTATTAAAATAAGAATAGTAAATAGTTTTCAAAGTATTGAGAGACAAGAATGGTTTAATACTCCTCATTATGTAGCATGCTGAACTCAGTTTTGGGATAATATATTCAATATGACAACTTCAGTTTATTTAAATCTTGTACAAATACACCCAGAAACTTATTATTAGGTAACGTTGTTATTAGATTGTAATGACAAACAATGTTTGTATAAAGTGTGGGCTTGTTTTTGGTTTTAAATTGGATGTAATGAGTTTTATCAACGTTTGTGAAAAGTAAATTTACTTTAAAGCATTTATTGACACAGTTAAAAGCTGTGACCATATTTGTGTGAAAATCTTTTGATTTAGGAATTTTTGCTATTATACTTGTATCATTGGCAAACAATATAGGTATGGTTTTATCATTTATGGTTTTGGCCAGATCTTTGACATATATAAGGAACAGCAGTGGACCTAAGACCGATCCTTTAGGAACACCATCAGTTATTTTTTCCCATGCAAAAAAAACTCATTGGATTTAATTCTTCATATTTGAACTCTCATATATCTGTTATTAAGGTACAATTCGTACCATGATTTAGCTTTGCTATTAACACCATAAAGTTGCAGTTTTGACAGCAAAATATTATCATTTAAACAGTCAAAAGCCTTTTCAAGACCCCCCCTCCCCCCCAAAAAAAATACCACCTACTATAAATTTGCTATTTAAGGCATTCAGGGTTTCATTAATCAGCTTATATATAATTTTATTTGTTGTAGAATCAGTTCTAAACCCAAACTGTTCTTCTGCTAGAATACTGCATTTATTCCAGTGTTCCCGAACTTGATTATATATGACTTTTTCAAGTACTTTTGAAAAAGAACTTACAATAGATATGGGTCTGTAATTAGAAATGTTCGACTTACCACCTGTCTTAAACAAAGGTTTAACTACCGCATATTTCAAGCGGTCTGGAAAAATTCCTGAAGATATGGATTTGTTACATATATGGGTTAAAGGTGAGCTAATGAAGGGAGAACTTATTTTTAGTAATATCCAGAGGAATTGTTAGGTTTAAGAGGTTTTATTATGTTTTCAACTGCTTTAGTCAATATAGATTTTAGATTAATATTTGGGAAATGATTCTTGAAAGGCTGCGTTAAATAATGAAGGGGGGTAGTGTTATCTGAGTTATGAGAACTGAGTTCATTTGGTTCAGTGTTAATACTTCTAGCTATAGTTAAAAAGTATTTATTAAATGCATTTGCTATCTCTTGGTGATCCCTACTTGATTTCCCATCAATATTTAAAGCATTGATCTTCTCAGTATTTTCAGTTTCATTGGTTTCTAAGTTTACTATATCCCAAATAGTTTTGTTCTTGTTCAAGAATTTTTTTATCTGCATAATTAAGTTTTTTGGCTTCCTTGATACAATTTTGCAGTATCTTTTGTATTGAATTATGAGATTTGGATTATTACATTTGCTGCATGCAATAAAGAGTTCTCTTTAATGTTTACAAGAGGTTAAAATTCCCAACGTGATCCAGTTTTTATTTATTATTTTTTTCTTTTATTTTTTTATTTTTTTTGGGGGGG
>Ga0268261_10002465_pt1 | contig 13265 bp, 12 predicted proteins | sample TergutNc150P1_FD_190353 | JGI IMG/M metagenome (GOLD analysis project Ga0268261, IMG submission 190353) | Nasutitermes corniger P1 segment gut microbial community from laboratory colony in Florida, USA - Nc150 P1 (SPAdes) (version 2) | ecosystem: Host-associated > Arthropoda: Insects >... | reverse complement strand
AATTTAAGCCCCCCCCCCCCCCCCCCCCCTCATTATTCAGATCAGAACTTGAAATTACAAATGGCTGGATCTTTCATTGCGTGTTCTCAACACTCTTAAGGTTGCTGAACCCACACAAGAATGTATGTTCTACTTATTTGACCCTTTCTGTGAATTTGCTGTAACATCTTGTAAACGTGTAATTTTGTGCAGAATTCGACCACAGTTTGTATGGTTTATTTATTGTTGTTACTTATTGAGACTATAGTGCATCAAGTGGTTGATAATAGTGAATTGCAAGGGATGTAGAAGGAAACTGGAAAAATATAAGGTACAAGGTCCTATCCCAGCATTTGTCTGGAAGGGCTGAGGGAAATGGGTTAGCCAGGTTGTGTTGGGTGGCCTTATGGTCATATTTGTAATTTATATAAATATATGAAAAATTACACAGTAATTTAGGCAATTAAATGTACCACTTACTGTGATTTTTACCCTTGTGGCCTGCAAACAAGTCCGCAGTAATGGTTGTGGCTCCTGGGATAGACGATCTGCAGGTGGAGATTTGAATGTGATGTTTGATACTCTAATGTTGAATCTCTGTTCTCAGAACTGATTAGCTGTTTTTGACAAATAAGCTAAACAATGTGTTAACAGAACGCTTACTGTAGATGCAAGACAAACTGGATCCCGCTGGTTACTGGACACAAAACCACTGAATCATGTTGTCACATAGTTTATGTTATTTTCAGACCATGTGTGTCTTTTTTGCCACAGTCGAGTGGTTAGTGCTTAAGTGCTCATACTTCATATTCAAAAGTTCCCTGAGGTCAAAAGTTGGCTTGGAAACCTCCTAACCTGAGTATGGTTTTCCACAGTTTCCCTCAATCTCTCTAGGAAATTTGCTTGATAATACCATTTCCATGTCCATTAAAATTCATTATTCAATAATCAACTTATCAGTCAGTGGTATATAATGTGAACTGTTAAAAGTGCTGCTGAATAAAGCAAGAATAATTCTTCTATGTTATATCATGTGAGATGGGATGGGGAGATAAACACAAAATGTGTGCAGGTGAGTATTTGACAGGAGGTAGTCATGGTCTGTTTCAGGGTAGTGTCTTGGTATTTGCCCATTGAACACCAAGGAAACCTGAAAAAAGTGTCCTTTCCTGTTCTCATTACATGAATCAGTCTTCTTGGTCGTGTGATAAGGGGACACATACTGGAATTCCTGTTGTGATACTGCTGATAGAATTTTTAGTATCAAATTTTAGTTACAGTGTGCTTCTTGGGGTTTTGTACACTCATTGTTTAAGAAACCCGCACTTATACATGTGGTATATTAGATCAGGTATTTCATTGGCTGTTTTTCCTTCTGAGTGGCCTTGTTTTTGAAAAATGTATTTAGTTTATCCATTATTGTTCTGCGTGTATGGTACATGCTCTCCTCAACACTCACTGTATGTTTATTTTTGCAGGAAGGCTACAATTTGGCTGTAATGCACATTGGTGCCCCAGCATGTGGGATGAATGCAGCTGTGCGCTCTTTTGTACGTAACTGTATTTATCGAGGTGACACAGCTCTGGGTGTGCATGATGGTGTTGAAGGGCTTCTTGCAGGAAATGTATGTATAATTGTCCTTAGTTTGGAAACACAGTGGCAGTTTGACTGCATTGTGTAAGATGTAATGTGACCTAAATAACTTGTTTAACACCACAAGTTCTTGGCTGAATTCCTTCTGTGCCAATCCAAAGCACTGCAAAATTCATGGGTTAATACTATATAAAAGATGTGAATAAGGACATCAGATACAGGGAAAAATTATCTGTGAATGTTAACCTGACTGTGTAGTTAAGATAAAAAAACAGATATTCAATTCAATTCAATTCAGTGGGTATTTTTAAAGTGCAGGCATTAACAGCACAAGTCCCTGTTACAAAGCAAGCACAAAGAAATGCAACACAAAACCAGTACAAATACACAAAACAAAACACTAAACAGACAAAACAAACACATATGGCAGGAAAAAAGCAATATAAATGAAGTCCTGAGGCAAAAACCCTAAAAAAAACATAGATAAGTTGATTAAAAAATGCCACAGATGCAGGATCTGTTTTGATGGAGTAATGGGTTTCCTGAAGATATCAACATTTTTGCTCACAAGATTAGCAGCTGAAACATATCTAGCAGACAGAGAGTTGTTATAAATAGCAGTAAATACAGAGGAGTTTTTGAAAGTACAAGGAAGAACTAGACTACTGGTAATATTCAACAGAGATGGGCAGCATCTTAAACTCGAATAAACGCATTGCATCAAGATGAAGTCTCCTGTTACACAGGGTATGAGGCTTCAGAAATTTAGGAAAATCCTGACATGGTCAAGAGTAAAGAAATGATTTTGACTTAGGGCTACAAACTTTTGCTGAATGCCTTCCAGCTGTTTGGTGTCAGTAGACTTGATAGAGTTCCACACAGTTGAGGCATACTCAAGTTTGGGTCGAAGTGGTGTTAAATACAATATTCATATGCTCTCAAGGGTAGAAAATTGAATAGCTTATATTTTGTAGTAAGCCCAACATCCTTACAGATTGGGAGAAACTGTAGTATACATGTTTGTGTGGAAATGCAGATTTGAATCAAGTTGTGCCCCAAGGTTTCTGATAGTGTCTACTTTGGGTTATAGAAGAGTCACACATTGTATAAACATAATAAAGAACATTGGTTCCCTAGTGAAACAGTAACCTAAAATTTGCCAATATTTAATTTAATGAAGTTAGCAGTATACCAGTCTTGTATACATTTGATGTCAGATTGCAGCAGATAATGCCCTCAGGTATAGAAATGTTTGTAAAAGATGGATTTTTTTTTACGTTGACTGTATATGCACCTGCTGAAATTAAAAAATTTTAATACTTTACATTTGTAGAATTAAGAGATTTCTTTTCTCATGGAACTAGAGAGATTATTACTGTTACCTCACAGGTCTAACAGTAAAGACTATTGTGAGCTCTGGCACTTTGATATATTTTGTTGTACTTGTTGTTTGTATGCCAATTTGTAGCCCTTGAAAATTCCATGTGATTTATTCAGTTGCTAAATATGCTGTGAGCCACTCCATGCTTGCCAACAAATGCAAACTTACTGGCCACGTTTTGACCATATGCCGCTTACGTTAACTGTTCATAGTCATATAGAGTAATGTTTCTCCATACATGGAATGTAAATACAGACTGTTTTAAAATAAAATGTGAGAATGTGTGCACATTTAGACTTACAAATGATTTTCAATTTGATCTGTGATTTTGGAACTACCCAAGTACAAAATCAGATGATCTCACTAATACTGAGAATGTTAAGGCAGTTCCATATGTTGTTTGTTGAAGCTATGTCAGGGATATTATAAACAGGTGGTTGTCTTGAGTCTTGTCAAACCTAGACAAGGGGAGGGGCACTTTGGCACACAGTTTACAGGTTATGAGAAGGTATGCATTATCATGTATTTGTTTATCATCTGTCCATGGGTTTGATTTGTTTTCTTGAGGAGTTGGGAATATTTGTAGTCAGAAGTAATTAAATAACTCCAGCTCTTTCTGTGTCCTTTCTTGAAACTGTATTTATTAGAAATGCAAGCCAGGGTAATTGTTAGCCTTTTTAATATAGGTGTGAAGGAAGATTAAGTGAATAATTCTTGTACATTAATGTCTGCAGTTGTTCTGTTGTGTATCATACACAAGTCACTTTCATTAGATTCCACAGAAAATTTCCAGTTCTTTACTAATCCCTGTTACTATAAACAGGAAAACTACAGTCTGAATATTGTGTTTCAGGTTCAGAACATGGGCTGGGCAGATGTGACAGGTTGGGTTGCTCAGGGTGGAGCCATATTGGGTACCAAGCGAACCTTACCTAAATCCCGCATGGCACAAGTGGCATCTCGACTTGCAGAATTCAAGATCCATGGACTTCTCATCATTGGAGGCTTTGAAGTGAGTTTCCTTGTAGTGAAATAAAATATTTTCACTATTATCCCATGCACTTTTTCCTAAACACAGACAAGTTACCTGTACTTGGAATGCATGGGTTTTTCCTGACAAGGCTGACACAGCAATTTATGGCTTATTTGTTGTTTTAATGTCAAAGAGGTCATGACTAATTCAAGTGCCAGCTTCACTTCTGCATCTTGGTTGTCCTTTGACATATTTACGGGTGGCTGCAGCGTGTAGGTGGATATAAATTTGTGATGTGGTATATGTCTGGCCGAACAGATTTACATGAGAGTAAAGGCCCTATCTCCTGTTGAATGAAAAAGAACTAAAACTATAAGTAAAAGTAAAGTTCTTCCTATACATGCCATGAAAGCATATTGGGGGAATGGAGGTATAGCTCCACTTCTTAATCTCAGTAGTTGATGGAGCTGAGTAGCCAGCCTTGTGCCCTGGCTACTACTTTTGGGAAGGAGCCCCATGGGACACTGAATAGTAGTCTGGGTGGGCTCCAGAGGCCATCTGGACATTTATTGAAGACAAGAGATAAATCTTTTGTGTTTGTCAGGATTTGAACCCCGGAGTGTCTAGTGCATAGGCTAGTACTTTACTTTTGGCTGTTTCATTTACTGAGAAACAGAAAATATTTCAAGGGACAGAAGTAGTCAGAAATCACACTACTGGTAAAAAATATGTCATTAGGGGAGTACAAAGAAGAAACAGTTGACTTGGTAATTAGTATGTTAGAAGTGCCAGTTGTGCAGAGTTAACTGGAATGTGCCACTTGAGGGCACTTAAGCATTGGTGAAAGGACATGAAGGCCAGGATTTCAGATTTCAGCAAAATACAGATGGATGGCAAGAGGATGTTGCAAGAAATTATTTGTGTATTAGAAAAAACTAGCCTCTTGCACCATGAAAGTACAAGGCTGTAAATGAAGAGCATCCTGCTTTAATTCAGCAAATAAATGAATAAATATATAAATAAATAAATAAATAATAAAGCAGCCAACCAACTGACCGACCGACCTACCAACCCACCCTTCAACCAACATGATGCTTTAGATACATATAATTGACACATACTGTAATGCTTTAGTAAGTTAATGGGGGAAAGTCACCTAATATGGGGAGGTTTTTTTTAAACTGCTATTAAACTTAGGAAAATGTTGTAAAACTCTTCAAAACACATGAATAACTTAATTTGATTAATGAAGAGACACTTGCTACATAAACATCATATATTATGAAAAGAAAAACGCATGTAAAATTTGTTTCCGTAAAAGCTTCATCTCCCCAAATTAGGCGCACGTGTGTTCCTAATATGGGGAGGTGAGTGTGCCTAATTTGGGGAGGTGAATAATTTACAAAGAAAGTACAAAGAATAGTTACAAAATAAAAAAAAAAAAAACAAATACAAAGGATACAAACTAAGAACAAAACAGTGTTTATCCCTGACAAGGCTCACAAACAAACTCTTTCTCCATACCAACACAAAGTGTGTGCGCCCATCTGAAACATTTCGCACATTGTATCTAGTCTTCTCCATTGTTGTCTTCAGAGAAACGACTAGTACAGAACACACAATCAGCGCCTTGTTACTCATCTTCGTCCATCAAATTGTCAGCGAAAGGAACAGCTAGGTCAGTGTCTGAATCTGATGGAGTGTCAGACGGAGTTGGATCCCGGCAAACCCTTCTCTTCCATCTTTTTGAAGGACCAAGAAGAGCATTCAACACAAGTTGATTGGTTTTGGATATAGTGGCCTGTTTTATTTTCTTTTTGTGAGTTGCCTCAACAAAATTTTTGTAAGGTGAACTCATTATTTTCTTTGCTGTTACACCATGAGGATTTGGCTTTAGGTTCGGGCTTGGCACAGGGCTGATATCTGTTGATCGGAGAGCCTCAGCAGAAGGGAATGGCGAAAAATTAGTAGAACTGAATGATGGCTGATTGCTAGCATTTATCAAAGCAAGATGGTTTACAGGAGCAGCATTTCTCTCCTCTGAGGACAGAGGGGAATCATGTGGTCTGAAGACGTTCTTGCCACAAGGAAAGAGGCCTGTTGCCCAGAAACCATTAGGTGCTATTTCGCCTGTTGCAGCTAACTTTTATGCATTTCCGAATAGTTCGCAAATTTGGTAGATGGTGACGTCTTGCCCTGGGTATGAACGGAGCCATTTTTCAATTTCTTGGCAGTAGAATGTTTTCAGGGGCCCCATGAAAGCTTTATCCAAGGGTTGCATTTTGTGTCTGCTGTGAGGTGGGAGGCAAATGATGTCAACATGATTCTCTCGAGCTAAAGTAATGACCTGCAGGTTCCTGGTGTGTGAATAGTGCCCATCCAGTACTAAGATAACAGAATCTTCTTTTGTTGGCTTTGTATGTTTGATGAAATGAAGAAAACGCTGGAAAAAAATCTCGCTGTGCATTCACCCCGAGGGATGGCACGCATGGATTGATCGAGGCGGTGTGCCATTCATCAGTTCTTGTTTCATATTTTTTCTTGGAAATGCAAGTAACAGAGGAATGAAGTCCAGTTGGACTCATACAGGTGACGACTGTCACAAAAGATCCCCGTTCTGCGGATTTAAGAGAAGATATCTGACGCTTGCCTTTCAATCCTAATATTTTCATGTGTTTGTGCTGTACAATGGTGATGCTGGTTTCATCACAGGTTTAAAGTCTTGCAGCATTATGTTGAATGGTATCCATTGTGGGTTCGTAGATTTAAAAAAACTTAGCTACTGATTCAGGAGTGAAACTCCTCGCTCTTGAAAGTGAAAGACCTTCAGGGGTTCTAACTGAAATTTGTGGATGATGACATAGGAAGTTTTTCAACCACTTCCTTCCAGCCTTGTCATTTCTCCTGCAAAATTGGTTTTTAATTCCGTTTCTTACAGCCAGTTGGTAAGCAGAAGCATGACTTCTGTCATTGTCAAGCCAAAAAATTTTCTTTCCATCAAAAGACAGTGCTCAGCCAGATAATTTTCTGCTTCACAAGGAGGAACTTGCTTCCTACCCAGTTTTGTTTTTACTGTTTTACTTGAGCTTTTCTGCCCGTCTTTAACATAACGCTCTAGTGTTGTTTGTGGTATGCTGAAAACTCTGGATGCTTTGTAGCTGCCCATTTCCTTGTTCCTTATAGCCTCAGTAGCTGCCTTCATTCTTTCGGGGTCCCATTATTTCCTTTGAGCCGTCTGTAATATTATATAACCCAGAAGCAATAATTCACAAGGTACTGACTTCCTAATATGGGGAGCCCCATATTAGGCTCATCAAACCTCCACATAATAGGCGCAAACAGGTGCTCGAGAAAATGGGTAAATAAAACAGAAGGACTCAAAATTCTACTAATGAACCAAAGCTAGTGTTTAACATTACAATTAACAGAAAACTGAGCACCAAACTAATTCATAAAAATAGCTTACCTTCAACGGCTCATGAGTTACAGTTTAGTGATAAGCAAAATTTCACAGCGCACCGAAACAAAGACGCCCAGTCAGTACCAAAGTCCTGAGCAACTGACCATTTATACTGTGATTACAAGGACCAGCCTCATCTGCTTGATGATTTACATTCTTAAGCAGAGAGCTCAGCACCTCCTGGTATGAAATAATGCACCTCCCCATATTAGGCGACTTTCCCCTATGCACTTTGAGATATAATAATATACCAGTCACAACCTATTAATAGAGTTAGCACACTTAAAATAATTGTGTTGGGTGTGTAAGGCTTATTGGAATGTGCAGTGTATACAACAAATTGATGTCTACTCTTGAGGATTAGGGCACTGTGTACACTAACCATGTATTTGGTCTGATTGACTGTTAGTATGTTTTATACAGTAGATTGCTACTGCCTGTCCATTAGTCAGTATGTTGTACTCAGTCAGTGTGTGACAGATACTACCAAGCCAGTCAGTGCTGATTATTGCAGTTCACACAGTCTTAGGCAGACAGCAAAATGAGGCTGCAGGATTTCCTGGTGCAAAGAAGATGCAGGTTTTGCATCTGTTGTATGAGTTTTTAGGTTTCTGCAGTGGTGCAGTTGAGGTCTCTCTCCTTCTGGGGTGTGTTGCTACATTACGCTGGGTGATCAGTGATAGAAGGTTTAAGACTGGATGATATTCTTGCCAAGAGTTGAAATGTCCATAGTTTCCAGATGCAGTATGTGGATTACAATTGCATTTACTGTAAGACTTTCTTGTACTGTCAGCTTTACTAAATTAAGGAATTGTTCTGCTTTGCATTTACCTTTGGTAACTTACAAGCCAGTATTAGGTGCCCAGTCTACTCTACAAATGATGTGAGATTTAAACAGCTGTCAGTTCCTGTGCATGCTGTTTGTGGTGACTAAAGTGGATGTTGATTTTCTCAGCATCACACTGTGCATTGATTGTAGGTGACTTTCAGCTGCAAAGGGTGAACTGTATGATGCAACTGTTATTTTCCAAGTGCTATAACTGTGTTGTCATACGAGTTCTGGGTATGGCATGTAGGTGTACTGACCTTGCACAGAGACATTCATCATTGCAAGGTTCTCTTGGCAGTGAACATGTTCAGGGATGCAACACCATGTAGCTTCTACCCTGATGATGGCTGCAGGATATTCCATAACGTTAGTACCTGTTTTCCTAGGTACACAATGCCACTTTGCAGAAAGTTAGTCCTTACAGGGAAGTTTTTTTATTTTATATCTAACTAACCCTAGGCAGGAATTTTTTTGGTGTACAGAAGTGGCTGAATAGCATAGTTGGCAAAGTAACTAGGCTGTGATTTGGGCAACTGAGGAATCATGGTTTCATATCCAGCAGGGGATTTTTCTCCAAGACTGTTTTTATTTATTTATTTATTTTTTTTTTAATTTTGGGGCTGAAGCACCCAGGGCATAAAAATGACCATTTAGCTCCACATAGGTCTGGATCTGTACCTCCAGTCCCCCATATTTTTTCATGGTGTGCATAGGTACAAATTTACTAGACAGGTTAAGTTAAGAGATGTGTCACCATTTCCTTTTCTAATATCACATATATCACCAATATGAGATGGTAACTGTGGAGGGCAGGAACATGCTAAAAAATGGTCTGTGTTAGAGTCACAAAATGCTGTTTGTGTTGCAGGCTTATCAGGCTGCTCTGCAGATGTATGAGGCACGACCCGAATATCAGGAATTTTGTATTCCCATTGTTGTCATCCCGTCAACCATTAGTAACAATGTACCTGGAACGGATTTCTCTCTTGGCTGTGACACAGCACTCAATGAAATCACAGAGGTTAGTATCTGTCAATGAGCAGACAGTAATGGCTTTTTATTTACAATTAGATGCTGATCTTGCTCACAGGAATTAGTGGTTAATTACGTAACTGTGTTTGTGATTCTGTTCTTTCATGGTTCATTAATCATGTTACAGACATTCTTCACTGTTTGAAGCATATTTAACCTTTTGAAATTTGCATAATGGTGGCACCATGCTTGCCGTCACTGCCACATTTAACTGGCAGCAAGTCCTGGCTCTTTCAGGTTATCTTATGTTTAGATCTTGCTTGATATTTGTTGATAAATACTACACATTATTTTGTCAAAGTCACAGAAGAGCATGTGGCTGACATCTGTTGATGACAACTGAAGTGCTGGCACAATGTCAAGAAACTGTAAACATCTTGGGGATGTGATGTACCTACTTGGACAGAGTGACTCAGTGTGTTTAAAGGAATATTAGTGGAGAGGGGGTTAATTACACACTATTTATGAGTTTGCTGTATCACCATCTTCAAGAAACTAACTGTTGTGATACTGACCGCTATCAATCTACTTTTTTTATGTTGATGTCAGTGTTTAGGTTTGAACACGGAACCCCGTCAGTTCTAAATATGTATCCAATCATAAGATCACCAGAATACTTTCTGAATGATTGTCAGGTTAGTAACACCAAAAGTAAAAATAGTAATCAGTATTTATATGTGTGTGTGGTGTTATGGTGAAAGGATAGTTAACATGCACATTATTTAACATAACACAATTTATTTGAAACTCAATAGACACTGCCACCCAAGACTGGTGTACAAGTTTGCAGGTGTTTTTGTACTCACCTTTGAACTATGATTGAGAGGAGACCAGTCATCTTACCCAGGCAACATAAGTTTGGAATTGGCCAGCCCGCATGCCATCTGGCATCAGTGACAGGTGCCCTGGTCAGTGGTGTTTGCCACAAGGGTAATGAAAACCAATGTTGTGAAGATGAGAGGAGATCTGAACTGTGATGTATAGTAACCTTTTAAAGACTAAGATTAATCTGACTTATACTTAAAGACTCATCTCCTACTGCGCACTAAACACCCTCTGTCTTGGTTTCAAAATCCAGTCAGTTAATGCTGTATAGGGATATAATTGCTGTTTGGTCTGGGATCCATGCAAGACACATAAATGAATTCTGAGGGCAGAATGTAGACTGTTTTTGTGTTAAACATTGTGGTACTCATAGTAACCACTGGAACATAAAGGGTTAAATATACCTCAGACAGTGGACAGTGTGTTGGTAATTATGGTTATTTGTCATCTGATATGTTAAGTGAAACATGTTTGTTGCACAGATCTGTGATCGCATTCGTCAGTCAGCTCAAGGCACAAAGCGGAGAGTGTTTGTGATAGAGACGATGGGTGGTTATTGTGGTTACCTCGCCACTGTAGCAGGTAAGGTTGACAGAGTCCAGACTATCTTAACACAGTAGATATTATCAGTTGCAAGGGGGTTGAGTGCTGTCCCATACTTTGTAGAATAGAAGAGATTGCCGGAATAGGCATTAAATGACCCCCTGCACCTACCATATTTATGCAACTGTTATAGTACTGGTAAGAATCTGCAATGTAACTTGTATCAAGAAAATACACATAACATAAATATTAGTCTCCTTGATGATTGCACTTTGTTTTAAAAAGGTATGTGTACTTAATTTACTTCATGTACAGTGTTTATTAACCACCAACAAAATAAACTTATCAGGTAAATGTAGATACTTATTACTTTACATTATATGTTCTCCAACATGTTGCAATCTTTCTAACCCATCATCAGGGAGATTCAGTTTGAATCGAAACATGTTGGAAAATGTATGATATGGAATAAGTGCATTTAGTTGGTTAATAAACATTGAATTACAAATACACAGAATATGCAACTCTTCAAAATTTAGGTTCATGTTATCTAGCCTTGGACAAATCACCCTAGCTGGTAAACTTAAATGTGTATTATAAACACCAAATATAATCGGAATCTAATTTTTAAAAAATTATAGGTGTGTATGTCTTTGTAAGGGTGGATGTAATATTTTCACCGTAACAATAAATAGCAAACTAGAAGCTCATTACAGGGACGTACTTGGTGAAGAACAGAATAGTGTTTGCAAGGACAGATCCTGTGCTGATTGTTATTTTACGCTAAAACTCTTGATTGGAAAAACAAGGAATTTAATAGAGAAACACACTAAGTAGCCTTGGCTGATTGTAAGTAAAAAAAAAAAAAAAAACATTGCCTGGAGTTGGCAGAAGAAAATGTAGTCCATTTGGGCCACAAAAGAAATTAATTAATCACAGAGGAACTTAAAATAACACCTACTGCAAATAGCTACTGCCATACAGAAGAAATTGGCTGCAGCATATAAATCAAGTAGCATGTTCCATACTGCCAAGACAAGTGCTTTGCTGCATCACCAAAGGACGACAGTCAACATGGAAACCTCCAAAGAGTTGGCAGAAGACTGCAACAGGCCACAATGCCTGTTACTGGGAATGATATGAATGAAATGAAATGATGTTGATATTTATCATCAAAATCCCTTATATTTAACTAGTCCTATGTGACATATACTATATTTTTCACTTGCAATTTTTCTATGTGTGTCATTACTGATATTTTCTGTATTTGTACAATGTCAAGATTACAGTCGTCCCTGATCTGATGCAGTGGGGTTTCATAGATTGGTATCCATGCTTACTTGATTTTTATGCTGGAGGCCCTGTTGTGTAGATGGAGGCAGCAGTTTTCTATGAAGTATGATGTCATGTACTACAGTATATGTTATCATATCCCAGAATAATGTTGACACTAATTGCTATGAGAACCTCACATCTCACTTGCAATTTATGGTGTTATCAGAAAGTATGACATAGAAATTTTATCACAGGACTTGCTGGAGGTGCTGATGCAGCTTATATATTTGAAGAGAAATTCTCTATTGAGGACTTGCGACAAGATTTATACCATATGGCAGCAAAGATGGCGGAAGGGGTTCAGAGAGGACTAATACTTAGGTATGTTCTGTTTCATATCAGATATTACTGTGACAGTGGAAGGGAGGCTTCAAGTTACGGGTCCCACTCTACTACAGTTACCAGTATTTTCTTCTAGCCAGTCTGTTCTGTGTGAATGTGTGAGTATGGTGAATAAACTTACAAGTTTGCATATTTATTGACACTTTGATTTTAACCTTTAGCACACAGGTTTAAATGTAAAGTGTATCTCCTGCTGGCCAGAGTTTCTCTAGGTTAGCATGGACGTTTAAATTCCCAAAAAGCAGTGATTTAGAAATTAATCAGATAAATTTTAGTTCTAAGGTTAGAAGGTCAAAACCTAAGCCAATTTTTTGAAGACTGGGTCAACTTTCATGCATACAAATGTGTGATCATTCATTTTGTATCGATCATCATTACACCATATCTTTACACACATTCTTATTTTCTTTTCTACTCCTGCCTTTAGTGTTGACAAGAAGTTAATTTTTTTTGTTGGAAATGTGCCAGACAGTTTTTATAAAGCCTGTACATTATTCTGTATACAATTTTAGCTCTGTGGGTCAGATTTTACAGACTTCTTCCATTTGCATTGAGTCAAGAAAACAACATTGCTTTGTGTACTATTCTTAAAACTATATTAAAAAATTCTTTAGGCACACCATTATTAATAATTTATCATCAGTGACATGTTTTGGCTTTGTAAGCCATCTTCAGGCTGGATACGCAATAGTGGTATGAAGTACATATTTCAATGCCGTAAGTGGTTTTTACTAGATCTTGCCTTACATCATAATGGAATATTAAAGAAAGTGATATGCATTAAGTAGGTTTAAAAAAATATGTGAAATCTGTAAAAAATTTAAAAATTTTGGCAGTATCATAAAATAATGGTGGTAATCTGGAGAACAGATGTTGAAACATAGGCTAGATGGACAGACTTAAAAACAGTGGTAGCGCATACATATATATATATATATATATATATATATATATATATATATATATATATAT
>Ga0268261_10002464_pt1 | contig 13272 bp, 7 predicted proteins | sample TergutNc150P1_FD_190353 | JGI IMG/M metagenome (GOLD analysis project Ga0268261, IMG submission 190353) | Nasutitermes corniger P1 segment gut microbial community from laboratory colony in Florida, USA - Nc150 P1 (SPAdes) (version 2) | ecosystem: Host-associated > Arthropoda: Insects > Digestive... | reverse complement strand
CACACACACACACACACACAGAGAGAGAGAGAGAGAGAGAGAGAGAGAGAGAGAGAGAGAGAGAGAGAGAGAGAGAGAAGATGAAAGACTTCATTCACTGCCTTACTGGCAACAAAGCCACTGTTGTGATGCCCTTCTCCACCATCCTCAAGAATTTAAAATTTAAAAAAAAAAAAAACTTCCCATAACATGGCTTCTCAATACAGAGCAGTTCTTGATTTTGTGCCAGGAACTGTGGCCTGCTTCACACAGAAGTACAGAAGTATGACAAATGTCATATGAAAATACATTAACTTGTGTTTTTGAACTTCATGACACCATATAAGCTTCTTCAACACTTATAGGCATAAATATGCAAGTACTTGCTGACGATGAGTACACAGCCAAATGTATATGACATTTTCAACCACTTCATCATATGGAACAGAAAAATATACAGCAAACATGAAGAGATCCTGAGTGGTACCAACAAAAGTCAAGGGTTCTACAGCATGCTGAAGTTGTGGTTACCAAAATGTTGGTAACTATGCTCTGGTGTTTACCGGTGTAGTCACCGATCATATTCCACAGTGGCTGGATCAGTCACGTTGACTCAGGTGCCTTCAAGTTTATTTTACTTAGCTTATGTCTGTTCTGTGTTGTCACTGACAGACTTTATTCTTTTTCTTTTGTAGCCATAGGATATTTAACTTTTCACTTACACTGTGTGCACATATTCTGCACCTGCTTCTGCTAGCAATTGTTAACCCTGACAATCTCCAGGTCAGGTTTAGTGTTAGGTTCAATCACGTAAGGTCAGGAAACTTTAGGATAGCATATGTTAGGTTAGGATAGTACAGGATGGCATATGTTAGGTTACACTACGTTTTGTTACTTTCACAGAGCACAAGTTAGGTTAGAGATGGTTAGGTTAGGTGAGATACAGTAAGACAAGTTGGGTTGGGTTACTTCACTTCTGGTCACTTACTGTGTCACAACCGTTCCAGTCAATGGAGCTGACAATTTCAACGAAATTTTCAGTGAGTGACAAATGTTATTACTGGACATATATTGCACATCTGTGTGATGCCACTTGTGCTTTTGGTTTTATGTCTCACTGTTATATCAATACCCTACGTGCTGTTTCATACGTCACAATTGTGGTCCAGTGGTTTGTTATCCAATTACAGATCCAAGGTTTGGTGGCCTGTGTCTGTGTGGTGTGTAATAATTGCAGAATTTGTTACAGAGAAGGATGAAGACATTAAGAAATAAAATTCCAGCAGAGGTAGTTGTGTCAGAAGCTGTGTAGACGTTCAAAACTTAAATGCATTGCTTCTGTCTTTCTATGCTTCTGCCGTTTACTCACCAGTCAACAGTGAGTGACATCCAGGAATGCTCTGGTGGCTTGGTCATGGTGATGGAATCATGTCTCCCACGATAGTGCTAATGTACACTAGCTCTGGTAACTACTTGCCAATCAACACGGCATATCAGCCCAGATAACTCAAATCTTCAAAACAAATGTCACCCAGTGAGCCTGCCCATTCCAGGTTCGATGCTGGGAACTGGCTCCCTTGAGATTTAAGTGTTTTATTTAAAACTTACATGGAAATTTTTCACAAATGTTTGCCTTAGCAAGTCAGCATCCTCCCTGCTCACTCCACAATTTTCCCTCAGGCCACCAGATTAGCAACATATTGTTGCAGGTGTGTTGTGTGTACGGGAGATGCACAGACTGTGTGACAGAGATAGATATCAGCTGGCCAATAGAATTATTGTTTGTGTGTGTGTGAGACATGGCACATTGTAACCAACTAGATTCAATGCTGGGATCAGGCAATACCAGGCTGAGCTGGAAACTATTAAATGTGTGGTTTAACAAAAATACTTCACCCCACAAACATTATTCAGAGTAATGAAGCAGACAAGGAAGGTGTACATGATGTGTGTTTTGATGTTAGACACTGCGTGTTACTTTTGGTTTGTTCTCTGGGTCTTGATTATTTGAGGCAGTGTAGTAAGGTTATGCAGGTAAGAAACAGCTTGGTGTGTGGACTCTCACGTGTTAGACAGGCAAAGACCTGTCTCACTAGTCACCTCCCAACCTCCCCATATATTCCTTGGGAGGGGAGAGAATCAAGCACCAATGAGTACTGCAGTGAGAAGTGGAAAGTTGGTACCTAACCAGACTCTAGAAGGATGCGTACACTAGGACTGCACTAACCCATGATCCCACATACCCCACTTGAACCTATGGAACACCTAACCATAAACCTTCAAGACTGAGGTTTTAAAGCAATAAAATAGGAGCTAACAGGATCAAAAGATATGTGTGTAACATAATTGTCAATGTTACCAAAACTGCCAACGTTTAACCATTGTGAATCCCAAGGTTAAACTTAACCAAAATCACATAACCCACCATTTCCTCCTGCAACATGTACAATCCTCATTTGAGATGTCATAACACCTGCGTGATAACAATGTTCTGGCTTCTGATAACTTATCACAGTGATTTACCTGAAGTCAACACATTCCTTCAATCACACCAAGCAAATGCTTCTGGAAATTGGCAGGTTCTGAAGAAAACAAAACAAAATATTCCAGGGAACGACTCTTAACTCTACACTTCTGCTGGCTAAAAACACTATTTACAAACACTATACAATAACTGTACAACAATTCAAGCAAATGAAACATTACACTGTTTGTGAGGGATATTACAGTAAATTTTTATACCATATCCTAGATATAAAATGTGGATACATTGACGGAAAGTCTTCGGACAAGAATAACACACATTTACTTCCAAGACGCCCAATGAAATGCGAGTAATTACAATGTATGCCACATAATTAAACGTTGCACTTCCTCGCATACGAGTTCGAAGACATTATTTATATGTCTAGCAACATAATACTATATCGGGAAAGACTCAAGTTTTGATCCATGAATTAAAATAAAATATAATCCCACAAACACGCAAATTTCTGTGTCTACTTACACCTTAAACAACGCAAACAGCACACTTCTCAAATAACCAAACGACTCTGCTGCCATAAGTCAGCCATTTTGTCTGGGCATGGTCAAGGTTACTACATAGAAGTGTCTAATTCGCAGAGATTGTTACCAAGAATCATTCGAAAATTCAAGTTATGGTCTACTAAGTTAAGCGCATACTGCCGTACAGTCTAGTAGGACGTCACCCTGAAGACAAAGGCGGCAAAATGTTGGTATCTTATAGCAGAAGTTAACTTATATGATACTTCACGACGTATTAAAGTTCTACTGACCTTTTCAGGAATTTCTCGTAATTATCATTTGCCAATGCATTAGGCCCAAGTGCAGGAACCTATACATAATTTGCTCCTAACAAACCATTCTTTACTTCAAAGTTTGGCTTATATTCGACACTGTGTTGGAAAAAGAATATTGATAAATTGGTAATAAAGCCAGAAGTGTAACAATTATCCCTTTCTCCTTCCCCATTACATAAAACCCTGTCACATCAGAATCATGTCACAGCTGCACAAATCATGCAGTATAATTGCAATGGGAGGAAAGGTAAAAGGAGCTGTCACAATGACCGCTAACTAGCATACTGTGTTTATCAGTTCAATGCAACTAACTCTATGCTTATTGACTTGATCAACCAAATAATATTTGGTGAAGATTACAAACCTGACCTTTCACATTATGCAACAAACAAGTTCAGTACATACTCACAGAATTCATTCAGTTATATTGTGTAATACAATTGAATCTGTATGTTCAGTCATTCAGTTTACTCACCAACAAAAAACAAATATATTGGTAGTTTTATAAAATCTTGGAGCAGCGAATACACAGACATTGTGTCACGTAGACTGAAACTTGCTTATGTATGTAAACTTTGCATAAGCAAAGAGACAAACATTGCACAAATGGTTCAGCCATCTACAGCAGCTGCTTGTCTTTAGAGGGCAGTGCCAAAGTCCATAATTTAGAGCTTCAAAATAGTTTTGCTAACTGGATCCACCTGAGTAGGCTTAACAATAGCACCAACCTGATGACAGGGAATGATCCCCCACCCAGAACACAGTGATGTTATCATTTTCTATTATTTTTAACACCAGATGTTGTACTTAGTCCATAATCCTAATAAACTTTGCAGTTCACCTACAACATGCCCAAATTTGCATGTGAATATGCAATTCATCAAAAGTGGTAGTTTGATCCTTCCCTACTCACTGCTTTCTCCCTATCTAGCACTGTATGATTGGTATCTGCAGCCATGGGAGCAGGAATGATTGAAGGATTTTCACTTGAAGGATGCAGCACAAGCTCAAGCAACTTTGAGGATTAAAATCACAAAGGTACATGTTGTGGTGGGGACACACAGTGGTGCAGTTGGTGAGGCACTGCACTACAAACTGGAAGGTCACAGGTTCAATTCCCGATGGTGTCACTGGAATTTTTCATCGACATTATCCTTCCGGCCACGACTCAGCCTCTAACAGAAATGAGTACCAGGAATATTTCCCGGGGGGTAAAGGCGGTCAGTGCGTAGGGCTGACAACCTTACCACCTTCATGTGCCGACTGCCTTGGAATCTGGGAGCCTCAACCTCCTGGAACCCTCAGGGCCTGTCCAGGCCTGTAATGGAATTGCTTTACCTTACCTCTACATGTTGTGGCCTCCAGAAATGTTTCTAGGAATGTACAAATCCTGAGAGCCTTGTGTAGCTGCTGAAGGACAGCAGTTAGAAAGCAGTGGCACCTAAGGTATTCATAATGCCACTGCATTCAAGATGTATACTCCTGTCCTACAAATTTTGAAGCTATGACATAGCTTGCCTGCACGACTACTGCCTTATAACAGCCATCTGCTACTGAGAATGTTGCTTCAGGACAGAACTCGCTAAATATGCACAAATAGCCTTTCATAATAACAACAAACTCCTATGAACTGCCATGTGCCATTAGCTCACAACACATAGCACAGATATCACAGCAGTATGCAGACACAGTACTGTTCCACAGTCACCTGCATGAGGTTTTGCAGCAGATCTCATGCTTCTGGTTGTAATATGCCCAGTGTACAGTACGCAACAGAAGTTTCTGACACTGTTCACAGCTGGACATAAAAAAAAGTTTTTCTTGTATAAAAGTGAAATATTGAATAAGGAGGCACAGAAAACCAGCAAGGGGTGGTCATCAGATGTGGGACGTGGGCAAGAGGCTCACAACTTCTTCCCATAAAAAAAATCAACATTCTATGAAATGTTATGTGGACCTCGAACTTGGATCAAGGATGTAATGAGAGGGAAATGTGGCTTGTAAAGGGAAGAAGACAAATGCATACAGGGTTGTGGTGGGGAAAACTGAAGGAAAGAGATCACTTGGAAGATCCAGGAGTAGATGGGAGTATACTGTTAAAATTGATCGTAAATAAATAGGATGGAGATTGTGGACTGAATTCATCTAATCTCAAAACAGGGACAAGTGGTGGGCGCTTGTAAGCATGGCCATGAACCTTCGGGTTCTGTAAAGTGCAGGGACGTCCTCGACTAGCTGACGACCTGTTAGCTTCTCAAGGACTTGCCTCCATGCAATTAGTAAGCACCAAAGCAAAATGTGTGAACGTAATAAACAAATTGCAATTATACATAAAGCGAAAGACTAAAACAGACTGATTTCAAAAGTTCATATAGCTGTACGCAGATTTGTTCTAAGAATTCAATTGTTATTTGGGCCTCCAAACAGTAAAAGTGTAACAAATACAATTTCTTATGTGCTATATCCCATACATTTCAAGGCCTTAAAAATACAGGCCCTGAAGCAGAACCCCTGAAATTAAATACCATCTGCTCCCAGGTTAAAGCAATTAGTGACACTGCAGTGCCAAAACTCAAGGCACACCTCATATTTACATTCATCTACATGATCGGACAGTAAACGAATAATACAGGATATGCAAATTACAGTGTCTTAGGAGTTCAATGCCTTTATTTTGAAATGTGTGTATGACACTACAAATATAACATCTGTTATAATTCTTATAAAACAATTATCATGATAAACTTTATCTATGCACAGCAGCTTGCAGTGAAACAAACTACTTAAGCTGTCAGCTATTTTCATTTTCAAAATACGGACACTGCACTGAAATTCCGTACATCACACTCAAGAGACAGTCATCATCATCATCATCATCAGGTATGGAGAAATATGTTTGGTACAGGTAAAATTAATTTACCATGTGCAAATCTCAAGGTGGGCTACTAACATGAAGAACGCTCGTACCTCTAACGAGTCACAGAGTCCTGCACTAAGTCACCAGTTCACAACGTCCTCTAACGCTCAAGCGTTCATAAAAAGCAGGAGTGTAGCTGAACAACATTACCACAGTTTGCAGTTACAAAGTGTCATTCTAATGTTCAAATGTAGATAGTGTTATTACAACTATCACAAGAAACAGACTTACAGACTGGCAAGAGTACGCATACCACACAATTCTGCAAGATATGCCTAAAAAGAAATGGCAGTATCAAGTGCCAATACATACATAGCAGGAACACTGCGATGACGTACACACTGACATAAAATGTGAAATTTATGCTCCAAAATTCTTTAGAATGCCCTTGTTTCACAGTAAATTCCCATAAAATGGTACAGACTCTTTATCAAGAAGTAAACTTTGATCATTTTAAATGTCAATAATTACATTTATTCACATTCAAAATTAGTGAAAAGTATTTTAATCGTGACACGTAAATGCATGCTGCAAAACACTACATATGGTGGCAGCACATGTATACAGCACAGGTCTAAGACAATATCAATGTGACAATAAAATTCTTAGTTCAAAATTTCACCTGAGTGTCATCACTGAAGTGAAAAGACACAAGAAAATCTATTTCTCTAAAGGAGGAGCATAATTTTGAAAAGAAACTTTCCACAGCTTACAAAGGCAGCAGCAACTCAGCAACTTCACTTCGTTTCAAAGTTAAACGGCAACAAACAGATACTACTGGATACTAGGACATCTGAAGGCAGGCAATTTGACTCTAAAGCGACAGAGATCTTGCAGCAGCAAAAGATGGACTAGGAGATATAATAGAGCTAGTTTGCACCTATGCCATTCACAGGAAAACATGTCTCTACACACATTTACACTATTACAGAACAGTTCTTATCATTTCCATCTAGTTTTGGGAACAGACCACTTACATGCCATTCCTACAAATTCTATGTGTTGCCAATTTTTGGCCATGACCAGCTAACACACAGCATGTACACTAATGCTACAGTCAGGAGTGCCAAACATTTCATTTCATTTTCACCAAAGAAGTCAACACATAACGGTATCTGATCTTGTGCAAAACATTCATCAGTAAGAAAAACACAGATTTTTTTTTGGACTCAACCAATTAAGCTCAGCACACCTCTAACAATTGCAGCTACAACCCTTGTTTCTGTGACAGTGTATGAAAAACTGAACTTTTACATATCTAAACTAATAAAGGGCTAAAAATCTTTTGACCCTATTCTTAACATTCATTGTACACATCTTAAATAAACTTGCATGTAAGACTACAACTACTTAAATCACAGCAAAGTTTTTAAACAAGACATCCAATGTACGTACAATTTAACACGGAGGCGCGTTCGCATAATCACTGTTGCCGTGGAAAAGCAGTACGGATTAAGTATTATGAGTGTCTGTATTCTTCCATCTTTTCTGCATCATATTATATTGTCATCTGTCACCTGTATGACTCTACTATACTTTCTGACATTACCTCGTACATGGTCTACTGCCGTGGGGCTGACTCAACCTCTAACAAAAATGTGTATCAGTGATACCTCCTGGGAAGTAAAGGCGGCCGGTGCAAACGGCTGACAACCTTACCACCTTCATGTGCTGACTGTCTAGTAATTCTGGGAGCCTCAACCTCCTGGAACCCTACAGACCTACCCAGACCTGTAATGGGATAGCTTTACCTTTACCTTTATCTCATAAATGGCATAATTTTTAGAAAAAACTTTAATATAAATGTGTGTTTTGACTTTCTCTGTAACATTAGCGTAAAACGTTTCTCATGCTAAGAAGCATTAAACGAGATATCATAAATGTATATAGTTCTTCATGTAATGTACCTGTTATTCTTGTCAGATTGTAATCAAAACTCAATTTTCTTGACAGATTTAAAAAAAAATACTCAAACATAAAATTTCGTGAAAATCTGTCCACTGGAAGCTGAGTTGCGGACGGAAGGACACAAGGATGGACGTGATGAAGCTAATAGTCACTCTTCGTAATTTTGCGAACGCACCTAAAAATGGTTCTATTTAATACAAACTGTCGGGCAAAAATGCCCAAGCTTAGAGTATGAAAACTGGGGTAATCAACAGTATGAAAAATACTTACGGATAAGGATTCAGGTCTTCAGGGATACGGCACTATTGTTGGGCACGTTGCCCCCGATGTTCTGAGGGAAAACAGCGCCTTCATCCTCAAGGGCACAGTGGTCCATGGCACTACGTTCCTTCAAAACTTTTGGAACCACTCACCCAACAACACAGTGTTGTATTCCAGAAGACATGGATCCTCAGAAACCATTATGTGAGAACCTCATATAATGAATGCTTGAGGATGTTTTAAAGGTGCCCTATAAATATGGTTCCTTGTAGGACTAGCATAAACTTCTACTCAACACATCCTCCCAGGTTCATCCTTAGGTCTTTACAGATCAACCATAAGCAAGCAGTCTTTCAATTTAAACTGCTCTCATAATATATTAGTTGCCTTTCATTGCCCTCTTCCTTAATTCCTGACTCTCCTTCTGCGCCCTCTCTTCACTGTCAAAACAAATCAGTGCAGTTAGAATTAAATTCTTACATCACAGAAAGCAGAAATAATTCCACATAAAATTCTATAATATAATTTATAATATTTACCATGATGCAATCTGTCATTAGTTTTTATTTCACTTGGTTTGACTAGTGGTTCGCTATTGTCATCACCATTCAGTTCCACGTCAGAGTATATGTAGCTCTCGTCACTGGAGCTTGTGAGCCTATCTTCAGGAATTTTTGCTGTCAAAAGTTCAGTCATGTCATCCAAAAGACCATCATTTGGTTGGATGTCATAAATATCTGATCCGCTCCTAGAATATAACAATACAATATGACAAACAAAACTGCAGCATGATGAAAACAACACATGACAAAATTCCATGTCCTACACGCTTCCTAATCAATCTTATTAACTGGCATTCTGTATGCCTTCTGCATTCCACACACACACAAATAGCACATTTACCAACTTAAGTACTTTATTACAGTTGTGATACAACTGTGACAGACATTCTGTAATTCTGGTAGGTGACCAACTTAACGCACAGATTCTTCTATAATATGTTTATCTGAATCCTGGACATGTTTCGAGCAACTCTGTGCTCATCCTCGGGAGGACAGTTGTATCAATACAACTTCTGGTATAATCACTCTGAAAACAAATTGAGTGGTCTAAAACTGATGATATTTATTAACTGCAATTGAGTTGCCACCCGGTGGCAGTACACATTTACACACAAACAATACATAGAACAACACAAATAACAACTAATGTACAACACAAATAACAACTAATGTTACTAAAATAGCTAGAATACATCGTAACCTCGTAACAATGAGGTTACGATGTATTCTAGCTATTTTAGCAATTTTAGACCACTTGATTGTTTTCAGAGTGATTATACCAACTGTCCTCCTGAGGATGAGCACACAGTTGCTCGAAACATGTAGAGGATTCAAATAAACATATTATAGAAGAAATTGTGCGTCAAGTTCCGGTCAGAAAAATATAAAATTTGGTGACAGACATGTTTTGGTTTTTGTGAAACTACGATTCTCACCAGATGTTAATTTACAAGAATTACCTGTCATTATTGTTCATGTAAACTAAATATTTAAGATAAATATAATTACATATTTAAAGTTTCAATATATATATATATATATATATATATATATATATATATATATATATATATATATATATACTGAGGCTTTTAATATGTAATTAAATTTATTTTAAATATTTAGTTTATATAAATAATATATATATATATATATATATATGACAATAATTAGCAACGTTAATAACTGTAAGGCCAAAGGATCAAAAACTGAAAGCAAAGCATAAACAAGAACTAGAGAAATGACAGGGTAACACAAGACAACTATCTGGATCAAAGTCAGGATATGTATACCATCACTTTACATATTTTTAAATGTCTGTGAGAACGTTAATGGCAGAACTGTAAGGTACTGTCTACTGTGTGGCTCACAACATACAAAACACTCAGCAGGCTGTCTCAAGCTCCATATCAGGTAAGAGGGAAGGGTACCTAACATGCGAGGCACATTCAACACAGCAAATCAAGTAAACTAGGCTGAGACAAATGATAAGTATGCTGTAGGGATAAAGCTTCTGACTTGTATTCAAGAAATGGCTGGTTCATATCTTTGCTGAGACACAGATAACATAACTAACACTTGTCATTGTTTTCCTCAGTCTCAGGAACTAGTAGGATAGCAGGTCACGTTTTTCTGTCCACGTCATCACTCTCTATCCATCTCATCACTCAACAGCACACAAACTGAATTACTGAGAGTGGCATTACATAAACTGCATATAAGTAAAGAGAAACTGATTTAAAATTTCATTTCAAAAAGTTTCCTTGCTCACTGCAGAAGACACTGTACCTTCAAGCCCACTGCTGACCTGCTTCACAGAATATCAAGAACTAGCAAGCAGAGGATGTGTGTAAGTTGTTTATGGAAATGCAAGCTCTTGGCAACTAAATACACAACAAATTCTGCAATACAGGTCTTTGGAATAATGCCATACCATCCTTCATGCACCCAACATTGGTTTCACATACTACAGAGTTCTGACTGGTCTTGCACTACCAAGAGGTACGTCAATGTCACATACACATCTCCCATACCAATATACAATCATTTATTGGTGTAAACATCATTTATACACCTTTTGTATTGGTGTGATATTATTTTATATTATAACAATAGTAAAGTTCCAATAAATGTTACATATGTTAAAAAGCTACCAGCACACAATATTTTAAAGATCTACAAAGAATGGCACTTGTGTTGTTCCCACATCAAAAATAACACTTGTGTTGTGGTCTGAAAAGTTCTTGGCCTCGACCATAGATGGCAACACTATCGGCAAGATTTTTTCCCCCTAAGTTGGTACATTTGTCATAAGCATCCATGTGAAATTGCAAGTCATTCTATCAAGCAGTTTGTTTTATACAGCTGTCTGAAGCAGGAGTGTTGTCTGTATCCCTTAAAATGGATAAAATTGAGTATTGTGCGGTTATGAAATTCTTTGTAAAAGAAGGTTTAACGCCAAATGAAATTCATTCAAAGTTCATAAAAGTTTATGGGGACTCTTCTCCTTCGTTTTCAACAATTAAGAAATGGGTTGCCAAGTTTAAACGTGGCCGTACCAGCCTTGAAGATGATCCACGTGAAGGACGTCCAAAAAGTGCAACAACACCAGAAATCACTGAACAAGTGCACGATATGGTATTGGATGACCGGCAGATGAAAGTGCGTGAAACTGCTGAGACTATAGGCATTTCAAAAGAACGTGTAGGATATATTTTGCATGAAGAATTGGATATGAAAAAGCTTTGCCCAAGATGGGTGCTGTGCTTGCTCATAGCAGATCAAAAACGCACTTGCATGAATATCTCTGAACAGTGCTTGAAGCGTTTTAACAAAAATAAAACTGATTTTGTGTGTCGATTTACTACTATGGATGAGACTTGGATTCACCATTACACACCAGAATCCAAACAGCAGTCAAGACAGTGGACAGAAGACGGTTGTTCAATGCCAAAGAAGACAAGGTCGGTTCCATCAGCAGGAAAGGTCATGGCATCGGTGTTTTGGGATGATGAAGGCATTTTGTTTATTGATTATCTTCAAAAGGGTAAAACAATAACCAAGGAATATTATTCCAATCTTTTAAGCAGACTAGACAAAAAAAATTCGTGAGTAAAAACCCAGTTTGCAAAAGAAAAAATTCATTTTTCATCAGGACAATGCACCCGCCTACAAAAGTGTTTTGGCAATGGTAAAATTAATGGATCTGCACTATGAATTGTTGGAACATCCACACTATTCCCCAGATTTGGCTCCCTCTGACTTCTATCTCTTCCCAAAACTCAAACTCTTCCTCGCTGGTCAGCGTTTTTCTTCGAATCAAGAGGCGACTGCAGCTGTAGAGGGGTATTTTGCAGATCTTACGAAGAACCACTACAGGGACGGGATAATGGCACTGAAGCATCACTGGAATAAATGTATTAGTCTTAAGGGAGATTATGTTGAAAAATATAAATAATTTTGAAATTATAAATTCATTTTTTTATTGTTAGGCTGAGAACTTTTCAGACCACCCTCATACATTACAGAGGGCATGTGTTTTCTTTACACAACACATATGGTACTTGTGCTCTTCCCACATCACAAACATGGATACAAATTAGTACTGGAAAGGACAGGATAATGAGAAGTACCAAGATGGGGGAAGAGGTCTCCTACTGTCTGGTAATCACACAGAATTTAAAGGAGACAGTATTGGTGCACGCCAAATGATTATGTCATCTGTAACTGAATTACGGGGCAAAACAAGTGTAGTTTGCAAACAGGATTACAAACCAAACACAACTTCGTCCTTACGATTCTTGAAATAGAAAATATTCTTGTGTTCTTACCCATCATTTGATCCGGCTTTAATATGGTAACTTTCATGTCTCGGAGGTGGCCGTGGTTGTCGTGGAGGCATTTCTAGTGTACTCTCACCAGAGGTATTGAAGCTGATAGGCTCTTCCATGTGAAAAGCTTGCTCAATTTCTGGTTTTTTCTCCCACACTTCTTTGAAGAAGGGAGTGTAAAATGCAGCTACAACAGGAAAGAAAGTAGTGAAGAGGGAGGCATGTATGAACATTTTCAGTTATATGGTTATTTTGAAAATTCATAGTGAATAAAGAAAATAAATATAGGATTTATTCTGCAGCAGTCTCATGACAGGAAATGCAATGTCCTTCCATGTTTGGTAGCAAACGGCAGACCATAAATTGCAATTAACCCTTTAAACCCCAAATTAAATCCCATCTGCTATTTGCTGGCATTATTAGGAGCTCACCATTTTCTCCACGTTAGCAGGATAAGGGTTAAATTATTAACCCTTAGGCGACTAATGTCATAT
>Ga0268261_10002463_pt1 | contig 13276 bp, 7 predicted proteins | sample TergutNc150P1_FD_190353 | JGI IMG/M metagenome (GOLD analysis project Ga0268261, IMG submission 190353) | Nasutitermes corniger P1 segment gut microbial community from laboratory colony in Florida, USA - Nc150 P1 (SPAdes) (version 2) | ecosystem: Host-associated > Arthropoda: Insects > Digestive... | reverse complement strand
CAACGGCAGTTTGACGGGCTCCTGATAATGGGCATAGTAATGCCCAAAACATGTTGAGCAGTGTCTGTAAGACAAAGCAATAAAATTTTACGATTGATTGTTGCATCTAGTTGGGTGTTTTATTTGAGTGATTGAAGATGCACGGAACCACAAACCCTAGACTCTTTTCAACTTCACAAGTTATGCGGGGTTAAATAAGGCGAAGATATTTGAATTATGCGTATGAATTATTCGTAATGTACATGAAGGCATGACAATGACACTCGCCTCGTAAGATCAGGAAATTCTCACACACTTGACAAAGTACAGTCTTGACCAGGCCGGGCCTCGAAAAGTGTACCTCACAAATGCTAGTCTGAACGTTGTCACTACCTTCCCAGTAATAATTTGTAACACGGGCGACCAGCTTTTTGCGACAAAAGTCACATACATTACTGAGGACTAGTTCGCGGACCGCAAACAATAAGCGGTATACTTAACCGCCAAAATTACTGCGTAATTTTTAATGTACCGACGCAAGTTAAAATGTGACCGCGGACCACGGATTGGAGACCCATAATTTAGAACGAGCGGCCGTGGCCAATTGCAGAGTGATATCCTGATATTTGTTTGGACAGCTTGAGGAAAATATGGTCGGATATCTGTCGTGTTAGCTGGAGGTTTAAGTCCACGTGTTCATTTGTAATGAAGTGACTTCGTTTGTGTTGTAGTTCTGAATGTATAAGACATTAAAATCCTCGCAACAAGGGAGGGTGGGATAGAAAGTATTAACAGAATAATTTACAACGACTCTCCATGTCGTTCAGCGGCCTTCGTTATTTGATATTCAAGTAAAATAATTTATGTACGCAACACAAGACAGTAAGTCTCGGGCCTGTACTGGTACTTTGATTCAACCTAAGTAACGAAAAAGGGACATGAGATTTGGTACGTGGAACGTTAGAAGCCTGTATAGGCAGATTCACTTACAACAGCAGCCAGGGAATTAGCAAGATATAAATTAGATTTAGTGGGTGTGCAGGAGGAGACAGAATATTTTCAAACCGACAATTGGAAATCAGAGTTTACATTAGTATATTAATGATAATGGTGTTAGAATAATAAATGTTGCCACATAAAAAATCTAGTTTTGAGAACAAGATGTTCCCCCACCGAAACATTCATAAGTACACGTGGACCTTTCCTGATGGGAAGACTCACAACCAGATTGATCACATCTTGATAGATACGAGATGGCATTTGAGTATGCTCGTTGTACGAAGATTCAGGGGAGATGATTGTGATCCTGATCACTATCTGGTAGTTGCAAAAGTTAGGTAAAGATTGACAGTAAGTAAACAAGCAGCACAGTATTTTGATGAGGAAAGATATAATCTCAGGAAGCTAAATGAGCTGGAGGGTAGGAAATAGTATCAGACTGAGATTAAAACAGGTTTGCAGCTCTTGAGAACTTCAGTGATGGCGAAGGCATAAACAGGGGCTTGGGAGAACATTAAAGAGAATATCAAAACCTCAGCTAAAAAGAGCCCAGGTCTGCACGAATTAACCCTTATCCTGCTAACGTGGAAGAAATGGTGAACTCCTAATAATGCCAGCAAATGGCAGATGGGATTTAATTCGGCGTTTAAAGGGTTAAAGCAGCATAAACCATGGTTTGATGAAGAATGTTTAGGTTTTTTAGATCAAAGGAAGCAGACTAAAATGCAGTGGGTACAGGATCCAAGCCAAAGCAATGTAAAGAATCTAAACACTGTAAGATGTGAAGCTAGCAGACATTTCAGAACAAAAAGAAGGAATACCTGAAACATAAAATAGATGAACTTGATGCTAACAGTAAGATGAAAAATATCAGAGACATGTATAGGGGCATCAATGATTTTAAAAAAATGTTGCCAACCTAGAACTAATATAGGATGAGAAGGGTGATTTGGTTACAGACTCCCACAGTATATTGGCTAGGATGAGGAATCATTTCTCTCAGTTGTTGGGGTTAATGATGTTAGGCAGACAGAATTACACACAGCAGAACCACTAGTGCCCTAGCCAAGTGTCTTTGAAGTTGAGTTGGCTATTGAAAAGCTAAAACGTCACAAATCACGGGGTATTGATCAAATCCCAGCAGAATTTATTAAGCCAGGGGGTAGAACAATTCGCTTTGAGATCCATAAACTTATTATTTCTATTTGGAACAAAGAGGAATTGCCTGAGGAGTGGAAGGAGTCCTTCTTTGTACTTATCTATAAAAAGGGCGATAAAACAGATTGTAGTAATTACATGGACATACTACTTTTGCCAACTACGTACAAAATTTTATCCAACATTCTGCTGTCAAAGTTAACTCCATATGCAGAAGAAATTATTAGGGATCATCAACGTGGATTTCGACGCAGCAGGTCAACTACTGACCTTATATTCTGCATTCGTCAAATAATTTAGAAAAAATGGGAATAAAATGAAGCAGTGCAACAACTCTTTATAGACTTAGGAGGGAGGTATGGTATAATATTCTCATTGAGTTGGGTATCCCTATGAAACTGGTAAGGCTAATAAAAATGTGTCTGACTGAAACTTATAGCAGAGTCTGAATAGGCAAGAATTTGTCATGTTTCCTATTAGGAATGGTTTGAAACAAGGAGATGCTCTATTGCCATTGCTGTTCAACTTTGATTTAGAGCACGCCATTAGGAGGATTCAGGTTATCCAGGATGGCTTGAAATTAAATGGTACATATCAGCTTCTGGTTTACGTTGATGATGTTAATATGTTGGGAGGAAGCGTGCGTACTATAAAGGAAAACGCAGAAGTTTGTTAGTGGCTAGTAAGGAGACTGGACTAAAAGAAAATGATGATAAAAATAAGTACATGGTCATGTCTCGATATCCGAATGAAGGAAGAAGTCACAATATAAAGGTTGATAATAGTTGCTTTGAAGGGGTGGAAGAGTTCAAATATTTGGGAACAACTTAACAAATCAAAATTCTATTTGGTAAGAAATTAAGAGCTTACTGAAGTCATGGAATGCTTGCTAACATTTGGTGCAGAATCTTTTGTCTGCTAATTTGCTATCAAAAAATTTAAAGATTAAGATGTACAGAACTATAATTTTGCCTGTTGTTTTGTGTGGGTGTGAAACTTGGTTGCTCACACTGAGGGAGGAACGTAGGCTGAGGGTATTTGAGAATAGGGTGTTGAGGAGAATTTTTGGGCCTAAGAGGGACCTGGTGACAGAGGAGTGGAGAAAACTATTATATTACGGAGCTTAATGATCTGTACTCCTCACCCAAAATTGTTCGGGTGATAAAATCGAGAATAGATGGGCGGGGCATGTAGCGCGTATGGGGGAAAGGAGATGCGTATACAGGGTTTTGGTGGTGAGACCTGAGGCGAAGAGACCACTTGGGATACAAAGGCGTTGATGGGAGGATCATATTAAGATGGATATTCGGGAAGTGGTATGTAGGGATATGGACTGGATCGAGCTGGCTCAGGATAGGGACAGGTGACGGGCACTTGTGAATGCGGTAATGTAAATTCGGGTTCCATAAAATGCGGCGAATTTCTTGACTAGCTGAAAGCCGGTTAGCTTCTGAAGACGGGCTCTGTTCCTAGGAGTAAGTAAGTAAGTAACAAGAAACAGTAACCTTTGAAGTTTGACACAGCCTAAATATGCCTACTTTTGTCTATTACAAAGCTCAGTTTCACAGTGGTCTTTTGCTACAATAGTATTAGCTGGAATATTCATAGCTCACCCTGTTGATCTTAATGGTGATTAAGGATTAAGACTGTGTGTTATTTGGGTCTATTATTTTAGGCTTTGTATATCGTCACACTTTTATGAAACACAGTTTTCCAACCATGTCGATTTCCCAACTCACTTAGACCGCTTTGTTCAGCACCTGTTTGCCAACCACGGGCCATGATGTCAGTGTAGCTGTATCTAGAAACCCTAAAGGGTAACTGCACCTGTGGACCACACAGACTACTTGTACCGTGGAACCCTACAAATTAATAGTACATAATGACATATATAGCAGATGTACCTCGGAACCCTACAGAATAGCTCTACCTAGAACCCCACAAAATATTTGTACATAGGGATCCCACTGAATAGTTTTACTAAGAACTAGGGATCCTATAGAATATTTGCAGCCAGAAACCCTACAAAAGATTTGTACCTAAGGATCCTACGAGTTAGATGTATCTGAAGCCCCTAGAGTATTTGTATCTACGGGCCCAATACAATAGTTGTACCTGCCGGCCCTCTATAGCAGCTGTACCTAGCAACCCTACAAAACAGTTGTACCTAGGGATCCTAAAGAGTAGCTGCACCTAGGTGACCTATATAGTAACTGAAACTAGGGACCCTATAGCAGCTATACCTAGGGATCCTGTAGAACACATGTACCTTGGGATCCTACAAAGAAATTGTGGATACAGATTATACAAACTAGCTGTACCTACTAACCCTAAACAGAAGGCTCACCTAGAGACCCTACAGAGTACCCGTACCTTCCAAGACTAAACTGCAGCTGTACCTAGGAATCTTATACACTAGCTGCAACTACGGATCCTACACATTAGGAATATTACTCACTCGATAACGGAAACAGAGACAGTTTCCCAAATGAAATGGTTTGACAAAAGGACCTTAAGTGCAGCATGAAGTATTGGAGACCGCTCTGAATGTGTCACACTTAGGTCAGAAAACTTTCAACCTTTTAATTTAAACATACATTCCGCTAGGCGCTAGGTGTCATATATAACCTTCACACGCAAATGCATGCAAATCCGCAAATCCTCAAGATACGAGTAACACGCAGACCTAAATGTCACCTTCCGTGGGGAATAAACAAGGTAATCTAAAACTGATGCAATGACATGTTTATGCAGGGGCCGTAAGTCCTAAAGGAATGCCCCTCCTTTGTCAAGTTTACAAAGGTTATTCCCACCTCCAGCGACTCTAGGTCTACTGTCCTCCCATAGAGCGAAAACTGTAGGATCGTAGCTTTCCTTTTCACCACTTTTCTGATGGATGTTTTGTTTACGCTCAGGTGACCAGTAATAATTTAGTCAACAGAAACAAACTGCGATGGCTGGTGAGTAAGGCGATTCCAAAGTACTGCCTCTAACAGGCAACTTGCACAACGTCGATGCAGAGTAGAGGCCGTATAGAGACTGTACAACGGGCTGGACGATTCAAGTTTCCATTCCCTTTCCAAGACCAATATATTTTCTCTTTTCCATCCAGTCACTATTGAATAAGCAACGAGGATAAAGGTGCCGTGACGTAAAATTGACCACTCACCTTCATCCAGTGCCAAGATTAAGAATGAGTGGAGTTATACCTCTACTCCCGTTGCTGTACACTTGCTATAAGAAGTATGCATAATATCCAGAGGCGTAACACTGGTCAGTACTACCATCAATCGGGACAAATACTGCAAGGTTTGGACAGTACCGATAACATATTTATTTGCTCATATTTATTTGTTTGGTTAAAAAGATCAAACATTGCTTACTATTAAACGATTGAAAAGGTCACCTGATGATTTACGTGTCCTAGTCAGAAAAGTTCTATGTCGAATTTTATAAATGGCTACCGAATTTGACAGTTCTATGTTTTTAACTCTATGTATTTAAAAAATAATACCAATCCATAGGACAAAAAGGAGTTCTATAGAATTAGCTTTACTCTTTCATTCATTTAATACTTTATTTCCAACCAATAATTAAGAGCCGGAATACAGCGACTGCGCGAGTCGCTGTGCGTTTCCTGGCACAGGTAAATTTTTTTCTTTTCTCTAAAATTTCAGACCGGTTCAGGGGCCCCTGGATTCTCGTATTCGGTGGGTACAGGGGGCGTTTTCCTTGGGGTTTAGCTGGGGTGTAGAACCTACCGATCACCTCCATCCAGTGCCGAGGTTAAAAATGAGTGGAGCTACAGGTCCACTCAGTCCTTATGTCTTAATGGTGTTCACAGCGGCAACTTTGCAAACTTTGTCTATTGTTAATATTTATCTAAACTAAGGGAATTTCAATGAACAGTTTAACCTTGGTACCAAAGTATGCATTTGTGAAAGAGGCAGAGTATTACATCAAGCTAAAATTTTATTAAATGTGAAAAAAAGAAACTTCGAAATGGAACCAACTCGACAGCCAAATCCGTTGTGAAAATGACTAAAGCCCTAACGAAACCACCCTTTGCAGTTTCTACTGTCAGAACTGTCAAATTCGGTAGCCATTTATAAAATTCGACATAGAACTTTTCTGACTGGGACACGTAAATCATCAGGTGACCTTTGTAATGAAAAATATTATGTAACCTCGTCTATCTTGCCGCTAGTGATTCTTTCAATATCAGTAATTTGGTTATGGTAATTACAAACAAAACCAAATTAGCACAACATGCAACAAATGCGAATAAATTTATTAAAATAATGTTAACTTCCCCTCCAGGCGAATATTTTTTGCACTGCCCACCTCTATACGGGATAGCCTTGGTATCGCTATCCTCAGCACCGCAGTTGTCACGCCACCTCCCGACCGATGCAGGCTTTCAATGCGATAAAGCTGCTGTGCTCGAGGTAGGGATAAAAATAACACCCTGTACAATTCATCATAAAAAGGCGCTGGATATAATAAAAATTACATTGCATGACGCATATAACAAAAATATATAATGCATCATAAAAACAAAGAGAGAATTGTTAATAGGTGTGACCGATATTGTTTAATATTGATATTAAAACATCGGTCAGGAAAACGAACTTCAACATTTATAGGTTTATACAGCCGAAAAAGCGACGCTGCAGCATTGTTGGAAAAGGCATAGATAACTGAAACGTCTACACCTACATTATTTACATTTTAAAAATTGGCGTTTATTTTCCTCGATCTTCAATAGAAAATTTTCGAACTATTTATAATGTACGAAAACCAATAAATAGTTTAACATCCTCAGAGTGTTTATCGGTGTAAAATCAAACGTGTGAAATATTTATACGAGGCAAATAAATGGCGGAACAGTGTAACGCAGGTCGTCTACTACAGCGGGAAAAAGGAAAATTTGGTCTGTTTACCTGCTTCAATACGGAAGGTGTATAACGCTCTTCAAAAAGTTATGTATGTCTTGTAACACATATAAAGAAATGTCGTATAGGTTCTGAACATTTGACCTTATCGAAACGTGACAAATGTCATTGCAAAAACTGTAAAATGCTAATTACAACATGGTTAGGGCTTGTTCAACTGTTACGTTGCAGAACAGTTGTTGCCAAACGAATTTTCTATAATTTACATAAGGCATTCTGACTGACTCCGATAGGATTTCCCAAACGTCTGTATTGCGAGGAACTGGTATCGGTGTCTGAGTTGGAGATTATAATGTATGAAACCCGTTAATGCGAAAATGTTGTTTCAATCATGATCATATGCGGACGTCATGCACTGTGTGTATACGAGTATACACACCTGTATGTACAGAAGCAAAAGGACCCATACGGACGTATAAAATGTGCTCAAAATACTGCCTGCAAACTCTGCCAGTAAGTTCCTTGATAAAACTCAGATAATTTTGTTTCGCGAAATGTCGACCGGTACATAATTCTGCAGAAACTGCCACTACAACGGAATTAATATAGGAACGTGATGTTTATATCCCATAATCGTGTTTTCTGCGAAATTTACAAGTCGGCTGACATTTTGTGAGAATACAATTGCGTGTCAGTGTTCAACACACAAACGCCTGAAAGAATAACGTTTTATATGAACGTGAAAACCATCCAAAACATAGCTGGAAACCAGAGCAAAAAGGCAAATGAAGTTCAGCAGAATAAAGAGGTAAATAATAAACTATAAAAACAGAAGATAAAATACGAAAACGAGGAAATTGAGAAACGCGGAAAGATTAAAATTACGGCGAATACACGTATTAGTGTATTAGTGCACCTATAGTCCTTTAACAGGGTGCAGCCCCACACGAGAGTTCAAAAGGTATAAAAGTCGACGTCTTTTCATTTCTGGCATGTTATGGCTTACTCTTTGGAAATGGGACCAATAGTCTATCCCGAAACGTCAGATGCCAACCAAGAAACCAACAGATGCTGCGTAACACCCAGAAGAAAGAAGACTTCATTTACGCCGCGGCCAAACCCTGAAATCACGGTAAAAAGTTCACTTAAGTTTCTAGACCTGAACACCTGTACACTGCGTCACTTTTATCGTGACATCAAACAAGGGCAGCTGTACTGCATAGAAACCCTGCCGCCCACTGGCATAAAAAGGCACTATATTTTCCATGCTTGACACATCGCAGACTACCAACACTCTTGCCCGGAGCTGTCCTCGAAGTGAACAATTCCCATCACCAGACAGCAGTCAATAATGGCTCGGTAGGCGCCTGGATTGAAACTCGCCGCGAAAATAATCTGACACAGCCGAAAGAAATGGACAAAGCGACTCCCATCTCAAATTACAGTAACAGAATTCAATTGCAATTTATTTTCAGAAGTACATATCTTGAGCACAGAGAGGAAAATTTCTAGAATTTTATCAGCTCAAAGCAGAGCCGGAAAATCATTACTCAAAAATTAATCGATTTATCCCGTTTCTTGGGGCACTTCTCGGGACACCACAATAAAATAAGTCACTGCCGCATCCTTAAAAACCTTAATCACCTCACCAGTCATCACCGTCCCAATTCATGTAAAGTTAAGCTCCCCAATCTTTGGCATGAGGTATTTTATGACCGACATTTTTGATAACATTACGCTGTTTCCAAACGTCGAGCATTAGTTCATCGGGGACGTGGCGCCTCTTCCCAGAAGAATGGAGACCTGAACTGTGCCGCTAGGAAACTGACGTAATATAAAGTTATATATGCAAATAATGGTCGGTGCTCACTTCCCGTTGGGGAATTTATCTTATAAAACCTGGACGTCCAATGAAGAAGGCGTTTGTTTGACGTGACACGCGTCTGCGAGGTGAAGGAAAACATACCTAGCGCCTTCTTTGTATAATGCGAGTAAAAATTTAATATTGATATAAGACATGCAGACCCCGGCTCACGGCACTACGAAATAGTGTCCAGCCCTGTGCTGCCTGCTATCACGGTGAAAGGCCTAAGTTGAAGTGTGATGCCATTGTAATACAATTTAGTGTCCCTGTATAACCAATACTGGTAAAACAGCATAACGTAATTAGTAAACCTGGAATCGAACGGCCCGACATAAGTCGAAAAGCACGAAATTAAATCGGTTTGTAAGCATGACGTATGTAAGTATGAAGTAAATGAGAACGCCTTGATGACTACTGCACATTATTACTGTTGCATCCGTATCGGGCGTATGCCCGAATGTCATGTAACGCTATTTCGGCACAACGGCGTCTTTTCAACTGCTTCGCGTCGGTGCTTGCGCAAGTTCGCCGTGTAGTCAATGACGCAGCACGTTTGGTCTCAGCGTCGTGTTGGCTGCGATTCCAACCAGCACGTACCCTGCGTATGTCAGAATCCCATCAATTCATTCACACCGTAACATTCCACTTAAACGACCATTAAACGACTCATTACACTAACGAGTGCCTAAAGTATTACGCATGAAACAAAAATACTGTCACCCTACCAACGCCAGCATTGTAACATTGAATAGTACACATAATTTCTACACACCCTAACTGAACAGACTGACACACTATAATCACCCGTTCTCACTAGCCCCGGGGCCCACCCAGCCTCCTGTACAATGGGCACCGGGGATCCTTTCAGGGGGAGAAGCGGCCGGAAGTAGCTTTGACCACCCATACCTATCTAGCGCCGAGGTTGAAGACGGAGTAAAGCTAAGATACCTCAAACCCTCTCTGTGCCTTCAAGACATGTTACAGGGTGAGCTTTACCATTACCTTTGCACACTACACTAGACTGAGGTGTACTAGACTGTGACACAAGAAACACAAAGGACCCAATGTGCCAAAAAGATAGCACGCCAAGCTCACAAAATATTCCGATGACGAATAATGTGGGCAATTTTAGGTTATTTATAATGAGCTACGATACGTAAAATCAAGCGCCATGACGCATAAATTAACATATTTGGAGGTTTTCACTAATCGTTATGTACGTGGTATATGCCGGCACGTTAACAGCAACAAGCCTCAGTGATTACAACACCGAAAAATATAAATCTTCAAGATATATACGAACAGGCAGAAAGAAGCAACACAATTTATAGAAGCACCATACTGCGTCAGACTTACAAGCACACATAATATTTGACTGTGACCATCATTCTGCCGATGCCGGTGGCCGCGCCATCTAAGGCGTAGGTCTGCAGCGGCTTGGTTGCCGGGATCTCGGGTTCGAATGCCTCTCAGGGCATGAGTGTTCGTCTCTTGCGTGTGTTGTTTAAGTAGCGGCCTATGCGAGGGGCTGATCACTCGTCAGAGGATTCCTTCCGGCTATATGTGTCTAATTGTGTGTGATTTAGAAATCTCAACAGTGAGGCGGTCTAGGCCCGAGTTGGGCTGTTGCGCCACAGAAAAAGAGAAAATATAAGTGTACTTTAATCTCGGCAATACCACTTTTTGACCCGTAAATGTATCCCTAATCGTAATCCATATCGACCGAAGAACGTTTGATATTTAAAACTGGTATTGCTACAATGTCGGTGTACTTTTTATGATTTACCTAAATTGTTACTGCTTTTTCAGCGGCAGCTGCTACTTCCATCTTCGGATTATGATTTCTACCCTTTAAGACGGGGCAGCACGTAAAGGTGTGCCTTTGCACAACATGGCATATACAGTGTAGACGTACCCCTGGTAAAAATCCTTTGGCAATCACTGAATAGGGCGATGGGAAGTTCCTAGGTCCTGGTGGGACTCTTGAGAGGAAAAAGGAATTCCCTGCCAGTACCGAGATTCGAACCAGGGCTCCTCGATCATCCAGCCCGCAGCCTAGTCTCGGTACTATTCAAAAAGCAGATTTCTCTGAAACTACCGGTTTTCAAGGCCGAGCAACAATTAGGATTGAACACCTATACATTACGGGGACATCAATGCAATTTAAAATCTTTGGTCCTTATTTTATCTGACAACAGTTGTTCGTCACTTCATGCTGATACTTCGCCAAGCGAGTAAAACCGCCGAATGATTGGGCTACGTTAAAATGATAAACGAGTCGGCAGAAAGTGTTTAAGTATAGTTGTCAAATATGATAATGACCGTTATATTGTTCGAACAACGCAGTTATTAGTGGCGAATTTTGGGAAAATAATTAATGGTAAAAATTCTGAAATTCCTTTGATATGAAGCAGGCTCATTTATATTCAGCTTCTCAGCTTCTTACTCCAGAAGTTTCAAGATTTTGTCCAGTGTACAGACGTATTTACTTTATATTTCCTTCATGCTTGGGCACTTTCCGACTTAATGATTGATTTATGTGCAACCAAATTTAACACCTAAAAATTCAACCTTCTGTCCATACAATGTATTTAAGTGTTTCGTATGGATCTCAGAACAAACAGCAATTAGAAGATGGCTGTCTTCTTCTGGGTTGTTACACAGCGAGTACTGGAAATTCCTTACCGATGTCTCAGGACAACCTATCGGTCTCATCTTCAAGGGTCAACAAACAGCGTTTATTTCACTACATAGCATTAACAAATTTGTTTTATAACAGAGATAGACTGTTTCAGCTTGATGTATGTATCGTGCATTTTGTATAATTTATTATTTAGACCAACAAACGCACAATATATTAACAATGATGTCTGTAACGTAAAGTACTCCTACATGTTTCGACGTATTTACATCATCTGCAGGGAGTCTCTTCTTATCTAAGCTACAGTTCCAAAATCAATCAAATTAATAAGATTAAAGTGCGTAAACATTTACTCTTATGTGTAAACATTTTAATCTGATAAATAAGAGAGATACAGCGGGTTTACTGCGCAGAGCGGCAATATCTATATGTATAATTCAGGTTCATCTTAGTCTGTGGGAAGGTAAGATAAATAAAAGCGGAGCAAACATTCATTGCAACTGATCCATTAATAATGTCTGCCATATTCAAATCTAACAATTCTAATCCTGTCCATTTCACAGCCCATATTCACCAATTCATGGAAGCATTCCCTCCTTCATTAACAGGCGAAATAATTAAATTTACTGGCAAGTCTATCAGAAATTCCATAAATTAAATTTGCAGTTTCTTGTTAAAACGTATTAGAACACGAAAAATAAAACTGAATTGCCTTCCTAACAAGGGAAACGTGCATGCAATCTGGTATGAGAATCGCGTCATTCATACACTTGTTTTCGAGAAAGCAGTATTAGGAAGTCCTAAAGGAATTGCTATTGCGAAATATTGTTATAACAGCTAAAGTTTGACATTTATAGCCCACTGGTTACTACATGTACCACCAGGTTTAACATTCACAGGTTCTACGTTCTGACCACAGAGTGTATTTATGTGTTGTATATACGGGTAGATCTCAGAGCAAACAGCGATTATTTCTGGATTGTATAATCGAGACGGAGCGTGTTTACTGCGCGGTAAGAACCGAACATTCAAATGCAATTCACATTAACACATTGCGGACGGGTGACGCAGATTTGCGTCTTTACATTACAACCGTGCAGGACGGGTGACGCAAATCTGCGTTTTTAACACGCACTTGGTTTCCGCGCACATAACACTTCATTATGCACACATGGAGCCTGTCTCCGAATGGTCTTGCTGACGGATGTTTATAGAAACGTGACCTCACTCCGACGTAATGATCTGCGATAAATATAGAGAACAAACAGCACCTTATTTGCGTCTGTTGCTCTGCTGTGCATTTAATTGGCGTTCAGCCTTCAACCACTTTACAACCATGACGGAAAGACGTAGTTCTTACGAGGAAAAATATCTTACAGAAGATGAAATTTCAGCGGAATTGTTGGCGGACACATTATCTGATGTTCCTGACAACGCTGATAGTGACAGTGAAAATGACAGTGACTCTTTTATTATTGGAAATAGGCAAAACAAAATTGTGCATCCTTTACCGAGTTACAGTGACAAAGAACAAAGTGCAAACGAAAGTGACGATGACGAAACACTAGATTCGGCGGTTTCCACATGGGTAAAAACAGATAAAACACCAAATTTAGGGCCATTTACCGGAAACCCAGGGGTGAAACAAATTCCCTCTGACCCGACGAAAGTATCACAAGTAACAGGACTCTTTCTTGGAGACACATTCTTTGATATGTTGTGTGAGGAAACGAATCTATA
>Ga0268261_10002462_pt1 | contig 13277 bp, 8 predicted proteins | sample TergutNc150P1_FD_190353 | JGI IMG/M metagenome (GOLD analysis project Ga0268261, IMG submission 190353) | Nasutitermes corniger P1 segment gut microbial community from laboratory colony in Florida, USA - Nc150 P1 (SPAdes) (version 2) | ecosystem: Host-associated > Arthropoda: Insects > Digestive... | reverse complement strand
GTCCAGAGGAGTCCTACCGACTGTGCTGCGTCGTTGTGTGTGATCTAGAAACATCAAGAATAGGTGCTCCATATATATATATATATGACATTAGTCGCCTAAGGGTTAAATAAGTAGATAAATATTAAATCTTCTATCCTTTGAAAAGCGTCGAAACAAGCCAAAAGATCCGCGCCAAGGAAGGTAATTTGAATGTAAGGACATCGGAAACGCAGAGGTTGCAGTGTTGTAATTTCAGTAGGCCTCATTACACATGTTGTCTGTTGAAAGTGAAGTAAAGAGGAATTTTATCTAATAAATAAGTGAGCCAAAGAATTACATGACCGTCGAATGGTCTACCATGATGGGCTGCAGGGCCCGACCGGATGTCCGCTGGTTCACCTGCTGTCATGCCATCACACCTGACTGAGCGCAAACAGCCGCACCCGTGGGAACGACACTACAGCACTGTTCTGATTTAGAGCTCCTGAATTCCGCCAACCGGTACTCTCATATGGCACTTTTCAACATAATTAATTTCTGAAAAGTGACTGCAAATGCCGTCTTGAAGAGAAAAGAAAAAGTTAACGAATATTAGTCAGAGTACATAAAAGGAAGATGAAAATTGCCTTTTTATGTAGTGTGACGCCGTGTGATTTAGTGTATAGGTACAAACGTCTCTGAGGAATGTCTTGCCGCCGTCTTTGTTTCAAAAAGGGTTCCAATGGAAAGTTAGTATCCATTTGTCAAAGTACACAGCGTCACATCCCAGGATATGTAATCTTAATATTGACCCACATGTGAACCTGAAATATAATCAAGGGCAGAGACTGGCATAGACTTAGGCGTAGGGTAAAGGATAACTTTATGAGGGTGTCGACTTGAATCAAGATTGCGTATGAGCGTGGATGCAAATGGAGTAACATTATGAATGTGGACGGCAATTAGGGTAACACTATGATCATGCATTGGAATCAGGGTAATGTTATGAGTGTCGACTGGAATCAGGTTAACATGGTGAATGTGTACCGAAATTAGAATAACATTGTGGACATGGACTGGAATCAGAATAACATGCGTGAGGACTGGAATCAGGATAACAAATGAGTGTGGACTGGAATTAGGGTAACATTATGTTCATGGACTGAAATTAGGATAATATGAGTGAGGAATGGAGTCAGGATAACATATGAGAGTGGACTGGAATTAGGGTAACATTATGTGCATGGACTGAAATTAGGATAATATGAGTGAGGACCGGAGTGTATGAGTGTATACTGGAATCGGGATAACGGTATGAATGTGGAACACATCAGAAATACGTGTGTGTGGACCAAATCAGGCTACTATATAAGGGTGGGGACTGAGTATGGACTGAAATCAGGATAACATTAGGAATGTGGACTGGAATTAGGATAAAGTGCAGAGTGGGATATTGAGGACAATTCAAAATGGCCACATCCGCGGTGTTCCTGAATATAATTAATTATATGTATAATTAATGACTGTGAATACTTAATAACTAACTTATTTAGTCAAAGCTCTTCCACTTGCAAGTCATGTTTATTGCCTTCCCAGAGGATGACGCATAAAACTATTACGCTTTCATTGCTTAAGTGAAAAAACGCTTATGCTGAGCAACAGATAAATTAATGTTGAAATGTTAATTGCAGTGCAGTTGAATGAATTACGTTCTGAACAGGACAGTGGACTCTTCATTTTCCATGAAAGCGGGATGACCAGTTTAATAGCAAGCTTTTCAAGAGATTTGCAGCCTGGTTGGCAGGTTGATTGTGATGACATGTTTAATTAACTAGCTACGTAATTACATGTTTAGTTAATGAACACAGCCAGAGAGAGAGAGAGAGAGAGAGAGAGAGAGAGAGAGAGAGAGAGGGAGGGAGGGAGGGAGGGAGGGAGGGACAATACAAAATGTACTGAAATATTTTGACGAATTAGCCGCCGAATTGCTTATCACTCCATTTTGCAACGCTGTAATTTGCTAAAATTACGTAGCCTCGTTGCTTTATGAAGTATGAATATGGGGTAATAGTAGAATGAAATAGATATATGAAAGCTGAGTGTGATGGAATGATAGTGAGACGTTAAAGCCGAAATGTTAGGAGAAACCTGCCCCATTGTCCCTTTGTCAGCCATAAATCTCACATGTACTGGCCTGGGATCCAATCCGGTCCTCCGCGATAAGAGGTCGGCAGCTAAGCACCTGAGCCATGGCATGACCATACACGTTACTGTTGAGCTGTAAGCCAGCCTTCTGGAGACAATGTGTCTCCATGACATCGATTATGACAATGAAGACAGCAGATTCCCCGAAACATTATTTTAACCTAGCCACGTCGCAGTTTCTTGCCCCATGGGATTTTACTTGCTGTAAACATTTCTAATCTTACAGTAATATCGTGTAATTCTTGTGCGCTCTTTCTATGCCATCTTTTTTATGTCTAAATATTTTAGGTTATCCCCGTCAGGGGTGATTTACCTCCGGATATAGGCTTACTTCCTACCTGCCAACTACCTCGTACTCTGATTTCCATTCCTGTGCTCGCCAACCATCTGTTGCGGCAAGGGCAGGAAGTCAGAAGATGCACAAAAACACCTTCATGTCTTCAGGCAACGAGAGAGGGGGCTCCTTGGTGACCTCTTGAAAGTGCAATATCACTTTCATTGTTTGATTTTCACTTGTGAAACTGAGGGAAATGAAATTATGTTAGATGTTTTAGAGAACAGAACTGGTGAAATTATTTTACGTGTTGTAGAGAACAGAACTGATGAAATTTAGAGAACAGAATTGGTGAAATTTGGTTACGTGTTGTAGAGAACAGAATTGGTGAAATTAAGGGACGGGAATTGGTGAAATTATGTTACATGTTGTAGGGAAAAGACCTGGTGAACTTATATGTTGCAGAGAACAGAACTTCTAAAATTATCTTAAATGTTGCAGAGAAGAGAACTGGCGTTGTGGAGAACATGACGTTGAATTAGGTTACATGTTGTAGAGAACAGAGCTGGTGAAATAATGTTCGCTGTTATAGACTTGTAAATTTATGTTAAACGTTACGGAGAACACAACTGCCGAAATAATTGTAAGCGTTGTAGAGAACAAAACTGGTGAAATTCTGTTAATATTGTACTGAATAGAACTTGGGAAAAAGGTTTTCACATAACCAAATACCTCGGATGATAAGGCTCTTTGTTTTGACTATTTACAAGTTATGATAATTAAAGACTCTGTCAGTAGCTCAGCTTACATACAGCCTCAAATGGTGGAACTCAGATCATGCAGAAGGAAGTGGTGGTGGCATATTTTGAGGTACTATCCTAGCTACTGTTTGAAGGAAGTCAACGAAATTCTCCACTCAGGAGAGGTGCATCTAGGCCGAGATGTGGACCCTCGTTTTTCTGAATAAGGAGCAGGAATTCTATGCACTCGACCGTCGGAAGTAGCAGCTGATCGGCTAGGAAACAAACTCCACCGCTTCTAAAGACGCCGGCGGTTTAAGAGAGCCTGTCACTGGTCCCTGCCCTAATCCAGTTGAATTCATGCCACAAAATCACATCTTATTTCTTTACCATCCATTTCATACCATCATCTAGGCCTAAAGTTTCGAATGTATTTCTCATTACCCCCTGCGTGATACAGCACCATCCGGCGCATCCCCATTCAGCTTATCACCCCGAATAATATTTGGGGAAGACAAACATTTATGAAGATGCTCATTACATAATGTCTCCCTAAAAATTCGTCTTTCATATAGTAAAATATTATTATTCTTATAATGTCACTTTCAAATGCTTTTCGTGTGTTATAGTATTATTTACCAAATTAATTTTATTATTTATTTTATTTAATTATCAGCTATCAGTATATTGAAGGGAGGTATTTTACCTAGGTCTGTATTCTGAATATAGTCAGGCAAAGAAGTACCTAACCTGGCGAGGCCCTTAGATCGAGGTATTCTCAGTCACTGGGCTTATAATATTGAATAAATTATGACGCGACCCACTGTGAACTTTTTTCCACCCTCCTCTTACTTCCTCCTCCTCAGGCCGAAATATCTTCTTCAGCACCCCGTGTTTTACCACCCCTAACCTGTGTTCTGTCTTTCCTTAATATGAGAGATCAAAATTTGTAATAATATCATATAACTGGTAAAACCAACATATTTGTGTTGCTTTTAGATAGCAAACGGGAGAACAAAAAATTCTGGACCGAATGGTACTTAGCATTCCCTGAATTTAATCTGTTCTCTAATAGTACACAGTTTTGCTAATATTCTTGCTACTTTTATTCTTTTTCCAGAACAAAACAGAAGATGGGAGTTTCGACGTGGGGTGTGGAAACGAGTGTAAAATAGAACAGGTAAGAGATGTATCGCTCTTTCCTGTCGACACAAAACATAAACAATTTGGCGAAAGAAAAGAAAAAACTTTGCCATTGACAGAATGTTGAAAGATTTGGTTTTATTGCGTGTAAGATTCACCATTTTGGATGGAGATCTGACTGAATTGTACAACATTTGAAGCTTTCATGGAGAACATATGCAGTGCAATCTATTCGTGCTTTCAGCCCTATCAAAGTGGAGTATCCGACGTTTCGTAGAATTTGCCTCCATCAAACCTGATGATACGTTGATGAAACATTGATTATGAACTCCAGCCTTATACGCCTGATCGGTCGATGAGACTTCACTGCATTATCAATTAAACTGACATGGCGGGACCACAAACAGAATCTTAATCTTAAATCTTAAAGTATCAGAATGGTAACATGTCTCAGAACAGGCTAAAACAGTAGCTAGTTCTTGTAAACAACGTAATGCAACTTTCGATTGCATACACGTGAAGTTTCTAAGTAGCTGGTCAGTTACTTCATTGTCAAATGAACCCTCTTCCACGAGTTATACGCAGTTCGCAGTGTCATATCTATAGTATGATTCATCGCCTTCACAGTGAATATATGTATACAATAAATGAAATCAGTACCCATGACGAATGCAGATTCGCAAACAACGAAGAGAGAAAAACAATGGAAAAATATGTTTTGATGTACAGATATTTACTTGGTCCTAATGATGATCGCTTGGTGCACCCTTTGGCGAGTCACCATTCGTACCATCTGCGCCTACGAGCAACTAGGTTCCAAGAGGGTGACATGATACAAGTTTCATACTGAGGACCCACAAATATTAGGCACACCCGTAAAAATTCAGCCACCCGGGCGACCTGGCGCATGGGACTTGAGCACACCTGATTTTTAAAAATCATGTGTCAAAACAATAAACAGTACTAAACGAAATCGGTTTTAGAATGTATAAAATAAAACCTGCTTGTTCACTTATGTTTAACTAACCATGCAATTTGACTAGAGGGAGAAAGTATTGCAGTCGATGTCTTGGGATCGAAAACCGCTTGGAAAGCCGTAACTTCAAAAACCGAAGAGAAGAAAAGATTGCATTAAGATGGATCTTCTGTGAGAATTGAGATCAATGGAACCAGGTTAGGAGTGTGCCCACTGTCTGAATCTGTTATTATCCCTTTTGATTCTTCTTTTCCAAATGTCACAGAGTTAAGTTAGTAACCCAGAAATGTTAAATGTTATTTATTCCATAAATGGGCTTGGCAAATATATAATTCCTTTGGGCTGATTTTTCAATTCATCTTAATTATTCCGACATAATATGTGACAATCTTGTTCTTCTAAAAAACCAGCAACATAAGTTGTCGGCTGCTGCATGCACGCCCGTTTGAGGCTTTTTTGGCTTTCAGAAGTCTTTGTATGAAACATCATTCGTTAACTCTGAGGCTTTCATTGTGGTCAGTATTACTGTTACTGTTTTCTGGGATGCGAAGCTTTGTATCATGATGTAGGTGGACGCAGAAGGGGCATATTTCTCCGAAACGCCGGTACCCGTCTACCGAACTGCATGATGTTACATCGAAGGTCTGTAATATTTCAGCAAACGAAACGTTTTTCGCTGTAGGAATTATTTAATTTGAGATTTTCGCTCTTCTGAGATGTTAAGCATCGTATATAGGTAATTAAATACCAACGCTTCGGGACAACCGATCGGTACCATCTTCAAGGGGAGGAAAATGGAACTGATTGGTTATCCCGAAACATGAGTAACTAACTACAAATGTACGCTGTGTAACATCCCAGAAAAGCGAAAATCTCAAGTATTTATTTGAATGGAAGTTTTCCGAAGGGTGTCGTCTTGCAGTACATCCATCGCGGTCCTTTAGGACTGATATCACATGACACCAATAAACGTCAGACCTTTGTATTCGGATAAGTGAGGAAGATGGAGTCAAAGTGCTACATTATAAAGATGATTAAATTAACTATGAACTCGACCGGACCGTACGAGTACCGAGTTATTGGTTTATTGAAAGACACTTTATCAGCTTCACAAGTTATAAACTTCGAATGACAGTATGAAGGTGCATTGTGTTAAACCGGCTCACGATTTTTCCAATTGCAAGCTTTTGTAACGATTGTTGCAAATGTTCCGGTTTAAAAAGATGAACATTTTAAATGAAGTCCATAACTAAAAAAATGGGATTAAGTCAGTTAGTTGTTAATTTGATGTTTATATATTTCGTGTTTATTTTCATTGAATATCAAATAGAATTTGACCCAATTTATGTACAAAACAGTGGCCAGCACAACTTGTAATGTCTGTTTCTCTTCAATTATTTTAATCCATGTGACGAAGCAAACAGTAATTACACTCTGTAGCCTACCGAGCCTTTTAAGTGAAAAATTTCGCTATTTGTATAGGGCCTTTGCTTAATAGGTCCACAATCACTAGTCACTTCCCGTCGGTTCCCTTACGTTTTACATGAAGCCCATTCACTGGCCAACTCCCACATTCCTTATCAGATACGTCATGGACCTTCTTTGTGTTATTTCACTGCAGCAGCACATGATTTTGCGTGATACGTTAAATACAGTTACTATAAGAAATGTCATCGTTAATTGTGAATTAAGTTTCCTCATGCGCCTATTCCAAATAGGGCAGCAATTAGCAACTACGTGACAAGTTTCTGAGAAATAGGTTCCATTTCACTCAGTAAGATAACATGCAGAGGGCACGTGCTAACTGAGCCCTGGAAGAAATTCGTGATGGATTGGAGACATCTTCAAGCTCGACCTGCATAGTAAATACGCGTGTCTGCGTTACCAGGGCGAAATGAAACAAAACTGCTAAATTTTTCTCCTCACAAATTCCACGTCACAAATCAAGAAACAACACTGAATTTGTGAACTGATACCTTCATGAGTTGCATACTAGAGAAATAGATCCCACACTCATTTCCTTTAGCGACGAAATTTGTTTTCATTTCAGTGGATATGTAAACCCTTTTAATAACAGATTTACCATGTTAATCCACGCATTGCCATTACTTGATGTTAAAGTTGGTGTGTGGTGTGCCGTGGGTGCGAATAGTGGGCCTACTTTTTTCTGGGCCTTAAATGCACACCTTTATGTAAAACAGTCTGAAGTAATTGTGACCAACTCTCTGATTACGAGAGAGCCTCTGCCTTTTTGTTTCAGCAAGACAGTGCAACGTCTCACACCACAATCACTTCTGTTCTTTGTATATAAAATATTTTGGTTATAGAATAGTAAGCAGTTCTACGTGGACGGATATCATGATAATTTCTGTCATTATTTTGGGATAGTTGATTATTTATTTATTTGGAGAAATGCATGAAGTATTATGACTGAAGTAAAGAAAAATTGACTTGAAAACACGAGTGATGGTTCGAACTATGATTCGACCGTATCATGTAAAAAATAATTACGAGTTCACAAAATGAAAAGTGTTATACGAGATTAAGTAAAATTAAAAATCTGTAACAGAACTGCGATACAAGTAACTTCTCTTGCGCGTGATTTTAGGTTGTCAGAGAGTTGTAGATGAAGTTAAGCTCTGACATGGCATGACGCCTTGGCGATTGGTAATTAGTTACCTACGTTTCGGAAGAGCTTGCTACCTCTTTTAGGATATCCAATTTCCTGAAACATCGATAAATAATTACTTCTCGATATTGCACCCTATCACGAGAAAACCTTGCTCTTCGATGTCTCTTTCCGTCATATAATTATGCATTAATAAATAGAACTGAAAGCGAACTACTGAAACTGTTTACACAGTCAGCAGAGTATCAAACTCTTGTCCGCCATGGTACATAATTAGTTATGGATCGGGAAGTCAACAGCCATGTCCCATCTGTGTGTCTCCTTTTGTATGTTACTCTTTAAGATATTTGCCTTTTACAACACTGAAAGTGCCAGTATCTAGTGATTCAGTGTCATTTGTTTCGCGTCAGCAGACATTTGGAATCAGGATCTTAATAAACAACAGTCGCTATGACAGGGATATCACATCGGAGATTAGAATGGGGACAGGGTACAAGTTTACGCTTTGAAGTCTGAAATTTATGTTTGTTGTTTGTAGTTAATTTAGCGATGCTCTAAGTAATTCGATGATCGTGACTAACGAATTGTGAAGTGGAAAGAATACGGAAGGAAATGGGCATGGTCTCAATTTGCAGTGGTATATTGACATTCTGGAGAGGGCGAGGTAAACAACGTAGACCCTCAGGATACTGTGCTCTGACAGAAGGTAGAACCGAGAAACTCTAGAATACAAGCCAGAACACTTATCATACAACTTGCTGACTAATACTGACGTGCGATCCAACTGTTCAGGTACTACGTCAGAAAAACATTCCATATCCATCACAAAGACCAGGCATTTATTGCTGATTAAGGAAAATAGTCACCATTTGTTTTGAGAATCTTAAGAAACACACAAATACACTGTGCAGGGCAGTGGGGAGATTTGAATGTTAAGTGAGCGGTCGTAAGATTGCAAGGGTTAGTAGAACACCTGCGTTCACAATATTCCAATGTCGTTCGTACCGTTGCCTAGTTACTACACTGACCGAGTACTGTGGATGCTAGACAGTATTTGCCTCCACACTACCCCATACTCCACGGAGCAGAGTCCTTCTTGAGAAGCTAACCGGTTTTCTGCTAGTCAAGAAATTCCACACATTTTATGGAACCCGAAGGTTCATTTCCGCATTTACAAGTGCCCGCCACCTGCCCCTATCCTGTGCCATCTCGATCCAGTCCATACCCCCAAATCCTTCCTGAAGATCCATCTTAACATTATTCTCCAACATACGCCTGGGTCTCCCAAGTGGTCTCTTTCCCTCAGGTTTCCCTACCAAAACCCTGTAAACGCCTCTCCTCTCCCCCATACGCGCTACATGACCCGGCCATCTCATTCTTCTCGATTTTATCACCCAAACAATATTAGGTGAGGAGTACAGATCATTAAGCTCCTCATTATCTAGATTTCTTCACTCCCCTGTTACCTCTTCCCGCTTAGGCCCAAATATTCTCCTCAACACCCTATTCTCAAACACTCTCAGCCTACGCTCCTCCTTCAGTGTGAGCGACCAAGTTTCACACCCATATGCAACAACAGGCAAAATTATAGTTCTGTATATCCTGATTTTTAAACTTTGGATAGCAAACTGTAAGACAGTAGATTCTGCACCGAATGATAGCAAGCATTCCCTGACTTCAATCTGCTCTTAATTTCTTCCTGGATAGAATTTTGATTTGTTATGGTTGTTCCCAAATATTTTAACTCTTCCACCCTCTTAAAGGAATTATTATCAGTCTCTATATTGTGACTTCGTCTTGCATTTTGATCTCGAGACATGACCATGTACGTAGTCTTACCACTATTTACTTCTAGTCTAGTCTCCTTAAGAGCAAAATCTAAAGCTTCTGCATTCTTCTTTATAATATGTATACACATCCTCCCTATATAGTAACATCATCAGCATAAACCAGAAGCTGTTGTGTAACATTTAATTTCAAGCCATCCTGGTTTACCTGAACCCTACTAATGGCGTACTCTAAAGCAAAGTTGAAAAGCAATGGCGATAAAGCATCTTCTTGTTTCCTCACAGGAAACATGTCAGACAGATGCATGCCTACACGGACTCTCATATATGTTTCACTTAGATACTTTTTATTAGCCTTACCAGGTAAATGGGGATACTAAACCCAATTAGAATATTATATAAGATCTCCCTCCTAACTGAAACATAAGAATTTTTGAAGTCTATAAAGAGCTGATGCACTGCTTTGTTGTATTCCCATTTTTTTCAAGTACTTGACGAATGCAGGATTTACGATCAGTGCTTGACCTGTTGCTTCGAAATCCATATTGATGACCCCAATAATTTCTTCTGTAAATGGAGTTAACCTTGACAGCAGGATGGTGGATAAAATTTTGTATGTAGTTGGCAAAAAAAAGTGATATGCCTCTATATTTACTACAATCTGTTTTATCTTCCTTCTTATAGATAGATACAATGATCGACTCCTCAGGCAATTTCTACTTATTCCAAATAGAAATAATAAGTTTATGAATCTCAGAGCGAATTATTCTACCACCTGCTTTAATCACTTTTGCTGGGATTTGATCAGTACCTGGTGATTTGTGCATAAGCCTCTACTAAGTTTAATATTCTGTTAATTAATACATTGAACAATTTAATTCGTGACTACGCAGTATACAGCTTACATGTTGTTTCAGGACGTAGAGCAAATAACTTAAAATTATAGGAAATAATGCCTTGGAAAACATGTGGCAAGAAGCACCCGCGGCCCGTAATATCCCGTCACTTTCTTGGAAAAATTGAGAAAAACCACGAATACTACTTACAGCTGAGATTGAATTATGACTCTCTCCGAATGCATGTTATATGCATGCTTTGCGGATAAACGTCGTGGTCTGCAAGGGATGAACACAAAATATATGACTCGGTGATTTACGAATGATTTCTTTTGGACTGTGTCCATCGTCTAATTTTTTTTAGCGAAGTGCTACTTTTCGGGAGCTGACTCTGCTTCCGTCTTCAAGTAAAGGAAAGCGCCTAATCTGGTGGACCCCTTAGTCAAGAGCTATTCTTAGTTACCAGGCAACGTAGTTCAGTAGATTTGTTATGTTTTGCACCTGAGATTAGATCTTGTCCAAGGTTAGTAACAGGAAAGTGGCTTTTAAAAATTAAAAATTAACTAGAAGACTCAAAAAATAAAACCTGGAACAAACAGAAAATAAAAACCATAAAAGAACCACAATCTCAGACTGACTAGACCACAGACCCAAAACAAAACCCAGAACAGGCCTATATATTAGTGACGAAACAAAGAACACATTTGGACACACCGTGTTCTCAGCAGTGGAGATATGAGATACAGGTGACTGTGGTAGCAAAGTACTTGTTGCGGATGTAACATACGTACGTGTATGGATCGATATAAATGTTTTCATCGTTATTACACTCCACCGTCACTGCTATTGCCGTTTGCGCTTGCTAGCGAGGAACCGGTTAGGCGTTGCAGTGATCACTGTAATGGGGTTTGCATCTACTATGGTCGCTGGAATGATGCGCAGCGCTGCCACAATCGTCAGACTGCATCGGCAATGAACGGAATGCTGTACTCTGCTCTGTCTTTCCTCATCCACTTTAATTCTCGCAGAAGACTGATGCCATGCCCTTGCGTGGTTCGTTCTGCTTTGTTTGACTCTTGTATATTAGTTTACTTACAAACTACGCATTAGACGTACACTTCCAAACATGGAAACCGGCAAGGAGAAGGGGCGGGGCAAGCCAGATATCTGCCCTCTGTCTTTTGAATTAGACAAAAATGGGCAACAAATGAAAGAAAAATTATAAAGGAAGGAAGTGTACAAATGTGAATGCCATTAAATCTATACCTCAGTATAGAGACTCACAGTTTAAGGGGAATCCGTTAAAAATATTCATACAAAAATAGAAGAAAAGTAAATTTGCTGGCAGGAAGTTAGCAGGCCAAACGTGATCAGATTCGGAAGAGGGCGATAAACGGTATGCAATTTCACCCTTTTATGTCCCTTACAGAGGCCACGATCAAATACAAATGACAATCGGATTGTTTCCGGTTATAGGCAGGAAGTGGTATAAAGTCGGGGAATCCCACTCAACTTTTCTGTTATCGAGGGTCGGCCAGCTTTTGTTTAGCGTCCTGATCCACATCTGATAGGTATCAGCTTTGAAAGTGTACAGTGCACGCCGTGCTTTATCAAAATGCACTGAAGGTGTAGCCGGTGGGAGCATGGAAGGAAACTACAGTTGTCGAGAATCGACAATGGCCGTTATAAGTGTGATTAGATTTATGCTCTGCCCACATTATCCACGGAGAAATGGCTCCAACTACCTATCGAACAATAAACAGTGGTCATCAGCATGTACAACACACTGTCTTCGTCGAATCTGGGTCTTGTGGCTCGTACTTCCTTTAGTGTAAATATAAAGGCATACCTCGACTGAGATTTGTTAGGCCAGGAGTTCCACTCAGAATATTCAACATGCTCATGACTGAAGCAACATATATTTGGAGATCTTCGGTCTTCTGGAATGTTTTGCAGTGTAAGTAGGTAGTTAAGCTACCGACGTTTCGAAAAAAATTATCGGACTCATCTTCAGGGATCGGGTAGTCAAGATACTTGGACCGATAGGTTGTCCCGAAACGTCAGTAACTAACTACCAATCTAGGCAGCGAACATACTCGTATTAAGGTCAGTCAGACCGAGAAGACTTGGGTTCCTTGACCCTTGAAAATAGAAACTATAGATTATCCCGAAACGTCTGTAACTACCAATCTACACGACATAACATCCCAGAAGAACGAAGTTCACATATGCACCGCGGCGGAAGACTGACATTACGCAAAATATACTTTTTTTACGTAATTCCGTATCTTTCTCGAAGGCTTTTCGACACAGACGCGGATTTTCAGTGCCAAGTGCCTCTAGGGCTCTCGGGTTTGTAGCAAGTTTCTAACTGCAAGAATATGGATAACCCGATCTCACAGTAGGAGGAATAATGCCATAATAAAAATGTGCACAATTATTTTCATTTTTCTAGAGTCCCCCTCAAAATTCTGAGCGCCAGAATGGTGACGTAAGCAAGTTCAACGCCGAGGACCCGAAATAATTAGATAAAACATTACATTTTTTTGCAACGGGCGAACTGACATTTGGAATTTGTGATCCCCTGCTTTAACAGCCAGTACTCCTTTGTTGAATAATATTACGCACATGTATCTTAATTGCTGTGTAATAACATTAAAATTCTTCCGACCAAAGCTGCCTTGCCTTGCATAATCGGCAGCTTCCACGGTGTCTGAATACAACAA
>Ga0268261_10002461_pt1 | contig 13278 bp, 11 predicted proteins | sample TergutNc150P1_FD_190353 | JGI IMG/M metagenome (GOLD analysis project Ga0268261, IMG submission 190353) | Nasutitermes corniger P1 segment gut microbial community from laboratory colony in Florida, USA - Nc150 P1 (SPAdes) (version 2) | ecosystem: Host-associated > Arthropoda: Insects >... | reverse complement strand
ACACACACACACACACACACACACACACACACGTGCATGCACACAGCAGCAGCATGGTGATCTCATGGTTCTCATGGTTTTCACTGTCCTACTTTGTTTTCTTGGGATGAAAATTATGCCGAAAATGGCATCACACATTTTTTACATAGTTTTCTATTAACATCCTGAAGCTTCCCAACCACAACGATTCACTCAGTTATCCTGGACAACAGAAAAGTGAGTGAGACATATATAACATACATATGACAGATATGCTATGTACATTTCAAACAAATTAAAAAAAAAAAAACCACACCCCAAGCAAATAGTTTCAATTTAATCATATACTACTCCCACTTCTTGTATGACAGCTTTGTACAAAATGAAAAATAATTTTATACTTACATGACACAAACACCAACATGTCTGAATATTACTGTGTTCAGGGATGGAAAGCCATGTAGTCTAGTGGCTAGTTAGCAAGGTGTCAAATGAGCTAAGTGTGTAAAAGGGGGCAGTAAGGTCTTCGGAAACACCGGTACCAGCAACCAGACTACATGGCATCACATTCCAGAAGACAACAATATTCATGGTCACTGCCATGAGAACCTCCAATCCTGCAAACCAACAAATCTCTAGTATCCTTCCAAACACAAAAGATATTCCAAAATACAGTAGTCTTTACGTCTGTGATGAACTGTAACCAACAGAACCATCACCTACATCAGAATCCACTTTTGATGTAAAATTTCTACATCATTCCAAGAACCTACAAAATATCAGTAATAACGATATAAAATAACTTCAAAAGACATAAAATAAACAAGAAAGGTTACCTTTAATAATATACAAACATTTTTTTAGACAAGAAGTACAAATACATTAAATGAATGAATGAGAGTCTCATTACATAAAGATGGGAGACCACACAAAGTACCAATCAATCAAAAAACCAGTAGAAAGGCAACTGTTGTGATTACTAGTGGACTTTCACCCAGATTTTACACCAAAATAACAGTAAGTTTCAGCACAATAATACAGAATAATGTCAATATACCGGAGTTAAAGAGCATACAAGCAATCAATGCACTTCAATAAAGAGCTTGAGAGAGTGTGCAATGATGCCAACTCACCAGTCATATTGTCTCATCCTGATTGGTTGAAATCAGCCACAAAAGGCTGAAACAATGACACCGGAATTGGTGATCATAAAAGGTCAAAATCCTGAATGACAATGTTCACAACCTTCGAGACTACTGTACACTGCTTAGATAAATATGCACAAACATGTGAGATTCACAGTTCTCATAGTAGTGACCACGAAGAATACTGTTGTCTGGAATGTGATGCCATGTAGCGTTGTAGAAATTTAACAGTATTTTAGAGGAACCTACTGCCTCCATCTTCTGGGCCCTACCCCTGCAACACTGGTAAGTACTTACCAGACATGACAACACATTCACGACAACAACACACAACAGTGTTAAGCATCCAGAAATCAAAGGTATTATTTATAATAACAAATACAGACATCACGTATGGCACCATCATGTAACACAAACAAATGACACACTAGAAACATGGTCCATATCCATACCTATGTCACCGCTGCTTGATGACTCTGTGAAGGAGGGTGTTCCCTCTGTCCAGGTAGGAGTGGAGCCTTCCACTGAGGCAGGAGGAGTCCAGGTGAGGGTACGTCCTGTTGCAGTAGCCCCTGAACCAAAACCCGATGTGGAGGAACTTGATTCCACACTAAGAGAGGACTTGTTTTCTGGTCGAGACTCTAACCTTATGTCCGATATGCTGCAACATCATGTTTTACAACTGTTGGAACACAAAGCAATTTTAAATACCTAAACCAATATGGCCATTATTGCTGCACTATACACAAGGTTTAACTTTATCTACTCCTGGAATCAGTGCTGTGTGCTGCAGGTACAGGGACAGTGAAATGTAACAGGCCTCCCCAAATTTCCAGTTAAAGCGGCTTTCCACATCATCCAGCTTTACTGTACTAAGTGTTTATGCGGTTTTCCCAAGGGAACATATCCAAGTGTGGGGTGGGGGCTGGTGCATTCCTGAATTCAATGCAATACTTGGTGGCATGACTCCAGGGACACTCTAGTCAATGAACAACAATTTCATGATGCAATACCAGATATTTGCTTTAGTAAAAGTGATACTGAATACACTTATTTAAGGTTTAATCAATAATGCTTAAAGAAACGCAACCTATGTGGTGTTGAATGGGACAAAGATGGCAGAATTGCAAAGGATGTAGAAAGAGGAGGTCTTGTCCCATTTCTCACGATCACCTGGAAGGACTAAATAAAACTACGGTGCCCCAAGTGAATTTCGGCAAGTCATAAACATTATTACTGGAGTGAACTTGCTCGCTCAGCAATACCAGTAGTATGTAAGAGGTAATAAATCCATAATAAAGTTCATCTACCACAATTCAAAGAATGACAGTGCACAAATCATTACTTTTATGCATTACGATCTCTGTGCTGTGTATACATGTATCTTTCAAATGTGGCCGCTCGCCTGCTGAGATCATGGGTTCAAATCTTGCCTATTACGATGATAATTTAAACAAATGGTCTACCCCATTTACTCTTTTTGTGAACCAGTATTCCTACCTGACGATGGCTGAAATAGGCAGCCAAAACATGAAGTACAATTGAATAAAAATCACTATTCAAGATCTATAGGGTTGTGTTGTTTGGAATGATAAATAAACACTTGTGTGATAAACCACAATGGAATCATGTCATCCAAGACAATATAAACACTAACATCACCACAAAACGACAGCAAATAAATACCTGACAGTTTCTGATTCACGATATGCCTTCACAACATGATGTGTCACATGACCAGGGCCTAGCCTATGTCTAAGTGGGGTTGACGCATCCATGAGGTCACCTCGAAGAGCATCTTCAAATGCAGGGGGAGGAGTAGAAGAGCTGGGCAGAGGGGAATGACTGCTCACAAATCCACCTACACAGAAGAAAGCAAGGACAGGCATCCTGTAATTATATGGATAAAGTTAGTTAGAACACGGACATGCACTTTCCAATATCACATCTACTTCTTAAGAGTGCACCATACCTCCACTCTAACTGGCATCAAAATTGCCATCAACACATAACACAATAATCTTCACAACATCCCATTAATTTTGTTTGGATTCAGTAAATATCTACTGTAAGGGACACAGCATGTTCCAGAAAGAATCTTACCTTACCATCATTCAGACTATTTTCTCCAATAGGGTACGGACACAGACTTGTGATGAAACTACAGTGCAACTTGTGGTAAAGAAAACCTCACCATTAAAATTCATTTTCTCTTCTTGGAGTACTGTTTCAAGTCTACTTTAAGTATATGTCTAAACTTATTCTATTACATGATGCTTCTGAACATCCAACGCCAGTAGGCCAAATCTGGACCCATTCACTGATCCACTGTATTCTCTATGATGATGATAAAGCTGAATTAACATTACACTACACACAAAATGAAAACCCCATGTTCATATTAACAAAGTTAACACAAAAGGAACAACTTTCTTTACTATAAGAATAAAATACCTCAAATTACACTCCAGCTGATAAATTGACTTAGTTACTATGAACTCTCTCTCCTACAACAAATCCTATCAACGGACCAAGTTCAGGCCAGTTTAATATAAATCACATCGTCAAAAGATGCACCAGGGCAGTAATTCTCTGTAGGGTCAAACAACTGGGTCCAGTTCCAGCAAGTGGGTATTTTGATGTCCATACCAGCTGTCAGTCCCATTCAGGTTCCTATTGGAGTATCAGGGACTCTTTCCCCAGGGAAAAATGGCTGAGAACACAACAGGCCACTCATCTCTTTCTATGCCAAGGCAAAGACTAGTGAAGCTTTACCTTAACTCTTCACGGCATACTGTCCAAGCACAGGGACAACTTTCCTGTATGAGAGATGATTTTTAGTATTACAGTCTTCTTTGGGCTCATGTTCTGAATGGTCATCTTATGTTTACCTGCCAAGATTCTGCAAGCATGTTGAGTTTTCCCTATCTGAGTCCACTGAAACCTCTTTTGTTTATTTACACTTACATTCCCAGAACAAGAAGAGTATCAAACATGAAGTACAACATCCCCCACTCCATCCTATGTCATCTCAGCTGGGTCCTGGTATGTCTTATGTTTTCCTTACACACAGCTATATGTAAATTCTTCATTTAGTAAGGAGTATTTCATAACCATATGAAAAGGGTAATCATTATTTTCTGTAAAAAAATGGGCACTGATTCTTCTGGATGCTCACTGGTATCTTAAAGGCCAAGAGAACAGCAAAAATGATTTTCATTCAACATACAGCAAAGAATAAAAGATCTACAAAATGTGCATCCCAGATGGCTGGTTCATTCACCTGTGTTACTTGGCCATCCATACCGTTGTGTTAACTGCTGAAGATAACATAAACTTTACTGTTACTGGTGCTGAGTACATTACAGTACGTTACGTTGATTGTGGTCTTGCAGGATGTGTTGCCTTGTAGTATGGTTGATAGGTAACAATATATCAGAGGAACCAGCAGTCTCCATGTTAAGGGCAACAGTAATTCTCTTCTAAGGCATGGAAACAGCAGGATCAACCGAAATGGTGGCACCAGTCTATCAAACAACATGGCAACATATTCCAGAACACCACATTCACCATCATGAGAAACAAATCTTTTACAGCGCATTACAATTTATTAATCCTTTGAAACGTGACACATAGGATACCATAAAACCCTCAAAGTGGGCTTTTCCACAGAGACTTTCAAAAATGTCTAACAAAAAACAAAGATCTACAGTGCATTCACAATCTCCATGACACAGAAAGTGTACAAACAAAGGCAGAATCATGCTCCATGCAGCATGTGTGATACATCTGCACTTTACATAATGCAGAAAAGTCAAAAACATATGTGTATGTTAATATTCCATGCAGCACTAATGATATCAACATACTGGTACATTCTGATACACGCTAAGAAGGAAAACACCAATACAGCAGTAAGATCTGTACCACAGATCGTGACTCCAAGTCCTGCCAAACCCAGTACAGATTTTCTGCATGCCTTTCCATTACTTAATCTCTACCAGAAATACAGCTTTGCAAATGCAGGGAATCCCTTGCCCCTTGTAGTTCTGATCCTACATTGCTGCAGGTCCACATCTGGTAGATACTATCCTGAGTATATCACATACCGTCTGCTCAAAGAGTCCTTCACTATTATGAATACTGGCAAATGCAGGACTATAATTAGATGCATTACTGACAATATGTTTAATTGTGTGATGAAGAAAAATGACTTAAGCTTTACTCAATTTTCATTCAGCTTTCATACCAACTGAAAAAAGGCCCCTTTCACCTTCTGGCTATGCTCCTAAACCTCTAGTTCAAAATTCTACCATAAAATTTTATATGTTATACCAGTATGCATAATTTAAAATTTCACATTTCATCAGTGCTTTGTCTTAACACCTTATAATGTGCAACAGTCAAGGAAACCACTCACGCAATTAAAACATTCACATAATAATCAATTCCTTTCAAACAGGACTGCAGTAAGTTGCTTACAGAAATATATATGCATAAAACAAGGCATTACTTCTTGCCAGTATGCCAGTAACAGTCATTTATCTTCTGTATTCTACAAACACACACTTAAATACAGGCATACCTTTATTCATACGCAATCACACTAATTTCCTGCAGATTCTCAGTTTTCAGGTTTCTAAGCATTAACTGAAAGAGTGAATCCAGAGTCCTTGGAGGGAAGTTCAGATACAAAGCAGTAACAATAAAGAATTCTATACTTCATAAAAGCATGGAATATAAACAAAACTCTATAGCAACATACTGGATAACTGTATATTGTGCTACACAGCATAATTATAGACAGACTCAAAACCAAATGTGTTTATTTGCTTATGAGTCTCTTCATAATACACTACAATATGATATCATATAGTTTTCAAATCCACACGAATTATTTCACTACATACAGCTGAAAGGACTACAGTTGTTTTAAGTTTGTACCATGCTATAAAAGTGGCTATAAGCTTATGACATTGGTAACACAGTGTATGGTACAGAAAATGGTGGATGACTGGCAAAGAAGTGGGAGAAACCAAATAATCACAAATCCTAAAAGGATTGTTTTGTAGGAGTACATGCATATTAGTCACAAGATCCAATCAGTAGACTGACAAAGAATCCACTTGCAAATTTATGAAATGGTAGCATGCTCTGTTAATGTTAAGTTAACCTACTGCCATGTAATTATGAAGGAACGAAATGATTTATTGTTACATCATCAACAAACAGCAAGAAGATAACTTTTGCAACATGAATCACATTCTTCAACTCTGATGCCTATTCACAGAAATACAATAATAACGTAACTGCTGAGCAAAGGTTACCACTATCACCATCTTCACCAGAATCTACTTAAATGATATACAACTCTCAACTCACAGCAGACCTTATATGCAACTTAAGTATGTTATAAATGTTAGGTTGAAAATACAGACTGTATCTATGTTTCCCTGAGCCCAGCTGCTGCTGCTGCTGCTGCAAGAGCATTATCACATATGAGGCCTATTTCTACCAGGTTCAAGTTAGCTTAGCTCAATTCACAGCAGGGTCTTGAACTTCTGACCTCCAGTTCTTAAGCACGCTTGATAACTTGTGGAAATGTCTTCCAACATGTCACAAAACCTGTCTCAAAATATTAACAATTTATCTTCTAAAACTGTCTTTCAATTCTAAAAACAAAAGTGCATTTCCCTACATTTTCTCTTCCTCAGTTAATTCACTGAATAAAATTGTTTCTCGGAAACACACAGGCCCTATGACTTTGTGTGTATTCACTGTGTTTTAAGATCTTGTGAACGAACTTAATAAACGACACGCAGATTTACGTAAGACAAACATCAGTTATTCTGACATTTCCTTTCCTAATTAACATCAATCATGTCTCAATCCAAAAAAAAAAAGGATAATTTAAAAGAGAGCAAATAAGAAGGAAAAGAACAACATTATATGAACACTGAAATGAATGGCAATTTAAAACAAAACAAGCCCTAAAACCTAAAGTCCCAAATAACTTTCACACACATCACACTTTCCAAGAATTACTATACATTATTTGGAAAAATCAAATTTCCTCAATGAGAAGACATTTTTGGAACAAGCAATGTATGTTTAAACATGAGTTATATTGACCTTGTTACTAGGCATGTATTATATACACCTTCTTTTTAAAACTGTACTGAAATATGTCCAGATTTGAAATACTTTGATCTAACTGTATCAAAGTTAGCATAAAAAATAAAGTTTGTAGATGTATAACAAGTCTATTTATTAAGGATTATCACAGTCAAACCAAATTCTCTTAAAAATTGCATTATAATGCAATGCAACAGTAGTAATAAAATTAAGTTATGCTTATCGGAGTTTTCTGTGTTACAAACTGAACTCATTAACATGACCAGATTATCTTTCAGATTTGCAAATTGAACATTATGACAACAATTATGAAAGGCTGCAGATCTGTAAGAATACAAGTGTGATTATTGTAAGTGGTGCCTTGAAATTGTATAACACTCCTTCTGTATATCTCCTAGCTACTGTGAGTTGAGTGCCCTAGTAACATGTAACATACAGTGCCATAATACTTAATTAATCAATTTACATCTATCTAATGCCCTAAAGTGCCGTGTGATTATTATTTACACATAAAAAATTCATTCTCATAACACACCTTTCCAACTAGCTCTAACTTTAAACCTAAAATTACACAAATTCCACACACACTTACTACTACTACTACTACTACATTTATTTATTTATTTTATTTATTTAAAATCATATGTTCATGAAGGCTCCTCTATTTCTCATCAATAGATTCCACTCCCTTCACTCCAATTTCCTGAAGCGATTTATGCCATGAAACCTATGAAATATCACTGCATGGTGTTAATGTTTTGTTTTGTACTGGCAATTTCTGAGAGGTCACTTGAATTTTCAGGTTTAACAGAAGCGATTAGACTACAATTTATTGGGTAGGACTTGAAATAGCTCTCACTTTCAGCCTATTTTCTTCACTTCATACAGTAATGAAACAGAAGAAAAATCTGTCATCATGTCCATGCATTCCTGCAACTTTTGAACTAAACATCACACCAAGAACCTATGCAGTTTCTTAAGTTCCTTGCTGCACAAATGTCTGTGGTGGAAGGTACAAAATGCCACTTAATGCAGGGCCTACAAATATTGACATTATTTTTCAAGGAAGTTGTAATTACTTTTACTCTGCAATGTAAAATTTCTGCAGTTTTGTGACAATAACAAATGAGGCACTGAAGGTGCGCATGTAAAATTACGAAATACAAGTTTCCTATATGCAGTAGCTATTATAGACATGATGAAAGGGCAAAAATTTGAGGTTATGCCTGATAAAGTTCGCATACTTGGAAATTATTTAAAAAAAAAAGGGGGGACACTGAAATGTTAATTAATTTGTTCCTCATCACAGAGAATTAGGGAAAAGAGACACATAACTTCTTCTCACACGTTCTTGTCATTAGTGACTGAATCACATACACACCATGAAGAACAAAGCTGTTTGTATTGTGGCAGGAGAGAATATTCACCACTACAACATGATATTTTGGTCATATACTAGTAGGCGAGTTATAAGTTTCATACGAACTATTTGACGGACAGTGCACTCTATTATAACTGACTGATAGTGTGCAACTGGCTCCCATAAATTTACAATATGTTGGTGAAGATAAGACACACCTTCCTTTCTAAAACTGTATACCACAAAACTTGGGTGTGGTTTATAATGGGAATGCCTTTAAACACTAAAAGAGAAATTAGTTTAACCGCAAGTGATTAGGAGAGGTTGTATTATCATTTTTATATAGAAAAGCAATTCAAATATCTTAGTAACAGTAAATATACAACAAAGTGTTTCATAGAAGAACGCATTAACAACTTCTCTAAAACAACAAGAGACTTCAGACGGTCACACCACTGTCTATATCTAAGCACAGGAGTATGGTGATGGCCTTGAAATGGGAAGTTCTGCAAAATGCACACTGATTTTTTTATGCACAGCAGAATTCCTACAATCTGGCACCCACTGAACCAGATAGATGCCAAATTATCAAATATTCCAGATTATCAGACAGTACCTACATTGTGAAGCCAGCCCTCAGAGTATGACACTTGTCAGTTAATCTCATTTCATCAAACAAACAGTTCGCTTTTTCAATTATCACAGGCCCAGTCATGGGTCTTCTTTCAAAACATACTGTTGTATACCACTGATATAATACCCTGCCAAATTGATGTAATTTAGGTTGTTCCAACATCTGTCACTTGAAAGGTCCATCAAATGTTCATGTTTTGCTGTCAACAATCATAACTGGTGCTTCTGTTTCTTTATATTATAGACAGTTGGTGATCCAATGTTATATGAAGCCATACCTTCCCTTAGGCTCTCACCACTTTCAAACCTCCAATTATTCCAAGTTTCTGAAAAACCAATAAAGTTACATGCTGCCTCTGGCGTGCAGTACCTTGTTTCCTCATCTCTGGATCTTTTAAAGCCATTATAACAACTAGACGGTCTCCGTAACGTCCTGATAACCCAAGACTAATTCAAGAAATCAGTACGCAGACTGAAAGTTATAGATAGCAGAACTTCCAGTCTCTGAACAAGTTTCCGTAAGTGCTGAAGTATTGGGAGTGCCGGATTAAAAGACTTCTCATGTATTATGCAGAAGGGCCTTTCTGCTGAACCACCATACAATGGCATTATCCACAGTAAAATGTGTTCCAGTAGCATATTTACCATGCTCCACAGCATATTGGATTACTTGTTGTTTAAATTGCACTAATGCCTGTATATTCCTTGGTCACATTTTACTATCAGCAGCCTAACTGTTCACAGTGATGGCATAACTGATACTCTACAGGTGAGACTGGCATGGAATGTATAACAGTACATGCACCAGCATGTGTGCCAGACGCCCAAGGAACGTGCAATAGTATATGCAGTGTGACTAGTTGTCATAAAATTGCTACATGAAAAGAACATTTTGTTAAAGCCACACGAAACATTCAGCTACAACACATATTTGCATAAATACTGTTGTAATGGGACTGTGTTAAGTTAATATGAAATATGAAACACTATGGTGTAATAACAAGCATACACAATTCTTTAGGACTATATGAAACAAGAAACAAATTTTCACGAATTCATATAATTGCCAAGCAAGTCTGTGTTAACTGACTTATCCGATGTTAATGTAGAAAGACGGGGTAAATCAGCATTCATGCTTCTAGAATGTACACAGTCTGTAAAATGAAGCTGGTAATGAGTACTTGACTCAATAACGTCATCATTCCTTTAAAACTCATGCAATCTGCTACCGTGTTGCTTGAATGCTGACATGCGTATATTCTCCAACTTCAACGTGCGATGGTGGAACTGATGATACGAATGATAATGCCTGACAATCCCACCTCTGGGTGCAGCAGTACTAGAATCTCCTCTTTTCCCCAGCGGAGAGCCCCGAGGAGGTACAGGAGGAGGAATTTTGCCAGATGCACTTGGTACTCCACTGGGAGGAGGTACACTTTTCCCAAAACTTGGTGGTCGGTCTTTCAGCACTGCAGGATAAGAAGGCGGAGAAGCAGCAGTTGCAACTACTGGAGGAGATGGTGCTTTCAAAGGAACAGAAGAAGTTGGAATTGTGACAGGAGTAGATGTGGCACAAGGAGGGGCTACGCTGACCCCAGTTGGGCTCCCTGATGAAGCAGCACAAATAAGAGAAGAGAGATTATACACATAGTAAGTCAAGCATAGGAAACAGAAATCACCACCATCATACTAGAAGAACACCTGGGAACATAACAAACATGAACAACAATATCCCTGACAAAGATTCTTGGTTTCATCACAACCCACCTTAGGTATTGCACCTGAGAGTAAAGTCTCCTTTTGCTACTGTATTCAAACATAGCATGATAGTTCAAATTCACCTTGCATTCAACATGTAACTCCAAAATAGTGCCTCAGATTACTAATTACTTTTCACTACCACATATGGCTACAACAAACAAAATAAAAAAAAAAATTCTATTGCATGCTGTTGTATTGTATATGGATATCTGCTGTTTGCTAAATTCTGAAGTTCAAGCTGGTACAAGTAGAAGTTACATATGATAAAATTAAAAACAATGCAAGTTCAAGAGTTCACTAATTCAGCTATTGTAATTTTTTGCATTTAACAAAAAACCATGTCAAATTTAGCTGAGCTTCTAGAGCTTTTCTACACACACACACACACACACATACCTACATGCATGCATGCATGCATGCACGCACACACAAACATGCATGCACACATGCCCATGTGTGCATGTGCACACAAAGGCATGCATGCATGCACACAAGCAAGCACGCACAGTAGCACGCATGCACACACACACACACACACACACACACACCTAAATTACAAATGTATTTGAACATGTCACTTTGTAGAGAAAAGACATCCCTGAAACATGCTCCCATGTGCTCCTTCATTCCCAAAGTAATGTAACCCATAGAGAAAGTCTGTAGATATTGCTGCCACCACCATGAAAAAAGCGAGGAAAAGACAACAAGAGTTTTACTGTTACAACAAGCACCAGCTGTAGTTATACATCAGGCCATTACACTGGAAGCACACTTGCATAAGGCACACAGATCTTCTTAAACATACCTAGTATTACTGAGAACCATAACTTCACTTTCAGTAGCCCACCCTCATGTAAACAGACACTACTGTTATGTTACACCATACCAGAAAAGGAAATTATAAACTTGTTTCAAAAGTCACAACTTCCACTCTTTTCCCAACAGCACCTAATTCTTTCACATAACATGAACACCTGCATCATTTTAATGTGAATTCTGTAAATCTGAAGTCATACATTTTAAAATTATTTGGTGACAGGCTTATCTAACTCAGCAACTGCAAGAATCAGTCACTAAATATTGAATAGTACTGAAAGCACCTGTAATATCATAGTATACTACAATCTTATGATTATACAGGTATGGCATTAACTGCACTGGTAAGGTACATAACTGTGTTATTTAATAAACTGGCAGCTTTTACAATGAATGATACCTGTTACACAATGGAGAAATGTTGACTCCGAAGGAAGTAGCCAGGGTCATTCTTGTCTTCAGAGAATCATATGTAACAGTCATCAAGATTCCAACCTGATGTAACTTCAGTACATGGTAAAATCAAAATTACACCATGAATACTGTAATACATGTGACTGTCGCCAGAACTTCAGGCTCAGATGCATCCAAACATTGAATAAACATGTGGAATACAATGCCCCAACTCACCTCACAAAAAAGGCATTGCTAGGCATTTTCAAAGGATTCATTCAGTCAGCTGCCACCAGAGTTGCTGTCACTTGGTTTCTTGGTTGATGCAACATTACAGGAATCTTTGCTACTTAAAATTCCGAAGTAATATACTACCACAGTTTGACATTCCTTAAGATGTATATTCATATCCTATGTAATGCATAAGTGTTGGGAAACCAACTACATTTACTTCTACATAATTCAATAAATAAATACTATTCATCAATACAACAGTTGCTATTGACTCCAATTTCAGTTGCGAAGTATTCCAGCTTTCTCATTTACCCCAAATGCTTTCACAGTGCTTTATGGTTTCCCAACCTAACACCTACACTGAAAAAAGTGCACTCTACACTCCAAGCCCATCATCTTCCTTGGTATACACAAATGGTTTCAACATTTTTGTTCTTCTTTGTAATAAATAAGGAATTTCTCTCCACATTATTTACGAACAGTAAGTTTAATAACTTTATTTCTAATAAGAATGGTTATTATTGTACCAAGAACAGCTACTGATATGACAGTTAATATAATGCATAATTTTCTCAGATAAATAAATATTTGTTTACAAAGAGTATGAAAGATTAGTTGCAGAAGCACAAATTCTCAGAAGATGGGGCACTGCTTCAGGCTTTAACACACAGTGTCAGTACACACCTTCATTTGTTACTCTTCACTGAACATTTTAAATGCTTTGCCACATATAGCAAAACATATCTTTAAATCTACAGTGTGTATATATATATACACACACACACACACACACACCTGGTATGGAGAAAGGGTGGGGGGGGG
>Ga0268261_10002460_pt1 | contig 13278 bp, 6 predicted proteins | sample TergutNc150P1_FD_190353 | JGI IMG/M metagenome (GOLD analysis project Ga0268261, IMG submission 190353) | Nasutitermes corniger P1 segment gut microbial community from laboratory colony in Florida, USA - Nc150 P1 (SPAdes) (version 2) | ecosystem: Host-associated > Arthropoda: Insects > Digestive... | reverse complement strand
AGGTCTCTGCGACGAGCTGATCACTCGTCCAGAGGAGTCCTACCGACTGTGCTGCGTCGTTGTGTGTGATCTAGAAACATCAAGAATAGGTGCTCCATATATATATGGCATTAGTAGCCTAAGGGTCAATAATTTAACCCTTATCCTGCTAACGTGGAGAAAATGGTAAGCTCCTAATAATGCCAGCAAATAGCAGATGGGATTTAATTCAGGGTTTTAAGGGTTAAACCACACAAAAAATCTATAACATTTATGGATCAAGTTGCATGCTTTTATCTTCATTTATGTTAGAATTTTATTCTTTGTTCATTTTCTCTTCTAAGTTGTAGGTTTGTTGTAAATTCTCAAATCTTAACATGTTACGGTCATGAACAATGATAGCAGGTTGAAGAGCAGGTGTGGCACAAAAAATATATTTCCTACACAAGAAATCATGACTCTCTACATGAAGCAAAAATGTCTCATTACAGAAAAACCAAAGTCCAAGAGCCACAGCAAGTTGAATTAGTGGTTCATGCAAGCAAACAGGAGCAGTGAGCAACACTCTTGAGTTGAAAATACCATTACATACAATGCAGCTACCCCAGAAATCGCTACAGTCGTTACAGTTGAGATCAGAAATGCCACTACAGCTGAAACCCCAGATGCCAACTCAACTGGTACTCCAACATCAGAAGAAACTTCAGTGTAATCTAGGTTAGGAAGGACAATGAATCAGATCACATTTGCGTGGAATACAGGACTCTTTTAAGGGAAATACATTTACATATTCTGTTTTATCCCTAATATTTTAATTCTTTGCTCCTTTACATTAAAATGCAGTTAAAATAAATTATTATTTTTCAGATTTCTTCTCTTTATGTCTCCTCTACTTATTGCCTTGTGCCAGTGCAATGAAATGCACACAACACTATGACTTTATTGGTTAAAGTCTGTTAAAGTCTGACACAAGGTGTTTTGATATCATAATATGCTGAACACACGTGGTTCAGAACCTTTCCCAGTCAGGCGTCAGGCACCAGCCAGGTCCCAAGGAAGTCAGATGAGGGAGATGCGACCTGCATTAAGATGTGCAAACCCATTTATGGTTTCTCTAATGAACATTTTGCTGTATTCCCCTGTGTCTGTGCCACTGACTGCAATTTTAGAAAGAACCATGTGTGACCATTAAGATATTCAGTACATTACAGACAGGCTGTTGTCTCTTGAATGAGACATCCTGTATAAATTCTTAATTATAAATACAAGAACAGATGCATCTTCACTGATAAGAATTAAGTCAGAAACTCATCACTGATAAGAATTAAGTTAGAAAGCAAAACATTCTATAACAAAGAACGCTGTTTTCACTGGTCTGTCTTTTAAGAGTGGGCCATACATTACTTATACTAATCCAATGACATATTTTATCAAATCGCTGTCTTTAAATTGCTTTTCAAAGAAGAGCATCATTCATATGTACCAAACTTACACTTCATATTCCATTAATATTTCAAAAATAAGGTTTCTTCTACATTTAGAATTGAATGTTCCTTGCAATTATCAAATTAAGCAGAAGTTGGAAAATTATTTTTTCATTTATCTATTGTAGAAATAAACTGAGATTATTTCTGTCGTTTGTTAATTATAAATTATTTGTCTTTGTGTACCAAAATTCACATATAATTTCAAGATAATTTTCAGATTATATCACACTTATATAAAAAATAACTTCCGTGCAATGGAGTTATATATTTTAAGACTAACTGAATATTTTCTGGAAGAACTCTATTATTCCTCTAAGTCTGGTTCAAAAGAATCCAAAGCATACCTATTTAAAAATGCAACTTGACATGAACCTCACAACATTCTAACCCTTAATTCATGCTTACCATACTTCTTATTGTATATGATGTGAAATTTGTATTAACACTTTACATAACATTATGATGAATCATTGCCATGATTTCAAATATTTATATGATAAATATCTACAACAATATAGGTCTTTTCAACTTTTACATTATGTACAAATGTACAATTATTTACAGATCAAATATTGTTTGTACGACTAGTACAGCATGTAACAAATATTCTGAAAATTTTAGCCTGCCAAGGACAAGTTTTGTCTGGCAGTGGTAAAATGGTATTACAGTCATCCAGGTGCATTACTGTGTTTATTTACCCCTTCAATTGCTCTTTCAAAATGTTTATATGTATATACATTTCTACCAACAAAGGCTGCCACTAGACATTTTAACATTCCAAACTGCATCCCCATTCCCTTTACAATAACAAAAGATGGTAGAGAAAATGTAGGTGTCAGATCCACTATAACAAAGTTCCAAAATATTTTAAGAATCAGGTTACTAATTGTAGTGTAAAAATATATCAGTAGGCATATTTCAAATTGCATTGTATTTGGGATTGTTAGCGCTCCAAACATTGCATGTGCTGTATTCAGAAGTAGCTGCTGAGAATGATTTCTCACAAAAATTCTGGCAACAGTGAACAACTATTTAATGTCAGGAGTCTACCTCATATTTTCGCCACATTTTTCAATTGAAATGGATATTTTCAGCAGCTGTGCTGGAATTCATACTGATTTTTGGTAAGTCACATATGCTGTTTCTAACAATAATGATGTGCTGCAAACATATGACATATTCTGAATTGCATTGTTGTATTTGAGGTTAGGATCTGAGACGGTGGTTACTTGAACTTAATTACAGCATGCAGTGCATCACTGTTGTGCCATCTACATTATCTTTACAATCATAAAATATGTCAATATCACATTCCAAAGTGTTTTGGTATTTTATGTTTTAGAAGTTAATTCATTATTTGGTACAAAAATTTCATAAATTTCTTCTGATACATATTTACAATTTTAAATCACTTCCAGTATTATAAAAATGTGTAGGGAATTAGAGTTTTAGAGCTCATTTATTTTACATCTGTCATTGCTTTATATTATTAATTACACTGTTCCTATGGTAATACGAGCATATAACTTAATAGATTAAATTAAGAGAATTACAAGAAAATAATTAACAGACTCCTGGCAAGAAAAATATGAATAAAAAACTTAAAAATATACATGATGTTAGACAAACATGTTTGGCCATTTATCCAATAGCCTATTTAGTATAGAAGATATGGAATGGTGGCCACTGTAAATTTTGGATTAAAACATGCAGTAGGCCTATATATAATATATTGTGAAGATAATGAATTAGCCAATTAATACTTTTTGTAAACATTTCAAATGTATGATACATGACAGTTGATAGAGAAAAGAGTGTTTGTTTTTTTCTGACTAGAGCACAGAGATTAGGGTAAACATCAGGATATGATGTTAGAGTATGATGAGAGAATCACAAATAGGAATATGACTTGAATCAACAGTGACAAAGATTAACATGTTTAGATTACACTTGGTATAACAGATATATAAATCTCTCCAATCATTACAAATCACTCTATCGCAGATTCATACATCAAAAATCATTCAAAATCCACACATGAACTAAAAATTGAATCAAGAACCTTGAAAGACTAATTAGAGTAAAATCACCCCTGTTCAAGAGTCTTTCAGGATTCTAGTAACACTGTCATCTAATACACAATCTATAGAATAAGTATGTTATACCAAAGCCTGTAAAAATTCAAAACGTGTTCTTAAGTTGTCCAACTGCAAAAGCCATTATGGCTTCTGTAAATTCTGTATGTCTTTCCACAATATAATGACATGAATAAATAATGAAGATGAATGTGGCACAATTCATGAAAATGTATTATGTGAAGATTAAAAAAGGTATATGCTAGTATAATTTTGTCTCCAATTTAATTTCACTTCCATTATGTATAATTACACAAAAAATCTACACAAAAATGGTGGAATTTTTAAATACACAATATTTATGAATAAAAGGCATGCATTAAGTCAAATTATGCACATGATTTACAGAAGGCATCTTCAATTGAAATATGTTTTTTATTATGGCAAAGACAAATTTTTAGTTACAGATCCATATGTGACAGGAGATAACAATGATATGGGGTTATGATAGATGAGCTTATATTCTTTAAAATAAATTCACATATTCACTGATGGTGAATGAGTATCTATACACTCTGTGTCACTGTTACACAGGTATTACAGTTCAGATCATCCAAGTGTAGTGAGCCAACAGCAAGGATATTTATTTTGTTCAGTTCTTCATACAGAATATTGTGACTGAAGTGTGGAGAAAATACATAATCATAGAGTCAAGTGGAACCAAGTACAGTAAAAGCATATTCACCCACTTGAATTATAGTTTATATTGGCCTGGACTGTATTTCCTCTGCCTGTCCTGTGGCTCTGATTCCCAACCTTCTTCCCATCCTGCCACTATAATTAAGCCTTGTCCTCATCCTAATTGGTTCAGTGTTACTTCAATCTAATCTTTCAACCCTGACGATGGAGGAAGCATGTTCCTTCAAAATGTTGATATCTACCTACAAGCCTACATGGTGTCACAACCCAGAAGACTACTATCAAAGCCATCCCCACCAAGAAAACTTTAAAACTGACATACAAAATAGTGGCTCATGTGGAAACATGATAAAAGATCTCCCACTAGTGCTGTTATACTGAAACACTATTCATGGAACAAACATATGCCTATCACAACATTATATCTGCATGGTTGGAAGGTATATGCTATGTATAAGATTCAGATAAGTAGAAAGTAGAGTCATTCAATCTTGTATGTTCCTCTATAGTGCACCGTCAATGAAAATCGTGCCCATTATTTAAGTCACATATCTCATACATACATTTTTATTATATCCAATGGTCAAGAAATATCCTGAGTCTGTCTGTATGAGGCTTAGCAGTAACCAGTGAAGACTAGTTATCACTGTGATATTTACCTTCCAAGTGTACAAAGGCAATTTACTAGCTGGAAATACATAGACAATTCTATACAGACCACAGCAATAGCATATCTAATGGTATTCTTATTGTCACATAGAAATCCATGAAGCCACAGTCAAAACACTATACAAATTGTACTGATGCATTATACCCATTGCCTTCAATTTATAAGCATAAACGTGTCCATGTACATTGCTCGTCTTCTGCTGCGAACACAGTGGATATGTCTTTAGTAATTAAAATACTGACTTATGATAATAGCTGGAGGGTATACGTTACCAGAATGCAATGAAACTCTTACTTCTGAACATACGAAACCTGAAGATATGCTACCTCACAATAACTGCAACATGTCTGTTTTAATAAACTGGAATATAGGCCACCTGTCAATCCCTGCACATACACACACAAAAAATTACATCAGTTTAAGTAAAAAAGGTATTCAGCTCTATTCACTTCTTCTTCCTTCTTCAGAATTCAAATACCACTATACATAATCAAGGTAATATATCTGAGGTCTCCTAGTCCTGTCTCTCAAACTACACCATGACCATTGCATTTAGTAGTAACACTTAGTTATCTTGATAGAGTTTCATTTCAGATGCACAATAAATGATATTACTGATGTTATTCCAAACAATGCCAAAAATAACAACAAAATTTTATAAATTAGGCACTTGCCACATTACATTCTACCCAATTTTTTTTTTCTTTTCTTTTCTTTTTTTTTGTAGCTGAGACTACAGATGATATCTGAGCCCTTGCTCATACGTTGGTACAGATATCTTGTTTGATCCCAAAATATGGGTGCCACCAGATCACACTGGCTAATCATGGAGGCAGCACAAGGCTGATATTATAAGCCAGTTGTTTCACAGCTGAGTAAAATAGCCATCGTCAGATGATAAAATTTATTTCCTTCTACAGCTGCAACATATGAAATATGCAGTTGTATGGTTCACACAATGGCACAGCCATGCTGCAGTGGAGTTTAGAATCCCTTAATTATACCATACGCTTCTAAAGAGGCCAACAGCAAGTACACCAACCACAGAACCACAAGCACCAAGGACGTAATATACTTGAAATGTTTTGGACCTCCAAGTTCACCACCAATTGGTTTTGACCTTCTTAGCAGCAATATAAGGATGGCAAAAAGGGCTTCTGAGCAGAAAATTGTGACAGAGAATGCCAGACTGAAAAAAAAAAAATCAGCATCCTGTAGAGTCCCACAATATATGACATAGATTTAAACACAGCTGTACACTCAGAGATAACATATATGTTTAAATACTTATTCAAATTATTTGCTTTATTTACAAAATAAATAAAAATACATAACATGCACACTACTTGTGCTTGTATGTACCATCACATTTGCATGAACACACACATACAAAGCGAGTAGTCAGCGAAGGGAACAGTTTTTAGTGGCAAAAATCTCTGGATTTTAATCCTTGTTACACTTTAAAACACACTGAATTATGTAATACCTGCATAGCCAATTTAAAAGTAAAACTTAATTGTCAAGCAGTCCATAGGAACATTAATTTGCATACAGAATTAAATAATTCTTCACTTCTCTAACTATTAGTGATTACAGTATTGTCTAATCAAGTTTTACAAATATTGAAAAAAATTTTAGTTTTTAACCACAGTGAATTTACGTAAATGAGTTCTGCAATTTATTTGGGTGGAGGGTGGGGGAGGTGGGGGTGTTCTGTAACTTCATCATCATCATCATCATCACAATCATTATCATAATATTCAACTACAAGCTGTCAAGGAATTGGGAAATTTGTTGCCCCTTTCTGCCCAATTGTCTAACAGTTCCTCTGTTCATTATTATTTATCTGAGAAAACTCTCTCTACTCTGTCAGTGTTGTGAATTACTTGCTTCAGTGGGACAAATTCTGGTTAAAGCTGTATTGATACTTGGTTCATCTAAAATGCCTTGTTTCCTTGCACTTCATTCTGTGTATATTTATGCAGTTTTTCTTGTGAAAATCATCTGAACAGCTGTGACTGTGAATTAATTTCTGTATTCCAACATCAAAGTTTCACTTCCACAAACAAGAAATGGAAATGACAAACTGTTAAGGGCCTATATATTTTTATTTCATGCCCTGTACAGATTATGTGTATTATTTATTAAACAAACCATCAGAGTTCATAAAATCCCAGGGAAATTTCTGGATACCTGGGCAACTGTTGGATTCACTAGAAGGACTTTGCTCCTAAAGTTAGTTCTAAGACATACTCACTTGCCAGGTTCAACATAAAATCTTTTGCCTTTAACAGCATGATATATGGCAGCAAGGGACCAGGCAACACCAATACCCAGGAAAACGTTGACTGCATTACTTCCGGTTACGTTACCAACTGAGGCATCTGCATACTTGTCCTGGATAGCTGCCACCTTGCTGGCAAATGTGTCTGTGAATAAAGGCAAACATTTGTAACCACATTAGGCAACTACAGTCAGTAACCCATCTGTAGTAGTTTGAATCCTCTAGTACTGTTGGCTACCTCTTCTAAAATTCACCAGTGTGAAGACATATCTATTGAACATAACTGTGACAAGAAACAAATCTGTGAGGGCCTACTACACCAGTTAATTTGGTCATAATGTAGACATAATTCAAGCAAACATAGAGTTATCCCTGTGCTTTAAGTACACACTGTACAATGAAAAGATATGGGGGAGTGTGGGCACAATTCCATGTATTCATGCTTCATGACCTAATTACTTACTTAGAAATAAGTGTGATGATGAAGTGGTTTGAATATTAGTAAATAAACAATAATTTAGAAATAATTTAAAAATTTTAAACTAATAAAATGTATTAATTTAAAATAAGGAGTGGCACATAGATGGATTTGGTTGGGAAACCTGAAGGAAAGAAACCAATGGGAACACTGAAGTGTAGATGAAAGGATGATATTAAATTTGGTATTCAAGAAATGGGATGGGGTGGGTGGACCCGATTTATCTGGCTCAGGATAGAGAAAAGTGGTGGGCTCTTGTGAACCAGATAGTGAACTTTAATGTACCATAAATGGCTGGAACTGCCTGACTAGCTGAGAAACTACTAGCTTCTCATGAAGGATTCTGCTCCATGGAGTAAGTTATAATCTACAAGACAGCAACGTACATAGACGTTGAGGGCCGTTCGTGCTACCACTGTTGCCATTGAAAAGCAATAAGTATTACATATTCTGAGTACGTGTCTGTTGCCTTACTTATCCAGCATGCAAAGCGCAAGCTTCATTTATGTTGTCAATGGCATGATTTTCAGGAAAAAAAAAAGTTATTGATCATTCAATGTGTTTTGATTTTCTCTGCATCTTTTCTGAAACATTTCTCATTCTAAGAAGAATCCAGTGAGATATAATCGTAAATGTGCATAGGTCTTTACATTACATAATGTTTCATATACATTTCAAAGATACAAGCTCCATCCAGTGACGGTTGAATATGGAACACGTAAAAATACACATATATCGTAAGTTGTTGCACACAACATCGTCTCAGTAACAATTGATATAATAAAACACAGTAACATGTAAAGTATCCGTTATTCTTGTCAGATTTTAGTAAACTTGAATTTTCTCACCAGATTTTGAAAAACACTTATCAGGTTTCATGAAAATCCATCCCAGCCGAGTTGTTGCATGTGGATGGACGGACAGACAACTGACGAAGCCAACTGTCGCTTTTTGCAATTTTGCGAATGCACCTGAGAATGGTTTCAAATACTAATGATATTATGTTACTATCATTATATAATGAAAATACAAAAAATGCCTGTTTATCTGTACATACACAAAACTTAACATTTTTTACCCAACCATCCTGACCACTATTTCTACAACATTTATGGGTGACTTCAGGAAATTTGTTTCTGGAGCATTGGTTAAACAATACTAATACAGTGTACACTAAGTAAAGGTAAAGTTTTCCCTGTCCACATCACGAAGGCATATAGGAGGAATAGAGGCATAGCGCCACTCATTCTTAACCTGGGCACTAGATGGAGGCGAGTGGTTAGCTTCACGCCCTGGCCACTTTACCTCCTACTGAGATATAGACTAGACCTCGCAATGTAATACCCAAACAAACATAAGACTTCCAATTTTGGGCTTTGCTAGATACCTTCATATTATTTCATAAGAAACACATAATATAACAATACTAACAAATGACAGAAAAGAGGGAATGATACTGTGTAGCAGATATTGTCTTAGCCTCCACGTTTAGAGTTGGGTAGACTAAAATAAAGTGTATATCAAATAAAGAAATTTCTTACAAACCTTCAATTCATGAACAGAAACAAAAATCAAATACTTTGGATGCCCAATGGTAATTTGTTTAGAGAGTAGCCAACAGTGATGTGTAAATGAACTGTGGGACAATAACACCTGCAACCACCAAAATGTCTAGTTTTTTATGTCAATCAACAAGTTTGGCTTTTGTACTTAAAAAATTCTTTGATATAATATATAAATAAATGAATTTCAGGAACATTATATAAATAATAATTAATAATAATACAGAACACTCTTACAGCAACAGCAACTAATTTACTCCAACTGGACACTTTGGTGTTGTTTAGATCTTAAATGTGTTCCCACAAAGATGCATGCATTATTATGCAATTATTCTGTTATTCTTATAGCAATAGTTCCATTTTATAAGGTTCAATGGAAAATATTTCTTTACTTTAATAAATTTAGTATTTAGGTTTTTGAATTCCTCTTAAAATATTTCACAGTAATTTCTGTTTATTATTTTCACACATGTTTACTTCTGACATATATAAACACTAAATACAAATTAAGCAAAGAACAGGACACACTGAGATGACAACCACTTATAAAAAGGTTTGAAGCTATTCTCTCCTTATGTTTCAGAAACGTGACCATGCAAAAACATACCAGTTTTTATGCAGTTACAAGCCAAGAAAAGAAAATGTGGAATTAAGCAAACAGATAAGCACAGTCACAGCTACCATCAGACCCAACAGGTACACTACAATCTGAAGTTAAAACCACAATAAACACTACATTCAACAGCAGTACTGATTACTCTGAAACACACAAAACAATTCACTTGATACATTAAAGCAAAAAATGAACAGCAAACATGCTATGCCACAGTAACAGAACACACTAAACAACAGAAAGGATGAAATATTTCACAACCATAGATGTGATACAAAATGTTTAAAAATAAAACAAATTACTTTGTTGTTTTTTATGTGGGGAAAGGATTTTATAAACAGTTTTTGTATGAGCTTTTACTGTCTATCTCAGAATGAATTTCTGCCTAAAAAGAAACTCTTATTTATTCAATACAGTACTCTTAACATGATATGTAACACTTTGGTATTTTGAAACTTCTCTACAGCATGTTTCTTTCATATCTGCTTACATTTCTTAAGCATTTTACTGCCCCCACCCCCCACCCCACCCCTCAACCCACCAAAAAATAAAGCCCTTACTTACAGCACTTGATGCCAAGCTGTCAATTAGCTTTCTTCAACACATCACATTATAGTGAACCATGGGCACACTTGTCTGCCATTCAATGTAAGAATTGCACATGGTTTCTAGAGGTGAGAGGGTCAAATGAGATAATGTGATGAACATTGAATATACTTGTAAGTAATATCACACTGAGTTTGTAAAGATTGACAGCAAACAACTGGCAGTTGTTTCACAACAAATAGATGCATAAAGTTCATACAGTCACATAATTATAACAGTGTTAGATACTGTGGCAAAGTGAGTGAAATCTGAAGTCACAAGAAAAGAATTTTGCCTGTCTTAAAAAAAAATATTTTTGGCCTTGGAAATGCAAAGAAAGTATTACTGTTACCCACGATTGCAAAAGGTCTGGAACACCATGTCTTAAAATGAAAGAGTGGATTACAGCATGTAAAAACTAAATTGTTTCCATTAAGTACAGAGATCTAAAAGATCTTTTTGGAATTAGATAACAGCAATTAGATCATTGCTACGATTTCTGACAAAAATGGTATTCAATAAAATGAAAGGGTGTGAGACTCTATGTTTTCTTGGTGATTCAAATAAAAGTATTTTTATGGTATTTTTCTCTCAGGTTTCCAACTTCCAGGATGATAATGCATCCACATTCAGGATCAATTTTCTCTAAACTTTTCCAATATTATGTGATTAAAAAAAGTCTGAAAATTAATGACTGGCCAAAAATATTGATTTATCAATATAACCTTGCCGGCATTTACATAAGAATGGGACAGGAAGTTTTGCAACTTGATGCCCTTTATTTTTATCTCTTCAGGGGTAAAATGCTGTTTAAATAACATTTTAACAGATCAGTGCACTTTTGTTTTACATCTGTAGCAAACCAAACTAATATTTCATGTCTATAAGGTGCACGAAATCGTGCAAAATTTGATGTACGGAGTAGAGAGATAAAGAAACAACATGTAATTTAAAAAATCTTATGTACATTTTGGAATTCAAGCATGCATACCTTAAAGATTTTTCATGATGATTTTTATGGCAACTGAACTGTTAATAGACTATTGATTGCCTGATCCTTATTTTGAAGAACGTGTATGCATTACTACTAAAATCTGTAGCATAATGAAAGTGTACAATATTAAGAGAAGATCAGTGTTACACAATATGACAATACATGGGCATGACATCCTGATCGTTGTTAGTAAGCATTAGTATTGCTTTTTAAACACATGATGGTCATGAGAAAACTGGTTTCGTATACCTGGGAGACTGGTACCCATTGCCACTAAGCCAATTGCTGTGACAGAATCCTTCAAGTTGACAGTGCAGCCAAAGTGGGAGGCTACATCACCAATAAGAGCTGTCAGGAATCCTATCCATAAAATGGATGTGCAAAAACACACGTACCCCTGTGCGACATCTACTCATGAATCACCATTACCGAGAAAAAGAAGAATTTGTTATTTGTATCGTGTCTTAAAGACACTAATGTATCAAAATGGAGCCAATTTCGTGCGTGAAAATGAATAACTTACCTTACTGAAATATGTACAGGACTTTAAAAAAACAAGACAAATGCAGAGCAGTATACAAAATAAATTATCAATTAAGATGTTGAAAGAACACTTCACGTATTAAGCCATATGTGATGAGAAGAGAAGAGAAGTCTTTAGATGGCTGCAAGCAAAAAAATCAAAGCATACAACTCTTGGCAACATGACAGCCAACAAGGTAGTACTGGTTACTTCTATGTAAGATTTTTCCATGGTATTTGAAATATTTGGATGTTACTTCAAGTGAAATACTTAGTATGTTTCCACAACAAGTACAGTAAGGGTCTGATATCACTGAAATTACAGGTAGTAGCTGATGGGGCTTTACCCACTTTTCGGTGTTCAAATTGTTGTAGTTGTGCAGGAACAAGAAAAGGCAAAAGAATATAATGTGTTTCACATATTTTCTTCTCATCTTGACTGCATGAAATCTAAATTCTGTGAATGGTAGAGATATGCAGAATAACCACATAACAATACAACTGGAGACCCGCAGAGACAACAGATGTGATTTGCAGCAATTTCCAATTATTCAACATATATTTATGAAAATTATAAAAAGGTGAAAAAGTTTGTTCCAGATGGAATGTTAATACAATCACACAACATGCGCCATAAGCTGAGCTGATGTGCTGAATAAGACCCATGGATGAATGATTGCTTCAGCAAGGTTTGGTGAGTGAACAACACGATAACACTAGCAATGTTGGTATTTTAACACATAAAGATAAAATTACACACCAAAACTATTTTTAACTTAAAAATGGTTCGATGGTTCTGGTGTCTTATCATCTATCAGCTAATGCATATGTACTATGATTTGCAGGTTGAGTGGAACCATGATAAATCTCATATTGGGATGACCAGTTGTCATGATATTAATACAGTATTATGTCCCTTTTTTGGGCCAACAAGAATGAAAAATGTGCATTTGAGAGTTGCATACTGCTATTGGCTGTAATAATTAGGAATAGTAGGTGACAGGTGATAAGTCCTATTTATGATGGCACAAGTACGGAAGTGATTGTTACTTCTGGGGGAGAGGTTTCTTTGCTGAGAGAAAACTTTCTGCTTCCCTTAACTTTATGGGGTGGATTACCTGGTTCATGCTGTTCAGGCACAGATAATTTTCATGACTTCCAATATGAGCTGGCCCTTCTGTCTGGATTTATTGGTTAGGATGCTGGTGTTACTGAGTACTACACAATGACAATGACCCAGGTAGAACAAAATGTGACTTCAGTGTTCAATAACATTATTTATCAGAAGAATGATAAATCTCTATGATATAATCAACTGCACTAACGGGGT
>Ga0268261_10002459_pt1 | contig 13280 bp, 12 predicted proteins | sample TergutNc150P1_FD_190353 | JGI IMG/M metagenome (GOLD analysis project Ga0268261, IMG submission 190353) | Nasutitermes corniger P1 segment gut microbial community from laboratory colony in Florida, USA - Nc150 P1 (SPAdes) (version 2) | ecosystem: Host-associated > Arthropoda: Insects >... | reverse complement strand
AGTTAACTTTTTCCTGTGGCTTGTCTTTTCTAAAATTTCCGCCCAAACCGATGCTCCGTGTAGGAGGAGCGGCTTTATCTTTCCCGTGTATAGTGTTTTTATAGCTTTATGGCTTAGTCCCCAGTTTAGTTTCGTTGATTTCGATAGGGCAAATATTATTTTCCGGCATTTTTCTGTCACGTGTATAATGTGTCCTCTGAACGTTAGTTTGTTGTCTATTATGATACCCAGGTATTTCATGGTTTTAACTTGTCTGAGGTGTTTGTTGTTTAAATATACTTCCAACTCCTTTCTTTCTTTCCTTTTTCGACGTGTCATCAGCATTACTTTTGACTTTTGGTCGTTGAAACGGACCTTGTTTTCTTTTGCCCACATTGAGACTTTCTTCAGCTCTGTGTTGGCTATATTTTCTACTTCGCTCGCCGACGTCCCTCTTGTTAGTAATAAAAGATCATCTGCAAACGCTACAATTATTGTACCGCTCGTGAACGTTAAATTTAATAGCGAGTTGTAAAAGATGTTGCACATACCAGGCCCTAGACAGGACCCTTGTGGGGACTCTTTGGTCACTGCTGTTTCTATGGTGACGTTTGTTGCCAGGGTTGCTTTTCGTTGGCTAAAGTAATTTTTTGTAGGGTTGAATAAGTTCCTTGGGCACCCGCTTTCTTGTAAATTTTTTAGCACACTTGGCCACCACGCGGATTTGAACGCCCTCTCCACGTCCAGACTTAACGTTACTGTAACTTCCCCTCTGCTAAATCCTTCCTGCACAAATTCTTTTACAGCCATGATTACATATATTGTACTCGTTTGTGGGATGAATCCGTACTGGTTCTTTTTTAGAAACTCGTTAGTGTGAATGTGGTGGTTAATTCTGTTTATCAATGCCTTTTCGAGTATCTTTCCCAATGTTGAGAAGGCTTATCGGGCGGTATTTGGTAACGTCCTGGCTGTTTTGTGTGTCTGGTTTCGTAATCGGTATGATTTTTGCCTTCTTCCATATCTCCGGGAAGATTACGTTTTTTAGGCAGCCGTTATACATGGCTGTTATGCTTTTTGGAAGTATTTTGAATGTTTGTTTGAATATTTCAACCGTGATCCCGTTTTCGCCCGGGGCTTTCTTATTGTCCATGCCTTCTATCACTCTTCTAATCTCATCTATTGTAAATTCGCAGTCGTCTGGTGTGTTTGGCGGTCGGGTTGTTTTGTCTCTGACTTGTTTATGGTAATTGTTGTCTCCAAGTTCGTTGTCTTCTGGGGTGAAGTATTCTAGCATGAGCCTGAGTGTTTCTTTTGTGTCCTTTGTTAGTAAGCCTTCGGGTTTCCGGAGTGTTGTTATCTGTATGTTGTTTTTCTACTTTCCTGCTGCCAGTCTGTATACCACATTCCAGGGGTTGGCTTCTGTTGTTAAATTGCAGTATTCTTTCCATGATTTGTTTTTTCTCTTTTTATTGTCGCTGCTTATTTTGATTTTTGATCAAGGTATGTCGCTTTGTTTTTCTCTCTTTGTTCTGCATTGTCTCTTGTTCTTTGGTATTTTCTTCTTAGAGCGTTCGTGGTTTCCTCAGTTCTGTAAGTTCTTTTGTTCTTTGTACTTCTGTGTTACCTTTGGGGTCTTTGTTGTTTTGAATGATTATTCGCACGCCCGTCTCATCGCTTCGCTGAAGTCTTCTATTTATTGTGCTGTATGATTGTCCGTTAATATTATTTTGTAAAGTCTTTCGTCCAGGTCGTCCTCGCTGTTTTTGTTGCTCTGTTCCCGGATCATTTTCTCCACTGTCCTGCCTATATTTCCTTGGTATTTTTCCATGCTTTTCGTGTTCACCGTGAATTTCTGTCCCGTCGGCTTTGTGTTGTGGCTCATGGCGGTTCTTATGTAATAGTTTATTATGCTAGGGTCTGAGTTGCTTTGTTCATCACTGATCTTCCAGTCTGATATCCTCCTTAGTACGTTGCTTCTTACTAGTGTTAAATTTATGTTGCTCTTCCCTGTTCGGTTTTCAAAGGTGGTATTTGCGCTTGGTTCGTTCATTATGTGTAGCTGTTTGCTGATTATGTATTCTTCCAGGTGCTTTCCCCTATTGCTCGTTGTTGTGGGCGTGCCATGATGTCGACCTAGCTTTGCTGCCCATCGCGATGATTGCTTCAAACCTTTTTGCATGTTGTAGGATCGTGTCCACTTTGGTCAGATCGTGTTCTAGGGGTTTTTGTCTGTCGAAGTACATGCTTGCTAGAATGATTGTGGTGTCGCTGCTTGTTATTTCCAGTGTTATTTTGTCTTCGTCTGAAAGTTGTGTTATTAGCGTCACGTCCACTTTCCTGTTTGTTATTATTACCGCTGCTATACTTCGTGCCTCCCCAGCTGTGAATGTTTTGTATTGCGTGTCTATTCCTACCGCTCTCCTTTGATTAATATACGGCTCCTGTATGCATATTATATCCACTTTGTTGTCGGCTGTGTATTTCATTAAGTTGGCTGTTGCTACTCTCGAGTGTTTCAGATTGATCTGTGCGCACTTTAGCTCTACTTTCGTGTCGTCTATGATTTGAGTGTGTGGGTGCTTGTCTTCTCAGTAATCCGTGTTCCTTTTATACTTTTCTATGATAGCCTGCATACTGAGGCATTTCCTATCCAGTGAGGAGTGGTTTTCGTTTATTTTTGTGTTGTTGTGGTTGTTGTACGTCCGACAGTTTATACATTTGAAATCCACTGTTTGGGCTTTGCAGTCATTCAGGTTGTGATTACCTGCGCATAGCGGACATGTTTCTGTCCCACTGTAGTCCTTCATTCTGTGGTTAAACCGTGAGCATCTAAAGCAACGAGTGGCGACCAGGTAGTTCTCAATGCTACAGTTAATCCATCCTAGTTTGACTTTTTTCTGTATCAGTTTCTTTCTTGTGTGGGAATTTATTTCTATTACTATGTTCCGAGTGCGTTTTTGTCTCATAAGTGAATTTAGGAATGATTTCCCCTTTTTCTATGCCTAAGTCGGGGTTCTGTGCTATTAGGGTGCCCTCTATGTTATCTGTAGATATGTCCTCTGGGATGTTGTGTATTTTCAGTCTTGGTTTTCGCGGTCTTTTTATGTTTGTTTCCATTTTGTCTCCCAGTTTGTCCTTTATGTTGTTCGTTAGGGTCTCTGCCTTCTGGATGCTTCCCGTTTCTATTAGCACTCTCCCGTCCTTTAAGGTTTTGAGTGATCCTATTCCTACCTTTATTTCTGTCGGGTTTATATTTGATTTCAGCATTTTTTAATTTTATCTGCAGTTTGGTTGTCTTTAGATTTTACTGTCAGTTTGTATCTTTTCAGTCTTGTTCTCCCCTCCACTGCCTCCGAGTACAACATTACTTTCCCTCCGCCTGGCGGCGACACCATCCTTTCTAGTTGGCAGTATGGTGCTCGCGCTGGGCGCTAGATGGTTCTGTTATGTAGTTATTTGTTCTACCCGCGACCTCGCCTCGAAATGCGTTGGTGTTGGCTACTTGCCTTTCCGCTAGGGCACTAGATGGCTCTGCTATGTAGTTATTCTACCCGTGACCTCACCTCGAAAGGAGTTGGTGTTGGCTACTTGCCTTTCCAATTCTGTTATTTTCCTAGCATTGCTTTCGTTAAGGTCTAGTAGCTTATCATATAGTTTTCTTAGAATACTCGCTGTGTCGAAAATTGTGGTCTTCAGTTCTTTCTTCATATTCCCGCTGCTTCCCGTGGTAGACACTATCACGTTAAGAGCGTTTTCAATACCCTCGTTCACGTCGTCCGCCATCTTGGCGTATATGTATTTATGTATGTATGTATGTATGTATGTATGTATGTATGTATGTATGTATGTATGTATGTATGTATGTATATCAATAAATATCTGGTTATCAGAAATAAGTACCAGTAATCACAAATAACTATGTATGTGTGTATATGTGTGTGTGTGTGTGTGGAGGAGGTCTTCATCAGCTATAAAATTAATGTGAGCCGGGTGGAGTACTGATACGTGACTGAGGGCCGGAAGCCGTCTTCAAGCTACAGTTCAAAACTTGTTTAATGGCTATCAATAATTGGCACCAATTGGCCTTAATTTATATGACAAATGTACTACATTAACGTTACAATTAGCGTATTTATTTATGTAGGCTGGATGTCGTAAAATTGGTGCTCTCACGGGGTTTTGACACGCAAACTGAAATAAGTTATGGCGTTAAGAAATCAATGAAACTTAATGCGGTCCAGATGTTGCGATAACAATAGACTTTATGTCATGGTGTTGTGACATTCATTAAAAGTGTAGTGCCCCGCCGAAAGATACGGAATTTCTATCAATTCTCTTCAGTTAAGCACTAATGAGGGGGAGATGGTAGCGGGATGACGAGGGTTCGTAGTTAACAGTACTGACGGTAGAGAGCTGCCACCAAATAGACGATTATCTATTAAATTAATGATTTTGGAAACACAAGGATAAGCTAGCAATCACTCACAACGTTTCATCTTTAAATATAAAAGTTAATATATATTATAATCTATAAAAGAGTAAATGTCAAATAATAAAGAAGTTAACAAGTTGGCACTGTACAACAATTAGGAGATCGTAGAAAATAGTTCACTGTAAAATAGTTATAATGAAACTGTTAATCTGAATGGTTATTTGAATAGTTATTTTGCCTCTTTATGTTGCGATTAAATTTGGAATTTAATTAAATTAATTTCTAAGTTAGTTCCGAAAATTACTCATCTCGACACAAAGTTTTAATCAGAAATTACTGAATTAATCACAGTTAATTAAACACAGATAGTTCAATACAGCACGTTTTACCTTTGAAAATCAGGAGAACGAAGTTTATCATCGATCAGTAGATCTTTATAATATTCGTGCACAAATTAATTATATTCTTCGTAGATGTAGTTCTGATTTTCTAACACTGATGATATGCGACAGCCGGTACTCTCGTAGTGTAATCGTCTTGATGAGTGTTTAGTGAGTGAGTTTAATAACCGATATCAGTAGCATTTATAGAGACAAAATAACAGCTAATGAATTCCTCAAGTCATGTCACTCGCGAGAGTTGAAATTATTCCAAGTATGAGGAATTTTACGGCTTGCTGTGGTATGCTGTGACAGCGGTAAGCAAGTGACTGACCATTTGCTGGTTTCACAAGTGATAGAACTTGTAGTTTCAAAATATAAATCCAAATTTGAATCTTAACTTAATGGTGTTGTAGATTTCGTTACAAAAGTAACCCGATCACAGTGTTAATAAATTCATTAAACTTTACTTACAGTTCAGGTGTTACTGCAAATACAACATTTATTTCTCTCCAAGTTTTACGACACTGACCTAAACTTAATGTGGTTTAGGGGCTGCAACAATCAGTACAATTATTCCTGTCAAAAATTTGCGGCACTTAACGTCACGTGGTTCAGGGTTTGCCACTACCATTAAACTGATTTCTGTCAAATTGTTACGACCCACTAAACCACACCCGACCGCCGTACTATGACATTCATTAAACTTAATGTGGTCCAGATGTAGCGACATTTATCAAATTTGTGAGACATTTTGTAATCTTAATCTGATCACAGTGTTATGACAACCATTAAGGTTAATGTGATTAAAAAATGCGGATTTTCACTCCTAGAACGTATACGAATGGCAGAAATATGCTTGAGAATATTAAACAAATTTGAAGTTATTTGACTTTTATATAGAAATGTAAAAAAAAAAAATTTCCCCTCATTAACTTGGAAAAAACTAAGAAAATTAAGAAGATGCATGAATTTTCAGGAAAGATTTATGCCGTGTTTTCATTCACATGTTTGAAACCATAGGATGGATTTAGCTGTAACACGAGACGTGTTATGTTTTCACAAACAGGACGTAGTTACTTTCAGTGTGACAGACGGTATTAAGGCCAGACGGCCTCAAAATATAAGTACATATTTACATGTATTTATCGTATCAGCTGTGGAAAGAACTTTGTCGAAAAACAGCGGGATAGCAGTACAATTACTTCTAAACATGTATTTTCGCGTATAGAGGACTGAATGTTTGAGAGACGGCTTTAATCGCAAAATGCCCTCTCGAAGAGACTTACTGCCACGCAGTTTGTAATGTTTAACACACATAAAATGCATCATACACAAACTGTGTTTATGTTTATGCTGTATCTCCCTGCAAAATTCCACTCCATCTGTCCATTAGTCATCTCCATCAAACAGGAAGATAAATTAAGGTTTCGGGCCGTCATGGTGTTTTTTCATGCATAACTGCCTCAACAAAATTTGTATATCCTTTTTATAACCATTCGCAAAATTACGAAAAGTGACTAATAACTTCGTCATGTCTGTCTGTCTGTCCGCCCGCATGGAACAAACTAGCTCCCACTGGACGAATTTCCATGAAATTTTATATTGGAGTATTTTTCGAAAATCTGTCGAGAAAATTCAGCTATTATTACAATACTACAAAAATAGCAGGAACTTTATATGAAGACCTATGTACATTTATGATATCTCATTCATTTCTTCTTAGAATGAGAAACTTTTCAGATACATTTGTAGAGAAAATCAAAAGGCACATTTTATGTTCAACAGTCCCCCCCCCCCAAATCTTGGAAATATATGGTACAGCCAGATTGGTCGCAGATGGCAATATAATACTACCCATGCGCTTTGCGTGTTTGATGACTAAGGTTACAAATACGCAGAATATTCAATGTTCCTTTTCCACGGCAAAAGTCGTTACGCGAACGCACCTCAGTATTACGTTATAGTACATTGCCTGTCTTGTTCTCTCTCACCTCGCAAGTTCGCACTGCCGATATACTGACAATGTTACCGAAAGGACACTAAGAAGTTCACAGATTAGATGGCCTCTAAAGGCAAGGAATATATGCCAAGTTCAATGGCAATCCATCCACTAGGCTCTAATTCAAAAATTCTTTGGACGGGCCAAATATACGTGCATGGGGAGAGTAGGATACAAACATACCGGACGAAAATAAAAGCAGGTATCCAGATTAGTGATAACATAAGGAGAATATCTCTGTGAACACATTAAAAGGAAACAGGAATTTCCTTTGAACTACGAAATCGTAAAAAACTACGAGAAGTAACAGATAAAAGAGAATGAGATGGGGCGAACAAAAATTAGGAAAATTTTGGCTTTCAGAGTAAGTCACCAGGAACCAATTTTTATCTCGAAAAAAATGATGCAGATCCTTCTACAAATGGTATGTGAATTTTAGGTTGCATATTTTGTCACTTATTAAATATAATTATTTTTGAACTGTACACATCCAAAAAGTTTCGAATTCAGCTCGAACTATACACCAGTTTATTACCGAAATTCTTCAAATTCTAGGAACTGTCTTTTTGGTTCTGAGGCCGTTTGTAGACAGATGGAATAAAATATAGCGCTATATTAAAAACGTACCAAATAAAATTAGCGTGATCTCATCAAGTAAAATATAACGGGTGGAACACGATGCAGAAATCGGAAAGGATTAAAAAATTTTGGTCCTTCGACACGAACCCTCAAATCTGAGTGAACATATTATGGTATCCTAATATATTTCGCTATATTACCACTCGCTACGCCATGACCACAAACTTCCCTGTCCATTACAGTTCTATCCACATAATCACGGCATTGTCAAGAGCCCAATAGACGACGCTCCTCTATGGTCACGGTGCGGATAGAAGATAATATTTTTTTTGGCGACGATACTGTCCTAAATGGCGATACGATATTTTACTGCTCTTGTTGACCCGAATCGGCACTTTCGCTCAGTTACTTGTAATTAGGCATAGACACGTCGGCAGTAATTGACACGGAGGCCACATTCCAACCGGTAACCTGCAATTCAGGATAATGTCAAAAACAATTGTCCAAAGAGAATTAAAACCCTCTGCTGGCAGTACGTTTCCAATAACAAGCATGCACTTCTACTTGTCTCTATGGTTTCAGATGAACGTATCATGAAAGTTTATATTAGTGAAAGGGTGGAGGGAGTGGCGTAGTGTACATTATTTGGGGTAGGGTACATTATTTGGGGAAGTGTCTAACACATAGAGTAGTGTATATTATTTGGGGTAGTGTGCATTATTTGGGATAGTGTAAATTATTTGGGGTAGTGTAAATTATTTGGTGTAATGTACATTAATTGGGGTAGGGTACATTAATTGGGTTAGTATACATTATTTGGGATAGTGTACATTATTTGGGGTAGTGTACATTAATTGGGGTAGTGTACATTATTTGGGATAGTGTACATTATTTGGAGTAGTGTACATTAATTGGGGTAGTGTACATTATTTGGGATAGTGTACATTATTTGGGGTAGTGTACATTATTTGGGGTAGTGTACATTATTTGGTGTAGTGTACATTATTGGAGTATTGTACATTAATGGGGTAGTGTACATTATTTGGGGTACTGTACATTATTGTTGGGTAGTGTACATTATTTGGGGTAAAGAACATTATTTGGGGTAGTGTACATTATTTGGGGCAGTGTATATTAATGTTGGGTAGTGTATATTATAGTTGGGTTGTGTACATTATTGTTGGGTAGTGTACATTATTGTTGGGTAGAGTATACTATTGTTAGGTAGTGTACATTATTGGGGTAGTGTACATTATTGGAGTAGAGTATATTATTGGGGTAGTGTATTTTGGGTAGTGTACATTATTGTAGGGTAGTGTATATTATTTGGGAGTGCACAATACTGGGGTAGTGTATATTATTGGGGGAAGTGTACATTATTGGGATAGGGTACATTAATGGGATAGTGTATATTATTGTTGGGTAGTGTACATTATTGTTGAGTAGTGTATATTACAGTTAGGTAGTGTACATTATTGGGGTAGAGTACATTATTGAGGTACTGTACATTATTGGGGTAGTGTGCATTATTAGGGGTAGTGTAAATTAATGGGGTAGTGTACATTATTGGGGTAGTGTAATATATAGGGGTATTTCATATTATTGGGGTAGTGTATATTATTTGGAGTAGTGTACATTATTGGGGGTAGTGTACATTATTGTTGGGTAGTGTACATTACTAGAGGTAATGTACATTATTAGGGTAGAGTACATTATTGGGGTAGTGTACATTATTGTTGGGTAGAGTATATTTTTTGGGTAGTATAAATTATTGGGGTAGTGTACATTATTAGGGTAGTGTATATTATTGGGGTAGTGTACATTATTGTTGGTAGTGTACATTATTGGGGTAGTGTACAATATTGTCAGGTAGTGTAAATTATTGGGTTAGTATACATTATTGGGAAAGTGTACATTATTTTCGGGTGGTGTAAAATAGTGTTGGGTAGTGTACATTAATGTTGGGTAGTGCATATTATTGGCGTAGAGTACATTATTGGGGTAGTGTACATTATTGTTGGGTGGTGTACATTATTGTGGCTGGTGTACATTATTGGGGTAGTTTATATTATTGGGGTAGTGTAAAATATTGGGGAAGTATACGTTATTGTTGGGTAGTATACATTAATGAGGATAGTATATTATTGGGGGTAGTGTACATTATTGGGGTAGTGTACATTATTGGGGCAGTGTACATTAATGTGGTAGTGTACATTACTGGGGTAGTGTATTTTATTGTTCGGTAGTGTACACTATTGTTGGGTAGTGTACATTATTGGGGTTAGTGTACATTATTGGTGTGGTGTATAATATTGTTGGGTAGTGTACATTAGTGTTGGGATGTGTACATTATTGGGGTAGTGTACATTATTGTTGGGTAGTGTACATTATTGTTGGGTAGTGCATATTACTGTTGGGTAGTGTACATTATTATGGTAGTGTATATTATTAAGGTAGTGTACATTACTGGGGTTAGTGTACATTATTGTGGTAGAGTATATTATTGTTGGGTAGTGTACATTATTGGAGGTATTGAACATTATTGGGTTAGTGTATATTATTTAGGAAGTATACATTATTGGGGTAGTGTACATTATTGGGATAGTGTATATTATTGGGGTAGTGTACATTATTGGGGATAGTGTACAATATTGTTCGTAGTGTAATTATTGTTGGGAAGTGAACGTTATTGTTGGATAATGTACATTATTGTTGGGCAGTGTATATTATTGGGGTAGTGTACATTATTATTTGGGTAGAGTACATTTTGTTGGGTACTGTACATTATTGTTTGGTAGTGTAAATTATTTGAGGTAGTGTACATTATTTTTGGGTAGTGTACATTACTGGGGTTAGTGTACATTATTCGGGTAGTGCACATTATTTTTGGGTACTATACATTATTGGGGTGGAGTACATTATTGTGGATAGTGAACATTATTGTGGTTAGTGCACTTTATTGGGGTAGCGTACATTATTGGGGTAGTGTACATTATTGGGGTAGTGTACATTATTGGTGTAATGTACATAATAGGGGTATAGTACATTATTGGGGTAGTGTACATTATTGTAGGGTAGTGTACATTATTGTTGGGTAGTGTATATTATTGGGGTTATGTACATTATGGGGGTATGGAACATTATTGCGTGCAGTATACATTATTGTGTTAGTGTACATTATTAGGGTAGTGTACATTATTGAGGTAGTGTACATTATTGGGGTAGTGTACATTTTTGGGTTAGTGTACATTATTGCTGGGTAGTTTACATTATTGTGGTAGTGTACATTATTGTTTGGTTGTGTCCATTATTTTTGGGTAGTGTACATTATTGGGTTAGTGTAAATTATTGGGGTAGTGTATATTATTGTTGGGTAGTGTACATTATTGCGGTGGTGTCCATTATTGGGGTTGTGTAAATTATTGGGTTAGTGTACATTATTGGGGTGATGTACATTATTGGGGTAGTGTATATTATTTGTTTAGTGTACATTACTGGGTTAGTGTACATTATTGGGGTAGTGTAATTATTGGTGTAGTGTACATTATTTGAGTAGTGTACATTATTGGGTTTAGTGTACATTATTGGGGTCGTGTACATTATTGTGGTAGTGTACATTATTGAGGTAGTGTACTCTATTATTGGGTAGTGTACATTATAGTGGTAGTGTACATTATTGGGGTAGTGTACATTATTGTTGGGTAGTGAACATTATTGTTGTTGTGTACATTATTTGGGTAGTGTACATTATTGGGGTAGCGTACATTATTGGGGTAGTGGACTCTATTGTTGGGTAGTGAACATTATTGGGGTAGTGGACTCTATTGTTGGGTAGTGTACATTATTGTTGGGTAGTGTACATTATTGGTGGTGGTGTACATTATTGGTGTAGAATGCATTATTGAGGTAGTGTACATTATTGTTGGGTACATTATTCTTGGGTGGTGTATATTATTGGGGTAGTGTACATTATTGGGGTAGTGTACATTATTTTTTGGTAGTGTACATTATTGGGGTAGTGTACATTATTTTTGAGTAGTGTACATTATTGGGGTAGTGTACATTTTTGGGAGTAGTGTACATTATTGGGAAAGTGTACATTATTGTTTGGTAGTGTACATTATTATTGGGTAGTGTACATTATTGTTGGGTAATGTACATTATTGGGGTAGAGTATATTTTTGGGTTAGTGTACATTACTGTGATAGTGTACTCTATTGTTGCGTAGTGTACATTATTGGGGTATTGTACATTATTCGATTTAGTGTTCATTATTGGGTTAGTGTAAATTATTGGGTAGTGTATATCATTGTCGTATTGTACATTATTGCGGGTAGTGTACATTATTGGCGTAGTGTACATTATTGTGGTAGTGTATATTATTTTTGGATAGTGTACATTATTGTTGGGTAGTGTACATTATTGAGGGTATTGTACTTTATTGGTGTTAGTGTACATATTTGGGTTAGTGCACATTATTGTTGATTAGTGTACATTATTGGGGTAGTGCACATTATTGGTGTAGTTTACGTTTTGTGGTAGTGTACATTATTTGGAGTAGTGTACATTACAGGGAGTAGCGTACTTTATTTGGGGTAGTGTACGTTATTGGTGGTAGTGTACATTATTGAGTTAGTGTACAATTTTGTGGGTAGTGTACATTATTGTGCGTAGCGTACATTATTGGGTTTAGTGTACGTTATTTTACAACGTCCTGCTCTGCAAGTTAGTTCCACGTGCAGAGGAAATTATAGGGGTTCATCAACGTGGATTCCAACGCAATTGATCAACTACTGATCACATATTCTATATTCGTCAAATACTTGAGAAAGATGGGAACACAATGTGGCAGTACATCAGCTCATTATCGGCTTCAAGAAACCTTATGTATCAGTTGGGAGGGAGGCCTTGTACAATATTCTCATTCAGTTGTGTGTCTCCAAGGAACTGGTAGGGCTAATAGACATGTGTCTGACTGAAACGTACAGCAGAGTCCAGGTGGGTAAGAATTTGTCTGAGATGTTTCCCATTAGGAATTGTTTGAAACAGGGGGAAGATCTGTTGCCATTGTTTTCCAACTTTGCTTTGGAGTATGCCATTAAGTGGGTTCAGGTAGACCAGGAGGGCTTGATATTAAATGGTACGCATCAGCTTCTGGCGTATGCCGATGATGTTAGCATATTGGGAGGAAGCGTACATACTGCAAAGGAAAAAGCGGAAACTTTAATAGTTGCTACTAGGGAGATTGGACTAGAAATAAATGCTGATAAAACGAAGTACATGGTTATGTCTCGGAATCGGAATGCATGGCGGTGTCACAGGGTGAAGATTGATAATATTTCCATTGAAAGTGTGGAAGAGTTCAAATATCTGGGAACGACGTTAACAGATCAAAATTTTATTCAGGAAGAATTTAAGGGTAGATTGAATTTAGGGAATGCTTGCTATCATTCGGTGCAGAATCTGTTGTCTTCTTGGTTGCTATCCAAAAATTAAAGGTCAAGATATATATAGAGCTATAATTTTGCCCGTGGTTTTGTATGGGTGTGAAACCTGGTCGCTGACATTGAGGGAGGAACGCAGGCTGAGGGTATTTGAGAATAGGTTGTTGAGGAAAGTATTTGGACCTAAGGGGGTCGAGGTGACAGGGGAATGGAGAAAGCTGCGTAACGAAGAGCTGAATGATCTGTACTCCTTACCCAGTATTGTGTGGGTGGTAAAATCGAGACGAATGAGATGGGCAGGACATGTGGCGCGTATGGGGGAGGATAGAGGTGTGCACAGGGTGTTGGTGGGGGAGCCTGATGGAAAGAGGCGATTGGGGAGACCAAGACGTAGATGGGAGGATAATATTAAGATGGATCTTCAGGAAGTTGGAGGGGGTCGTGGGGACTGGATGGAGTTG
>Ga0268261_10002458_pt1 | contig 13280 bp, 9 predicted proteins | sample TergutNc150P1_FD_190353 | JGI IMG/M metagenome (GOLD analysis project Ga0268261, IMG submission 190353) | Nasutitermes corniger P1 segment gut microbial community from laboratory colony in Florida, USA - Nc150 P1 (SPAdes) (version 2) | ecosystem: Host-associated > Arthropoda: Insects > Digestive... | reverse complement strand
GATATCTGCCGACGCTGGATTATCCACGTGAAAAGAGAAGGTCACTCTGAAGGAGACGTCGTCAAGTTAATGGAATTTTTAGGCGAAGAGTTGCACGGAGCCCTTACGGCGCAGAAGATTCGTGGTGAGACATCACTGGCATCTAACCTCACTCCCGCGGCAGCCACGCTTCACGTCCGCTCCAAAACAGGATCTACCTCTCGAAGGAGCCGAAAGTCAGTTGATCCATTCTGTGTATTTTGTGAAAGTAATAGTCACTGGGATCAAGACTGTAAAACTGTGGTCGACGTAAAAGAAAGTATTGAAAAGTTGAAAGCCTCCAACCGATGCTTTCTCTGTCTCAACCGCGGTCATCATACGCACACTTGTAGCAAAAGGGGAAAGGTGTTCTGCTGGAAGTGACAGAAGGGACATCATCAGTCTGTATGGACAAGGAAACAAGTACCAGAACAGGTCCGATAACGTCGACTTCTGCGTGTAGGGTGGATACCTCTTCACCAGATTTCATACATCGGCAAACTGCCCGTGTATGGATCACCGGACCTACAGTTCGGAGCAGACTTACTTGCTGCGTGTTGCATGGCGGGAGCCAATGCAGTTTTTTGCCAGATCAATAATAGACGACCTGCAACTTGAGGTGGTTGACCAACGGGAATTATCGGTTATTGCCTTTGAGTCATACCCTGTCGCTCCCAGCCGGTGAAGGCTTGTTCGATTCAGTGTGCGAGGTGCCGAGAGTAGAGTCTCGACTTCGTTGACGGCATTTGAGAGCGCTCACGCCTTCTCCCATCACCCTGTTGTCCCGCACGATATTAACACTTTGCCGTCGGGCCACGCAGAAATGCGTGATTACTGTCCCATGCGTTGTTGACGGGTCAAGCATTTCTGCATTTTTTACTAGACGTCATGCACATGCGTGTGTCACTTGGTCTGGCGCACTTATCGCTTCAATGTTATCGCCAGCTTGATGCAGGATGCTTGGGTGTCAAGTTACAAACAAACAGACCGGTCCTAACCCCCTATTTTTATAAGCATAAGACTGCAACAAAGAGACCACTCATTCAGATACTCTTTCTGTTTTACTTCAGTTGCAATAATGGCTCTGCGTAGGAATGTTCTGCAAGAGAAAGATATTTTGTTTGGGTTATATTCGGATACACGTTCTGATGTCTCTGATTATAGTGACAGTGAAAGTTCGGACAGTGACTGACATCCCCGCTATTTCACGTAAACAATTGCAATCTTCTGTCGTAGTTGTTACTAGTGTCAGTGAAACAAGCGAAACAAGTGAAACAAGTGTTAACACTTTTAGACAGAAACTTAGACCAAAATCATCACATCTATCAAGACAATTTTTATATCAGTGTACGATTAGCTAAAACTTTACTAGACAGGAAGGTGAGAGTCTGTGACAGTATGAGGGTTAACATGGGCATTCCACGTGACCTAGAATAGGACGGCAAGCTCTTGAAAAAGGGGTAGTAGCGGTACGGAAGAAAGGTGACGTAATGGTGCAAGTGTGGAAGGACAAAAGACTTGTGCGTATGATAAGTACGATCTATGATGCAACAGTTGTAAGCACAGGGCGGAAAAACAGGAAAACAAACATGGCAATAAAGAAGCCTTATGCTGTTGTCCAGTACAATAAATTCATGAAGGGTGTAGAGAGTGCAGACTAGTACCTCAGTTATTAATCAGTTCTGAGGAAAACTGCAAAATGTTCGAAAAACGTGGTACTGTATTTGCTGAACTGTGCTCTCTTCAACGCATTTTGTGTGTACAGGATACTAAATACAAACAAAAAATAAAGTTCAAGAGCTTCCTGCATGAGGTAGGAAGGTCGTGGATATCAGAAGCCCAGGATCGAAGTGAGTCGAATTCCGATGACCTTCAACTGCCAGAGAAGCAAACAACACCAAGGGGACCTAAACAGAACCTACCATGTAGACTGTCCGGTGATTTCAGAATACACAAACTTGAAAAAATTGTTGGTGGTGGGGAGGGAAAAAGGAAGTACCCTGCAAGACAGTGTGAAGTGTGTGCTGCACATAAGAAGCGAAGTGAAACTAGATACATCTGTAAATTCTGATTTGTTCCGCTTCACAAAGGGTCTTGTTTCGAGAACTACCATTCAATGACGAAGTATTAGACTATCTGCATGCAGTTTCTGTAGTCTGGAGCTCACGAGCGTAATGTACAGTGTCAAACCGTAAATAAGAATAGGTTATGGGGTTGAATATTCAAAGAGTTTAAAAGGTCCGGGAACTGGGGGTATTTAATTAAAAGACCATCCGGTCGGCAGTGTTAAGACGCTGGCGCATGCCCGTAAACTACAGTTGGCTGACCCAAGGGGCGACTCCGAGAACATCCCTATTGAGATTTTAATTGGCGGTGACCACTATTGGGAAATAGTTAAGGATACTTCACCAATACGCCTTTCTCCATCTGTAGTGCTGCTACTATCAAAGTTAGGATGGATACTCAGTGGGAACCGTTCTGCCGTAACGGCCAGTTCAATTATGGTCAACTACGTCAACCTAGATCAGATATCCTGCCCTTCGGATGACGCTGTCCGTCGTTTTTGGGACTTAGAAACCCTCGGGATCACGGATAAACAGAAAAAGTCCATGAGTGCCCGAGACACAGCACTCCTTCGAGACTTTCACGCCTCTTACTCCCTACAGGATCAACGGAGAGTTGTGTCTCTCCCTCGTAAGGAAAACATCAATCTACCAAGCCATCATCACAATGTTAAGAGACTGTTACGCAGATTGGAGCAGATACTGGAGGGCAATGTTGCCTTACGACATGTGTATCACAATCACATGTTGGACTATATAAGGAAGGAAAAAGTGGAAATCGCTACCCCTGGAGAGGAAATAGCAGACGAGATCTATTTACCCCATCATGCCGTAAAGAAGGAAAAGCGAGGGGTAGCCAAATGGAGGATTGTTTTGGGGGGATCCTCTCGTGAAGATCACGCGCCGTCTGTGAACGACGCTCTGCTCGAATTTACTTCCGGAGATTTTAGCGACAGTGCTGCGATTCCGACTGCATCCCGTGGAAATCATAGGAGATATTGGGCAGGCATTCTTACAATTGATCCTCCACGGAAGGGACAGAGACCTGACGAGGTTCTTTTGGTATCGCATTATCAAAGACGAGGACGGGAATTACGACACTACCAGAGAGATTATAACGTACCGTTTATCACGGTTGCCATTTGGGCTCACATGTAGTCCCTTCCTCTTATCCGCTACTATCAGAGAACTTGCTGACATGTATACGGCTGAGTTTCCCACCGCCGCAGGCCTTGTGGACAAGAGTACCATTATGGATGACTTCGCTGCGGGCGCGGAAAATCACGATCGTGTAACCAGCCTATACTACGAGCTTGTAAACCTGATGAACCAAATTCGTCTACCTATGGCGAAATGGGCCACCAATTCCGAACACTAGAAGGAAGTCTGGAGGACCGAGGGCTTGGAATTTAAGGAGATAACGCAAACCCTTGGGATCGATTGCGACACCAAATCGGACACGTTCCTAATGGATCCCCGTGTTGTTATTGGTGAATACGTTGTAGGTCCTACTACTAAGAGGCACGTCCTGCAAGCTACAGCTAGATTCTATGACCCCTGGGCTTAATGGCCCCCATATCTCTAGTTAGGAAATTATTATTCTAGGACACATGGTAAAGAGGATTAGCCTGGGACGAGCTCTTACCGTCTGTACTCGGCGCCCTTTGGAACACTTGGTTACCCGCTATGCCGCCCTTGGCTCAGTTACGCGTTCCCAGATGGCTAGGCACAGTAGACAGTAGTGATCCCCAAGTCCACGTGGTTTGCGACGCGTCTGAGCGTGCCTACGGAGCCGCTTTGTATGTTCGATCCTCTATGGTCGACCGCACGTGGTTCGTTTAGCATGCAGCAAGAACCGACTTGCCCCGGTCAAAGAAGGTCACCCTCCCCCGGTTAGAGCTTTTGGCTGCTCTGGTAGAAGCTAAATTGTTGCACTATTTTTGCCAAGCTACGTACATCGATATTACGGAGGCTACTTTATGGTCTGACTCGACGGTAGCCTTGGAATGGATACGTCAGGACCCTAATAGACGGAACACTTTTGTATGAAACCGAGTGACTGAGATACAGTCCTATACGACCCCTTCCCAATGGAGGCACTGTCCAGGGAAGGAAAACCCGGCTGACCTGCTTTACAGAGGAGTGAACGTCGAACAGTTGACAATTATGGACGTCTGGTGGTGTGTGCCTTCCTGCCTCGCGCAACCTCCACGGCACTGGCCCCCGAACACACTCCTAGTAGACGTTTCCCTTCCCGAAGGGAAATGGTCAGCCAATCAAACTGTCTGTTAAAATTCCCCAGAAACTGCTGGATGCAATGAAATACAGCTCCTACTGGAAATGACCTAAGGTCACAGCATAGATCTAGCGCTTCCGGCAAATTACCCTTCGAAAGGAGAGAATCTCCGGTAATTTAACGGCCTTAGAAATGGAGGCGGCCAGATCTTATTGGATACAAGCCGTGCAAGGTGAATCATTCGCTGCGGAATTCAAGGCTCTACGAGAGAACCTATCACTTCCTGAGGGCTCGAAGATAGCCAGATTCAACCCCTTTTTGGGCGACGGATTTATTCGCCTTGGTGGACGACTGCAGGTTGCTGAGCTTTCCTGCGGACAACGCCACCCCCTACTTTTGGATGGGCAACATCACTTTACGAAACTGCTGATCCTACAAACTCATATTCGACTCCATCACTTAGGTGTACGAATAATCCTAGCTGAACTGCGTGAAGAGTTCTCGATCCTTCGCCCTTGGCAAGCGATTAAGCAGGTACTACATTCATGTCTCCCCTGCCGAATGGCAAAGGGATAACCTGGAGGAGAAATAGAAGCTACAATGCCCACCGATAGAGTAACACCCCTTAGACCCTTTGCGGTCGCTGGTATTGATTATGCCGGGCCACTACGTCAAGGTGGGAAATACTCTAAAGAAGAGTTATATTGCCCTATTCACTTGTGCGACAACTCGAGATGTGCATCTGGAGCTTTGTCTGGATACGTCGACCGACAAATTATTCTTAGCACTTACAAGGTTTACAGGAAGGCGTGGTCTACCTAACAGTCTACACTGACAACGCCCAGATGTTTCACGCGGCTAATAGAGAATTGAGGGAACTTTGTGCAGTCCTTTCAGCCGCCAAGACACACCAGTATTTCGCGGAAAACAGAATTCGTTGGAAGTTTATAGCGCCCCGGGCGGCCTGGTGGGGAGGTTGGTGAGAGCGCATGGTCGCCACGACTAAGCGTTGTCTACCGAATGTATTAGGACGCTCCCAGGTTGACGCGGAAAGACTCCAAAGTATCCTGGTAGGGATTGAGGCGGCGCTAAATTCGAGGCCAGTCACCCAAGAAGATGAGAATGAGACGTTGACACCCGCCCACTTCCTCACCGGCGGTAGGCTGACAACTATTCCCCAAGGCCCTGTACCTGTCAGGACAGAAATTCTGACTAGGGCCTTTCAGCAATATCAAAGGCTGACCGAGACTCTTTGGCGACGCTGGCAAAGGGAGTATTTTCATCAATTGAAAAGCTATCATGAGGTTAAGAGACCTGCCCGACAAGGACCCAAATTGAAGGTAGGAGACATCGTTCTCTTACAGAAAGAAAGAATGCCGAGAGAAATGTGGAAGAAAGCCCGGATAGACGAGCTGATTCCAGGTCGTGACGGTCAAATCCGGACGGTTAAACTACGCCTCCCGGACAGAACTAAAATAAGTCGTCCCGTGTTGCTGGTCATTCCTTTGGAGATTGACCATGGTGGGGAGGATGTGGAGGATTGAAATATTTTTCCCTTTAACTTCTCTGTTAGTTATCCATGATTATGTTTTCTTTGTTCTAAGTGTATATTCTTTGTATCATTGATTGCTTTGGCAGTAGTAAGTAAAATGGTGGGTGCCAACTAACTTGGTGAGTGTTATTCCTATACAAGAGCAGTACATTCTCAGAATACTGACTTAAAAGTTAAAATAATGAAAATGAAACTACAGTTATTAACAAAGGAAATAGGGTCTGACTTGGAATTAGTGCACATCAGTTCTTCAAACCTTGAACGAAGAAAAATTCGTTACATAAATTCAACAGGCCACTAATTATAATAAGAACTATTTAATTAAAAATCATTTGGTCTTATTTTTCTTCTAAGGTAAAAATATTAATTTTAAAAATAACACGTCTGGCTATTTCGATTTCCCTTCTTAATTAGTGTGAACCCATCCCTAAAAAAATCCGGATACATTTTATGAAGTGTATGACAACTGCTTAGGGTTTTTCTCTAGATTTTTCTCACAACATTTTCCCCAAATTTAGGTACACAATTGAACTCCTGACGCATGCAGTACTAAAATAAAATATGCACCATTTTTGTAGGTGTTTGCATTAACAATTAAAACAATAGTAATTTTTATGCCATTAATATTCAATCTGGAACTTGCGGACAAACAGTAAACCCCTCAACTCACGCTTTTATAAAAAATGTTGGTTAATGACAGTAGCCTGAATCATTGAAATGCCTTTCGTTTGAGGCATTAATCCAACATGTTCAATTTGAAGTAACTGCTCGGTAGAAGGAATAAGAATTATTCAGTCTAACATATCTTTTATTGTTCAAATACACTTGTATACAAGATTTGAATATAAGTGTATTTAACAATAAAAATGATGTGTTAGACAGAATAATTCTTATTACTTGTATCACATAACACATCGGGAAGAACAGCGTTAAACTACTCCGTAGGTTACTTAATAATTTAATTATTTTCTAGAAATACGTTTATAATTATGTACTCTCACCTGCCGTGGTTTCTTTTAGCTTCTAATAATTGATAATATTATAGGTATATCAAGTTTAATTCTTTTGTATTTCTTTCACTAAACCTTCTTCTATGGCATACTCTGACGTCCCTTTGCGAAAGCTTACAACGGTGCTGATTAACCCACTTTAATTTTAACATTACTAGTATACATACTTGTTAATGTATAAATGATGTGACATCATGAAATCTGCATTTAACTTTTCTGTCACTATATAAATTCTGAAAATGTATTGTTAACTGTTAATGTTTAAAACTACCTACTGTAAATGTTTCTTGTAATATATTTGAAGCTATATATGTAGGTATGTATGTATGTATGTATGCATGCATGTATATGTATGTACGTATGTACGTACGTACATATGTATGTATTTTTTATAATTTTATTAACAAGAATGTTCCACTACAAAAAACAATACTAAATTCTAAGTGTTTTATTTTCAATCTCCAGTAACTCCCTATTAATACAGTATATGTACCTTATCTATGAGAGCCTACTTATCTTTTTAAAATTCATATTTACTTGTGTCTATATGTAAGTTTTACTACTTCTAAAAATATTTTGTTGAAATTTATTTTTTTACAAAGTTTTCTATTTTATAGTGTTCACAAACTTTTGAAAGAATTTTGTGTACTTATTTGCTAAATCAGAATTAGTTATTGGCTAGTCTCCACCAGCCTTCGTAATACTAATTCTAAAAACTTGTCTTTTCTTTCTTAACAGTTTACATTCCCATAAAATTATCAGTGGTTTGTGTACTCGTTTTACAGTGGCATGTCCGATCTTCTATGATCTTAAATATATGAAAGTATGATCTCAGTTTACCATGTTCTGTTACAATCGTTGGTATGTTTACGCACATTTATAGTCTTTTTAATATTCTTTCTTTTGCAAGGGGGAAGAATGTTTTTGTTAATTCACCTTTCTTTGAAGTGTTCAATTCACATTGCCAAACTTGTACACCTGTTTTGTTTCAACTCTTCGGTTACTGCACTTTTCGGTATTTTAATGTAGGCGATATCAACGTCGCTAGCGCAGGCCGCGTCCTTCGGCAGATTGTCAGCTAGCTCGTTCACGTAATTGTCGTGTGCCTTTACCCATGCGAAGTGCGTCATCCAGTTGTCATTTCCTAATCTTATTTCCTCTCTAATTCGTTCTACAAAGTTTTAATGGTTACTGGAATTCGATATTGTATCTAATTATATTCTGCTCTTGGTGTCTATAACTACGCATCGCTGATTCCCTTGCAATTGGTGTAAATCCTTCATTTTCTCCAACGCTTTAGCGATTGAAATTTGCTCGGCCTGATTGTTGTAGCAATTCTCCGCCAGCTTGTACTCATACTTCAGTTGGAAAGTCAGGTGTGTCAATGAAATGTGGAATTCCGGAGCCTACTCCATTTTCACTTTTGCTGCCAATCGCGTAGACTTCAATCATACATTCCATTCCTTCTCACTTTTTTTTATCTCAAATACTTCAGCAGGATGAGTTCATTTACTGTAGTCTTTTGGCGCATCATATAATCCTTCTTGTTCATTTCCTCGAGTGACTGATAACACTTAACTAGGTTTCCCAGTTCGATTAAGATTGGGGTTATCTCTGTTAATGCGCTGAAATCTTCGTACGACGTGGTAGGAATGCTTTTGCGATTTTATATGAATTACTGTCTGTAATGTTTCAAGTTTTGTGGCATTATTATTTCGTGTAAGGTACTCTATCCAAACCGGTGCTCCGTATGATAATGTTGGTAATATTGCTCCTGTGTATATTATTTTCAGAAAGTTATGTCTTAGTCCCCAGTTAATCTTAGCTAACTTTGACATAGCGTGGGTAAGGTTGATGCATTTTCCTGTTATGTATTCTATATGCTCATTAAAATTGAATCTTCTGTCAATGATTATGCCTGAGTATTTTATTGTGTCTTCTTGTTGTGATATTTTGTTATTGAGATAAATTTTAAAGTCCCTTTCATCTTAGGCTTCCTCCTTGTTAGTAGCACTAGTTTGGATTCCTGGTCATGAAAAATTATTTTATTATCTCTGGCCCACGTTACAACCTTTTGTGTCTCTATGTTGGCATAGATTTCAACTTCTACTTGAGCTTTCCCTTTAGTTAATGTCATTAAATTATTGGCGTAACTAATCACTTTGGTGTTCCCCGTGTATTCCAAATTTAGTAGTGTTGTAATGAAGGTTCCAAAAACCAGGTGCAGAAGTTGATCCTTGTGGTTGCCTTCATTTTTATTTTTCTCTGCTCTATTCTGCTGTTTAATAATAAAATAGCGCCCTCTCGTTAAACTAGCTCAAGCAGAATTTGTATAAATTCCTCGGGGATTTTAATGTCTTCAGCGAAGTTACAATGCTGGGCAACCAGGCTACGTCGAAATCACCGTTAACATAAAGAATTATTAGTGCTACGTATTGCTCGTCGTTTAAACTATCCTGCAGAAAATCCTTTAGATCCATCACAATGTCTATTGTACTAGTTTGTGGTGTGAATCCATATTGGTGTTTACTCATTAGATTATTTGAGTATATTTTATGCAATTTTGTTTATCAGTACGTTTTCCAGCACTTTAGCTGCTGTATTGATCAAACGTATTGCACAATATTTGGAGATATCGTTGCTGTTTTCTTTTCCTGACTAGACTATTGGTATTATTTTCGATCTGTTCCATATTCTGGGAAAGCAGGTCCTCACGCACTCGTATAAAGCTGTGGTGGGCTTGGGCAACAAATTGAATGTACGAAGGAAAATGTCACTCTTTATACCGTCTTCGCCTGGAGCTTTATTCTTGTTCATTCAATTTATGGCATCCCTTATTTCTACTGTTATGAATAATTTATCGTCTTCTGTGTTTATTAATTCTTTAATTTGAGCCCTAATTAGTTTACGACATTCGCTGTTTCCTCGTCGTCTCCTTGTGTAAAGGAATTTATCATGAAGCGCATAATGTCCGCCGTGTCTGTAGTAACAGTTCCATCAGACTTTCTTAGGGTTAAGATTGAGCTACAGCTTTTAATATTGCCAGCTGCTAGATTATAAACAGCGTTCCAAGGATATGACGCAATGATAGCTTTTCAGTATTGTTTCCATGATTGCATCTTTGTCTTTCTGTGTGTTGCTTCTTACTTCCTTTTCTGCTGCAGGTATTGGTGTTTCCTGGATTCCCTCAAGTTGTTGTCGTGTTTGGTTCGTTGCTATCGCAGTCTTATGGCATTTATTTTGTTACACATTATAGTGATTTCCCTCGTTCATTAGGGTACTGACGTGTTTCCAATAGTTTTTTCGATGGTTTCCGTACCATGAAAGACTTCTTGCTTGCTGCAGTTATAAAATCTTGATACTTTCCGACAGCATTTTCAATGTCAGTTTCTTATGTTATCTTTGCATACAGTGTGTTGTGTGGGTTTCTTTTTCGCTGATCTTTAAGTGGTTTTAATTTCTTTAATAAAATTATCATCAAACTTCTTAAACTCCTCTTCGCACGTTGTGTATTTTGTACCATATGTTGTAATCATTGGTTATATCCTTACGTTTCTCATTATGGAAGGCAATTATCCTGTGATATGAAAACTTTCTTGTTCATTACACTGCCACTTTTTTAGTAAAATCACCACTTTATTATCAGCTACTTTTAAGTCTACGTTGCTGGTACTTTTTTTTACTAAAATTTTGTAAGTTTACTGTCTTTGTGGACAATGTCTATTCGATGAATATATGTATGTATGTAATAATAATATTTATTAAATGCTGTTGGGTTGTCACCCGGTGGAAGTGGTCATTTTACATAGTATGATAGACAATTGGTAAATACTGAATTTAAGTCGGGAGGTCTACATGAGAAGCATGTAGAAGCAACTTGGAAAGGCGGGAACCATCTCAGCATTCGATCTTGGACCCAGGGAAACCAAAAAACCAAAACCCAGGGAAACCAAAAAAACCAAGTATGTATGTATGTATGTATATATGTATCTATTTATGAATGTGTGTACGTGTGTATGTATTTATGTATGTGTATATACGTATGTATGTATCTGTGTATGTATGTGTACATATATATATATATATGAACGTATATATATGTATATAAGTATGTTTTGATATATATATACGTACGTATGTATATATGTATTTATGTATGTCTGTATGTATGTATCTATATTATATCCTCATCTGCTCATAGTTTGTCCGTACACCCATTCAAATGACGTTCAATCAGTAAATCTCCCCATGTCGAAGCATTCACATGATCAGTCACTTCAAATTTAAATGCATCTCCTCTATTACACTGAATACTTGTTAATCTTCATAATTCCACAGCAAATTCATGCAATTTATAAAATCATGGCTTCAGCATAAAAAGTCCTTTGCAATAATAACCGAACAATTGCACATAACTAGTGGTACTCGATTTCCTCACGATCAATGTTACGTAGAGCTGCCATGCGCTTGTACAACCGCTCTGCAAAGGATGAAACTCAGATTCTGATCCATCCGTTGTCGTGACCGCCTCCTCCACACATCTTCCATGTTCTGGGCTGACTGTCGTGGCCAAAATTTTGTGGTCCCTTTTCAATATTTACACACTGTCTGTGCCACTTGCTGACATGATGCATTTGCGGTACACCATCACTACACACCTACAGCAACTGGCACTGAATTTCAATACATGAAGCATTAGTCACACTTGGAAAGGGAAAGGCACTGCGAAATTCTTAGCCTGACCACATTTCCAATGTCGTTGCTCCTGCACATCAACTTATCCCTTGAATATTATCTCTCTGACAGATGCTTGTGCCATAGGTTTTAAGTCAGCCCTACTAAATCTGCTACCTCCAATCGAAAAACAGAATTCTTGATTAACACAATTATGTGAGGCTAGGGAAACTTTCTTGTAGCACGTGATTCTTGATTTTATTGGAACAAGAGTTTGTGTTTATATCTTCATCATCGTCATGTTCAGGAAGGATTAGTTTTGATGTGTTTATATCTTCAATTTTATTATTGTAGTTTTAAGTATCTCTTTAGTTTACTGCGCTGTTAAGAGATAAATACGCAGGCTCGCCTAAAGATGACACTGAGTATACTGTTTCACGTGTTTTAATAATTATTTATGTGCCTGAAATGCATTGTAGCAACAGTTCCTAATTCAACTGGTATTGTTGCAGTTGACATGAGTGACCGCCATTTTGACTACGTGCACAGCCATTCCGCAGCACTACCCGCAATATCGTCAAGGTTTCCAGAAACCGTTTGTCCCCATTATAACATACAAGGACATTTAACATGAGGGCTCTTACACTTACAGGTAAGTTCGAGGTGTTGATGGAAGGTCCTGTAAAATGGTAATAATCTTACGAAATTTGATTTTCTGACGGCTGTGACTGAGACGCTTATCTTTCGGTATGTGATGCTGTTTAGTATGGGATAAATTTACCTCTTTTGTGAACTAAAGATGGATACAGTAAGTTCCTTACAAACTCTCACTTATTTCCACCAGAATACATTTCGCAACTTTGTAAAAGGCGCTTACCTTCTTTGTGAGTATGCATAAAACTACGGCATAATGACAGACGCAAGTTGCAGAGCACAAAGATGATTGTACCAAATTATATCGGGGGACCAGCATTGCAATAGGGACTCACCTTGGCACACTTACATTTACCAAATCTGTGTACATCAGGGCAGCTATAGCACGCTTCCTGTGAGTGTGAAACCAGTGCTGAATTTTAGATTTCGAAGTCAAATTAAGTATTGCAATTACAGGTTTATGTATGTATGTATATATATACATAAGTACACATTTACACGACTGCTGCATGTTTCGGCGTCATGTACAACACCCTCAAGATTTAAAACTCACAACAATATTGTAAATTACAGAAGTAATTAATAATATATTATAGTATTCTTTCAGACAGTTTTAGTCGTGTGGGTTTTATAAACCGTGATTAAAATAACGTTTTAAGAAGTGATAGATTAAAATCAGAAAGCGGTAATAATTTTAGGATGTTTTTACTCAGTATTGTTGAAACTTGTGTAGGGCTACAATGTGTATAATGAAAATGCTGTAACAATATTGATCTTATATCCATTTTAAAATACTATATTTTAATAAATTATTTAATCACAATTTATGAAACCCACATGGCTAAAATTGACTGAAATTATACTTTACTACGTGTACATTGTAGTAAGTTTTAAATCACAGTTTAGACCTTCCTGAGGGTGACGTAGATGTAGACGAAACATGTAGCAACGATGTAACGATGTAACACCTCACATATATATATATATTTGAAAGGTACTTTTGTTGGTGCCATGAATGAACTAGTAATTCAAGCAGAAGGCATGGAATAGATAATACCGAATACTTTAAATAT
>Ga0268261_10002457_pt1 | contig 13281 bp, 6 predicted proteins | sample TergutNc150P1_FD_190353 | JGI IMG/M metagenome (GOLD analysis project Ga0268261, IMG submission 190353) | Nasutitermes corniger P1 segment gut microbial community from laboratory colony in Florida, USA - Nc150 P1 (SPAdes) (version 2) | ecosystem: Host-associated > Arthropoda: Insects > Digestive... | reverse complement strand
ATATTTTGTGTGAAGTACCCATTATTCTTGTAAGATTTTAATTAATCTTCCATTTTCTCGACATAGCTTCGAAAAATACTCAAATATCCAACTTCATGAAAATTCCTTGTTTCACGCGGACGGACGAAAGGACGGGCAGACATAACGAAGCTATGTAATGTTCAGAATTACAGGTGAACTGTTGGTTAGATTCGAATTTGAAAGTCCATTTCACAACGCTTGTCCCAGTTAAGTAATTGAAGAATGCAGGAAAGTACAATCTTCTTGCCAATAAGTTCTATTGTGTCAGCATGACCCAGTTGCTACATATGTACGCCACACCAGGAAATTCTAGCAAACTGGGGCGCGAAACTTGCCGAAACCCCGGAAGATACTGCGGTCAGGAGATAATTTATTATATATACTCACACCGCGGCTACGTCAATCATTGGAACTCTAATTTGGTTTGGATCCACGTCAGTTTGACGTTTGGACAAATTAGTCACCGATACCGACGTAGTGCTCGTCAGAAGAAGATTATACATATTGATAATATTTAAATAATAGAACAGAATAGTTCTGTACCGCGCAACGCTTCTGTTAATTCAAGGTGAGTCTGTCTGACTATTCTCACTAAATTCGTTCGAGTGGCAAGTTCCGAAACCCCCCTTCAGTAAAGGCAAGACGATTATTAAATTATCATAAATTGTTATTTTCACCATTAATATTGAATTACTCTAAATCGTGTATAAGTGTATATTGTGTTTAAATATATAGCCGTAGGGAATAGGGACATACGGATCGTTCGATTGGACCAAACCCCCTTTGCATTCCTAAATTCGTCGTAATTAGGTATGTGGTGGCAGCAAATACCCTGACTTACGGACACGCAGTTTAACGACGGTGCCCGTAAACAAAACCCAAAGTACTGACAGCGACGTTCTCAAACCCGGGTCAGTACAGATTGGTAAGCAGCGGTAGTTCTTCTTACCAGTTAGCTTTCGCATACCGCTACAGCTTGGTTTGCAAGAGGGTGGAGTAATATCGATCCAGGGAAGATAGGCAGTCACGTACGAACGAACTGATATACACATCAGAGGAGCACAGGAAAGTACGTCGGTCAAAATTCTAAATTCTAACATCGGTCAAAATTGTAACTCACCATGCCTAAGTCAAGCCGCCAAGCACTTCTTTTGAAATCAAAAGCCGAACTCACCAGGCGGAAGGAACATTTATTAATGTCAACCATTTCACTAGTGCCGAAGTGGTCAAGTTCAGAGTCAGCCATACCTCTAGAAAGGTTATCGAAATTATCGAAGGCACTGTTAGGATAGGACGGTGGCACCCGTCCGGCGGTTTGAAACTGGAAACGGCGAAATTTGCTGACCCAGGTAGTTCGCGTTTCTACTTGGGCCCAAAACTCCAAAGGGACGGGAAAGCAGAGCAGAAATTCGAACCGACGCACAGAGATAGGTCTAGGGCCGCACCCCAGTATTATGAGTGCCAGGGCATAGGGCATTTTGCCAAGGAGTGCCCTGCACTGCGCAGAAAGCGAGGGAGAACGCGAAACTCGCCAGGGAAAGGAAATCCGAGCGAATGATCATGATCACGAAGCTAAGTCGAACCCTAGGCCCTAATCTCTCGTGTGCGATCGCAGACTAGGCGAATCGAAATTTCAGTACCGTAGTTAAATTAGTTTGGAAATGAGAGTCGAAATTCTTTGTTGTTGTGTTTTATGGCAAGACGTCAATATGGAACGGTCAGTGTAACAGCTGACTGGAATGTGCTGCGGTCGCATTTTGGAGCCAGCCGCATACGTATGCACTAAACACCTGACTCAAGGTCGGGGAGGGAAGGCATACTCGTGGAGACGTCCACGCGATGACGTAATCTTGCAGATGCTTACAAAGCTATGACACAGATAATCCACTGCTGGTAGAACTTTAGAAATTTACGATGAACGGGGCACGCGACGTAAGAACGTACTCGTAACGATGTAATATCAGAAGATCATAGTTCGGTGGACCGGCTAGGAGCCGATGTAGGTCCATAGTATTTTCGGTGCGTCACCGACAGACGACCGAACGCGCGTTGTCTGGGACAACGGTTTATCTCAGCAGGGCTGAGCAGTCTCGTTGGAGAGACAGGGTCACGTCAGTTGAGACTGACGACGAAAAACGGGAACATATCTGTCCTTTAGAGGAATATGTTCGCCGTTTAACGGGTGAGATTGTTGCGAAAATCTTACGGGATATAATCTATAGACATGGCGTTACGTTGTACGCGAATACAGAGCGACCCCGAGAAGCGTAGTCTACCAGCATAGATATTTTATTCAGAGCGTGTTTCGGATATTTAGTGGATTAAGGAAATTCATTCAGGGAGTACCGACTTTTTATACTACTCTCATTACCTTCCCAACGTATATGTTAGAAACCCCTAGTGCTGAACGTGCTGATAGCAGATAGCCACGAGAGCAGACGTAGACAATATATGTGCGAAACGGTAAATGAGCTACAAATTGGAAATTCAGAGATTTTTTACCCATGTTTTAGATAGGCAACACACATTGGGTCTATGATTGTATTTAAATTAATTACGACATATGTTTATGCGTTTTCTTCGCATGTAACGGTTTAACTTTATGTTTGGTTTCCAAATATTTTACACGGCATACTGCGGAATATTTCTTTGTGTTTGCCTGAAAATTATGAACTCATTGCCGGTACCAAATTTGATAACATTTACTTGTATTATAAATTGATTAAAGTAACCGCAGTAGGTACTGCACACGGTATTAAATTAATTCTTGAATTCCCCTTGAAAACTGAGAGCCAGCGCTTAACCCTGTTCAGGATAATCGCATTGCCTACACGAATATTAAATGACACATTCGCTTTATACCAGCTCGAGTATGACTATTTTCGACTATCACATAGTCAGAGAGATTACATCTTAATGACAGCATCAGATTTACAAAAATGTGACGCAGGAAGCATCACGATATGCCCGACAGACAGAGCTCTGTACGAAATTAGGTCAATTACATGCGAGTCCAAGTTGTACTTCCAGACTACAACTAAAGACGGACCCTGCATGAGGAGCCTGATGCTTCACTACCAGACACCAACCTTGTTGCGGCACGGAGAAGTATGGATCTACCACTTCCCGAGTCAGCGACAAGTGACCATCAGGTGCCCACGGGACAACGTATGGGTGACAGGCACTCGAACACTTTCCGGCGCAGGTTTAATCCACAACGCCACACGGTGCTCAGTCACTTCCGGCGAGATATACACACTCCCGGAACTTCACGGCGTCCCGCACACTAACCTCAACGCCCCATCGGTATACGCGCCAGACAGCTCTCCAATACTGTCAAGACACGATCTCCCCTGTGTCGAAGCGGCACTCACATCGAAGGTCAACGAACTGGACCAACTGAAGGACCGACTGAAGCGGCACTTAAGTCCCTCGACGTGGACACTCTGGTGCACATTCAGAAGGCTACCCCTCAGCCAGAAACGCTGCCCCGCTGGCATCTGTTAATCGCAGCGGTTTCCTGTACACTCACAGTCTTGCTGGCCCTTGGTATCTTTCTCCGTTCGAAATTTCGGTGTGCTACCTAATGTTGCCTGCGCACAGACAAGTCCACGGAAAATGCTGCATCCACTCATCCCGTCCCTGCTTCCGAGAATCCGACAGCCACAGCTTATGCGGAGCCACGTTGCGACAGCGTTACGTTCGCCGCATACGCACTGCCGTGTAAAAACTAACATCCGAGACTCTGAAACGAGCCGACAGCGTCAACTTGCTGATCGATCCACATTGCAGCGGCCAAGGTCGCTGACTTAGCGGAATTCCGTTCACATCCGGTCTCTGTACTGCAGAATGCATCGCTAAACATCCAAGAATCATGTCGATACTGGTTGTACTGTACAAAGACTGAATGCCATGTGCAAATGTACATTTTCTCACCTATGGTTATACGTCAATTATTGCTCTTATTGTTAAGCTATATGTATTTTAGGTATGTTTACAGGTTTACGTAAGATAACTGTTGTCAATTGTATTTTATTGTGACTACCTTATGGGTAACGAAATGACAGTATACCCCGAAATTCCGTTTTAAAAGGGGGCAAGCTGTAATGTTCAAAATTACAGGTGAATTGTTGGTTACATTCGAATTTGAAAGTCCATTTCACAACGCTTGTCCCAGTTAAGTAATTGAAGAATGCAGGAAATTACAATCGTCTTGCCAATAAGTTCTATTGTGTCAGCATGACCCAGTTGCTACATATGTACGCCACACCCGGAAATTCTAGTAAACTGGGGCGCGAAACTTGCCGAAACCACGGAAGACACTGCGGTCAGCAGATAATTTCTTATATATACTCACACCGCGGCTACTTCAGTCATTGGAAGTCTTATTTGGTTTGAATCCACGTCAGTTTGACGTTTGGACAAATTAGTCACCGATACCGACGTAGTGCTCGTCAGAAGAAGGTGCTACATATTGATAATAATTAAATAATAGAACAAAATGGTTTTGTACCTCGCAACGCTTCTGTTAATTCAAGGTGAGTCTGTCTGACTATACTTTCCAAATTCGTTTCAGTGGCAAGTTCCGAAACCCCCTTCAGTAAAGGCAAGACGATTATTAAATTATCATAAATTGTTATTTTCACCATTAATATTGAATTACTCTAAATTGTATATAAGTGTATATTGTGTTTAAATATATAACCCTAGGGAATATGGACATACGGATCATTCGATTGGACCAACCCCCTTTACATTCCTAAATTCGTCGTACTTAGGTACGTGGTGGCAGCAAATACCCTGAAATACGGAAAAGCAGTTTAACGACGGTGCCCGTAAGCAAAACCCAAAGTACTGACAGCGACGTTCTTAAACCCGGGTCAGTATAGATTAGTGGCCGGGGTGGTTCTCGAACCCCGGGCACTACAGCTATATTCACATTTCGCAATTTTGCGAACGCTTCTAAAAAAGAATAAAATCCGTTCAGAAATAAATATCTAAGTTCTTCCAAACGTATTTTTGCTCAAGCATCGCGTAGATCGAAGAAAGGAATCTGCTCAGTCATATGTAGTTGTGTTGGGAATAAGAATAAACTCTCCGGTCGTTAGATGTGAAGAAGAGGCCTTTCCCTGAAATTTCTGTTTATGCAGTCGTCATTCAGCTTCCTGACGATGGCCACAAGAAAGACTGAATGAAATATGTCATTCTGAATAAAACAAGAACATCCATTCTTAATATTGTGTTGCTTGGATCTTGTAATTTTTAAGGTCTCATAAAACACGGCGGGATGGTGACACTTCAGTATATACTAGTAATGTAAAGCGAACTACATTTTTATAATTATGATGGCAATTTGCCTACAGATAATAGAATTACGTTCCTCAACAAATAACAGTGTCATTCTAGATTCCATATCCAACAATATGCCACATATTAGGATAAAAAAGTGCATGAAATAAAGAAACTTTTTATAATGGGCTATTCAGATTTTTCATTATATGATGTGTGACTAGATAAATTCAATTCGCATGCTTAAACCGTATTTCCTTCTGATCCATCTTAACATTATACTCCTGTGTGCGTAGGTCTCCACAATTTAAATATTCCTTCAAGGTTTCTGAAGAAAATATTTTATTCTTTCATGCACATTACTGGCTGTGCCCATCTTACGTATTATACAGCTCCTCCTTATTTACGTCTCTCTATGAGGACAAAAATGCACAAAAAACATTACATTTAATTTCACAGATCTCTTGAGTTGTCAGTGATAAGAGTTGCAAGAAGGGCACGAGTTTAGTGAATACATCAAAACTTAACTGATCGTTACTGAAAGCCACTATCTATATGTCATATAATAACAGTGGCAGTGAAATTTAAAGTGTTTTTAAAATGTATATTCAATTTTCCTTCCGTCAAACTTCAACAATTCCCCATGACTGCCGCTCTTCTTTAATGTTAGGAAAGTACAATGTTTACATCAGTTCATGCTGTATTCAGTTAGACATTATAGTCAGAGTGCAAACCCCTCAGATCTGAGATTGTGAGCAAACATCAAGTGTAGGCAGTGTGCTAGAGCAACACTGAACAAATTCTTAATAATGGTGAATAACCTGCTGTACGATATTTTAAAAATAAGGAACAAGATGCTTCCTGTGACGAACATTTAATGCATTTCAGATTAAAAGTGATTTGCTTAGCTGGTGTCTTTCCTTATAAAAAATCAGCAACACAACAAGTAAATTAAAGCTATATCGTGTATACCAGATCACTTTATATGTCCTATACTGTCCAGTACTTTTTTCACAATTTATGAAATTCTATTTCACATACAGAGAACTGCAGTTGGTTATAGAAACTATTACACACATTGTGACGGTTGTTGCTCCTTACGTAATCGTGCCCTCCATGAACTGGAACGAAATATATAAGATCACATGCAAGTTAGATATGTCCATGACAACCATAAGGATAACACAAAGTCATAGCAAGACAACAGAAATTCTAAGAGAATTACGGCAAAAATATAAATTTACATCATTATTTGTGATCATTTTAGGAACATGTTTATTATTGCCAGGTGTATATGTCATTTTCATTTTGCATTTTGTGAAAAATATAAATACGAGAAGAACCCGAATGCAACCAATATATATGAATCATTGTTATTATAAAAATATCCTTTTAGCTGCTGGACACCATTTGATGAAAATTCTGTCAGGGTACACCTAGCTATATACATATACACAGCAATTCCAGTATTAATGATGGCACTTAAAGGTGGATCTTCTACATCTGTCGTGATTGGCACATTGATATACACATCTCTCCAATTTAAATTTGTGAGCAAGTCAATGGAAGATTTAAGCCATATGGAACATTCTGACAGCAGTCAGATAGAACAAAACACATTCAGTACTCTAGACAGACAGCATACGTGTGAAGAATTCAACTACAGAGACTGTCAAGTTTATGCAACAGATAGTGAATCATTTCAGATACCAAGCGAAGCACGAATCCCAGATTGTTGTAACATACAGAAATACAGACACAAGCATCACCACTGCAAACTGTGTGATGGGCCAAGAACATAAGAAAGGTTCTTGCAGATTGCCTTCCGGCAATAAATCATCTCTAGAAGACTGTATTAAAACCATCATTAAAACACCAAAAGGCAATTTAGCATTTTGCAATTTGACTGTGCTTTTTTTGTCATCTGATAGAAATGCCAACTTATTTCCACGCTCTTTTCCACTGCACATATTTTGATTAATTTTAATTTAGGCACAACGTGGAGGTGAAATCACAGTCAGGACTAGACCATAAACTGGGCAATCCAGTGTCTGAATCCAAGGAATTGCAAGAAATTTATCTGTCCACGAAATATAGATATCAGTTCTAGGGCTCAACTATTCAGTGGGCATTGGAGATACTTACCCTGGGGGTAAAGTGGCAGTTAAAGTGATGTTATCCACTCATTGTTAGTTACGTTTAGGTTAAAAAAGAGTGGAGTTACATATCTATATATATTACTAATTTAGTACCACATCAGTGGTACGTGAGTCCAATAAACTGTAGTATGTGAATATAATAAGAGTGCTCTATGCTATTTTCTTAGAGCCGCTAGCAGTGTATATTCAGAAGATCCCATACAATTTCACGGTAAGAACTCAAGCAAGTTACATTTGATACACATGCAAAAATACATGTATGCATGCATTTATATAACGTATCTTATCAGTTTACACAATATTTGAGGTTTCTGTAAATGTGAAGATCCATTTTGAAGTCTTGTGGATATATCCAACATGCAGTCTGGCAGTTGCTACAGAGCAGATTATGACAGTGTTGTAACACACAAGTCCAAAATATGAACTCATTTCCTGTGTGCTCTCCTAATATAAATTGAAATATTGCGATAAATTTGAGCAAAGCTTTCCTATATGATGCAACACAGCAATTTGTTTGGTTGTTTTCAAGTTCTTATATTTGGACAAATGGAATCACGACCAGAAAATTAAGTACAGAAACAGAGTACAACTAATATGTACTTTACTGCAAATATGCACACAACTGCACACAATTTTAAATTACCTTTACTCAACATTTTTAACACTCCTCAGAATGCGACGCATCGGATAAATGTCAAATTCAATTTATAACGCCAAGTAAAATGTAATTGTAATTGCATAAATTTGTTCAGAAGAAAAAAAGTCTGTTTTCTTTAAATAAAATCTCAAAACAAACATGCATCAAATTCCATTAGCTGATAGTACAACTGATTTGTCCTTTGCTGTATGAGGTTTTGAACTTTTATGGGTCACATCAAGTGTGCACACACGTTTAATGTTGCAGTATGAATATCTGAGTACGATATAGTAATACAAAACTGGGTTAAGTAATTGGTTACTAAAGACTGTTATATCAATGTTCTACAACCTCGACGAATCTGGAAGATTGTGTAGTCGCTCTCCTCGTTCAATATGTGTAACTTTTTGCTCATAAGGAATTTTTCTAGAATTCTACCTCTTCTCTTTGTCGGTGTGTCGTGCCACAAGTTGCATCTGGAATTGTTATCTGCTACTATGAGAACACCGGTTCCCTTGGAATGTAATAATATTGCCCTCAAATTTCACCAAGTCGATTTATATTTCCCTATTGATATCAAAGTAATAGTAGCTAGAATAATTTTCACGTTACCGATTATTACTGCCACAACAAGAATATTTTTATCCGAATGTTGCTTAATTAATAAAGTATCTACTTGGTTCTTTGTAACTTTTGTAGCTGCACAATTTTTTCCTCCTCTCGATGCGAAAATTTATTAGTGTTTTGATAAGCCGGCAATTTTGTTTTGTATTGTGTATGGCTCTTGAATACAAAGTATGCCGTACTGTCCTCCCCAATTATTCGCTTTAGATTGTCAATTGCTAGCCTAGAATGCTGAAAATTAATCTGTATACACTTAATCTGTGTTTGCAATTTGTACGCTCTATTGCAGTGTTTTGTGTAGGGTTTGCGGTATCTGTCCGCTTTAATAGTCCGTGTTCTGTCTGTACTTCCTCAATATTGCTTCTAACTGGGGCACTTCTTATCCAATGAAGAGTAGCTGTCACAGATGTTTTATGCTGGTTCTGTTTTTTGTACGTCAAGCAGTTGATGCATTTGCATGCCATCGGAGATTCTGTACATTTCTTCAGCTTGTAGCTTTCTGCACAGAGGGTAGTTTTCTCCTCTGCAATCACGAAATCTATGGTTAACTCTGGAACATTTAAAACACCTGTTTGCAACCAGGTAGTCCTCGATTTTACAGATTAACCACCCAAGTCTGACCTTCTGTTGTAGCAAAAGCTTCCTAGTTTGGGCTTCCACTTCCATTACTAGGTTTCAAATCTATTTCCTTGTTACGTTGCTGAATTTTGGCTTGATATCTAATTTTTCAAATTAAGGTCAGGATATTGCGCTCTCAAAGTGTCCTTTAAATTTCCGGTGGAAATATCCTCTGGGATATTAAAAATCACTAGTCTGGGGTTCCTCAATTTGTAAATATTAGCTTTCAAATATCCCCCACATTTTGTGTTGATATGCTTTTCTAGTACCTCGATTTCTTCTTTAGTATTTTTTTCGATTAAGACTTTCCTATTTTAAGTGATTTTAAATTGTTGATCATCACTCTAATTTCAGTAGGGGTTATCTTGGATTTTAATAACCCTTGATTGTTTCCGGTGATTGATTTCCTATCGGTTTGACGGTGAGTTTGAAACTTTGAAATTGTTCTCACATCCGAGGGCTTCCGAGTATAGTTTTCTGCCCTTGTCACCAGATGGTGCCACGCCCTTCTCGTTTATCCTATCTGGTTCTTGACGTCTGGTAAGGGATTGTGCTCCGAGTACCTCTGCGTTCCTCCCTAAACAGTCGTCTACCTCTGCTTTCAATTTGAAAACTAGGGCTTCAAATTCACTGATTGCACTAGATTGACTATTTCTGCTATTCGTCGGCTTGACATTTAGATTTCTAAGAGTACTTACGGTTCCAAATAGTTTGCTTAAATTCTTTATTCATGTTCGAACTTTGTTTCTTCGTGCTCACTATTATACTGAGGGCGTTCTCTATCCCTTCACACACATCGATGGTCATCTTGACGAATCGATACGTACAAACATACATACATGCATACAAACATACACACATAAATACGTACATACATACATACATGCATGCATGCATGCGTACATACATACATACAGTTGGAACTACTGGAGGAAGGGATTAGAGAAAGATGTGGAGAAGAACGAGAGACAAATATCCAAAAACTAAGAAAAACCAAGGTTAGTTATCCTAAACATTCGCAGCGAAATAAACATGGAAAACTTAGAGGAGACTCTAATAAAACAAAACACTGAAATTAACATACAGGAAGGAAGCATATTACCAAAATTTATATAACGACAAAAAGAGGAACACAAAACCTAGTGGCAGAAGTGGACTCCGAAACTAGGAAAAAAACTACAACAAATCAAAGTAAAGCTAGGGTGGACGATATGTGCTGTGGATGAATATGTGTCAGTCAAGAGATGCTACCGATGCAGTAGTTTTAATCACAACCACAGAGAATTCAAAGGAGAAGTTTGCCCACTATGCACAGGAAACCACAGCCTAAAAAAGTGCACAGCTGCACCAACAGAATACAAATGCATAAACTGCATGGTATACAAAAAACACCACCCTACGACACAAATAGACACAGCCCATACTTCCCTTGATAAAAAAGCCCCAGTCTAAAAGCTATATTAGAAAAATACAAGACAAACACAAGATACTAAACGACAACCGTACATGCACAGGGCAACATGGCGAATATACACAAGGAACAGATTAACTGCAGCCAAATAAATCCAAGACATTCTAGAGGGGCAACAGACAACCTCATGCAGATCATAAGTCAAGAAAACACAGAAATGGTCATGATACAAGATCCGTACCTATACCAAAACAGCACTAAAGCTATCACAAGTGGCTACCGAACGTACACCCACGGAAACGGAAAAAGCAGAGCGGCAATCGTAATAACTAACAACACGATAGTCGCACTTCTACTAATGCAATACTCAGACAAAGAAACAGTCCTACTAGAAATACGTAAAGGAAACAAAAAATTATACGCAGGAAGCATATACATGGATTACAAAGAGGAAATAGACAACAGTCAAACAATAGAAAGTATATTGAAATTTAAAAAAGGTGGAAAACTTATAATGGAAGTTGACAGTAACTTAAGATCTACAATGTGGAATGATAAAATAACAAACCCCAGGCGAAAGAAGATAGAGGAATTTGTAGTCAGTCTTCACCTGCATGTTATCAACGAAAAAGACGAAAGAACAACTTTTCAGAGCACCAGAGAAAAAAGTAATATAGACCTAACTATAACCAACAATCAGATGCTAACAGACGTAATAAACTGGGACATATCCGAGGAAGAAAGCGTCTCGGATCACAACATAATAAAGTTCAGCATTAACCTAGACAAAAACACTACACACGGAAAACACCTTTCCGAACCACGGTACAGAATAAAGGAACACCAACTAACCAAATTCAGCGAGAAACTAAAATCCAACATTACCAAAACATTTCAAATGGAGGACAAAGAGAGAAACACAAGCGAAATAGACGAAGAACTGAGCAGCCAGGCAAAAGATTACACGGACATAGGACAGTTCACAATCAAACTGGAAGAAGTCATACAGATTACATGTAGCGAAATATGTAAACCACCAAACACAGAAGTAAAAGGAAAAACTATACCCTGGTGGACGGAATCACTAAAGATAATGAGGAAAAGAACAAACGCACTAAGAAGACGATATCGACGGACGACAAACAATGAGGAACTAAGAGAAAATAGGAAAAACAGGCCAAGAAAGAGTACCAAGCGGCTATAAAGAGAGAAAAAATAAGATCATGGAAAAAATACTGCACGGCAACATCACCAAACGATCCCTGGAACGAGATTTACAAACTAGCTAACAATAAAACACGAAGTAAACAAATAATAACAACAATGCGAAAACCGGATGGAACAAAAACAGAAACCATGACAAAAACACTCCAATTAATCATGGACCAACTGATTCCGGAGGACAAACACAAAGAAGACACGCCCTACCACAGGACAATTCGGGACAAAACAAAACAACCACTGTACAAATAAACGAAAAGGAATTTACAAAGGAAGAAGTTAAGCAAGCCATAGAAAGCTTACAACCCAAGAAAGCACCGGGCCTTAATGGAATTACAAACTAAATAATAAAACTGGTCTTTAAAGAGACACCAAAAACAATGACAGCGACTCACAACCCATGCTAGAGAACAGGACGCTTCCCATTAAACTGGAAAATAGCAAAGATCCTACCAATAGCCAAACCGGGAAAGAGAAAATAGTCCCGAAACGTCAAAGGACTTCCCAATCAGCTTACTAAATACAGAAGGGGAAGTACTGGAAAAGCTACTAAGCAAAAGAATAACACACCACCTATACACGACAGAATACTTAAACGAAAACCAATACGGATTCACATCCCAAAAGAATACGGTAGATGCCGCCATGCAAATTAAACAATACTTAGAGAATCACTTAGAAAGAGGGGGAGTAGCAATAATGGTCATTCTGGACGTACAAGGAACCTTTGACTCGGCATGGTGGCCGGCGATACTACAAAGGCTGCGAGAAGCAAAATGCCCAAGAAACCTTTACTACCTAGTTCAAGACTACCTGAAGGAAAGAGAAGCATTCATAGCAATAAACAGTTACAACATGAGAAAGAACATAACAAAGGGATGGGCACAAGGATCATGCTGCGGTCCAATATTATGGAACATCCAATACGACACAGTACTTATCCTTAAATTTACCGACCATACAAGAGAAGTGGCATTTGCAGATGATTTGATACTCATGATAAGAGCAGACAGCATTAGTGAAGCAGAAAATATTACAAACGTAGAAATGGGAAAAATTACAATGTGGGCAGAAAACAACAAAACAAAATGTAACGAAGAAAAGTCGCAAGTAATGCTAATGACAAGCAGGAAGCGCAAAGAACAAATTGAAATATTAGTATACATAAACAGTCAAGCTATCCCACAGGTACAAAAATTAAAATACCTGGGAATAATATTTGACAATAAACTTTTATTTAGAGAGCACATAAATTACGTAGCTGACAAATGCAAAAAACTTATATTTCAACTGGCTAAAGC
>Ga0268261_10002456_pt1 | contig 13282 bp, 8 predicted proteins | sample TergutNc150P1_FD_190353 | JGI IMG/M metagenome (GOLD analysis project Ga0268261, IMG submission 190353) | Nasutitermes corniger P1 segment gut microbial community from laboratory colony in Florida, USA - Nc150 P1 (SPAdes) (version 2) | ecosystem: Host-associated > Arthropoda: Insects > Digestive... | reverse complement strand
ATATATGACATTAGTCGCCTAAAGGTTAATAATTTAACCCTTATCCTGCTAACGTGGAGAAAATTGTGAGCTCCTAATAATGCCAGCAAATAGCAGATGGGATTTAATTCAGGCTTTTAAGGGTTAAATTCTGCATAAGAGCTAGGCATTAGTAATGTTCAGCATGAACTGCTTTGTTCTGAAGAGGAAATGAATTAACCCTTATCCTGCTAACGTGGAGAAAATGGTGAGCTCCTAATAATGCCAGCAAATGGCAGATGGGATTTAATTCAGCGTTTAAAGGGTTAAGAGAGTAGCTAATTTCAAAACATACTTTCCAGCTGTAATAAAATAAACACATCTATAAGTATGACACTAACTGAAATGTATGGACTGGTGGAAATTGAGAAGTTTGCAGTTCATCTGTTGAGAGAGACTCTTCGTGCCATCACTGTATTGTCACTCATTATTGGATCTGTAATTTTATATAATAATCGGATTTTGGACTTCTCTGGGGTTTCTGCACCGTGTAGTGGTTAATAATGTTACAAGGTTTCGGAGGAATGGTGGGAACATGTAACTACTACACAATGCAGAGACCCAAAACAAGACCACCATCTAATCAACAACAGCTTTGATAGCTTGAAAATTTATATGGAGTAATGATAGTATTTGAAAAATGTGTTGTATGTTGAGGTAAATTTGTTGAAGATGAAAAGTGAATGTGCATCCATAGAGTACCATGCCATTTAGGGTTTGTGGTTCCGTGCATCTTCAGTCACTCGAATAAAACACCCAACTAGATGCAACAATCAGTTGTAACATTTTATTGCTTTGTCGTACAGACACCGCTCAACATGTTGAGCAGTGTCTGTACGACAAAGCAGTAAAATTTTACGATTGATTGTTGCATCTAGTTGGGTGTTTTATTTGAGTACCATGCCATATTTGCAAGTATTTGAATGGTTCCTATTATACTCACTTCTGTATTCAACAGCACAGTGGTTCCATATTCTGTTTGAAAATGACAGAACTCTTTTTGTTTACAGAGAAACATATAGCGCATTATTTATGCTAAGATTTGATTTATTGGAATATTACTTCATAATAAATGCTTAAATATGTTCTTCATTTTGCAGACGTACCGTGACAGGAAGGAACTGGAGTACACATGCCACACAGCATTCTTTGTGAGCATTGTCATTGTGCAGTGGTCTGATTTGGTTATCTGCAAAACACGACGGAATTCCATCGTCCATCAAGGAATGAGGTATGATTTGTTTTTTCATTGAAGAATGTAATTTTTTTTCCAGTGTTGTTGAATTGTAACAAATTAATTTTGATACGTGGAGACTGCTGCCTGAGTGTAGGTTATGAGGGTTTGGAACTGGCATAGGATAATTAATGTCCTGTAGTGGGCATTAGTTTGATCAGTGATGGACCAGACCTGTTTTGGAGCATGAGTGAGGTTATTATGAATGTTCAGATTTCACTAGGCACTTTTTAGAGCATGGTTTGAATTTTACATGTGAAAGTCACTGGTGTTTCTAGTGTAATTTATTTTTTCATCTTTATGTTCATATTTTGTAAAGAGTGGGCCATCTGACATATCATAGTATGTAGCCAGAAGGATACTTTGATAGTAATTGTATGGGGCTATACATCACACTGAACATGAACAGAGTCAGTACACCTTATATTGTATTTGTAAAGTGTTCTGAAATTTGATACTAGATTTTGGGGGGTGATACAGTACAAACAGTGTCAAACTTGAAGACAGGGGATTATTGATTGTCTAAGTACAATAGCACATCATTACATAAACATTTTGTGTGGAACTATATTTATGTTAATCTTCTGCCATAGTTTCATTTAAACCAACAGGTCCTATTTGTTTACAGATTCACTGATTGTTTCTTGTTACTTTAATTTAATTTGAAATTTTTCAGGAATTGGGCTCTCAACTTTGGACTTGTGTTTGAGACAGCCCTGGCTGCCTTCTTATCATACTGCCCTGGCATGGAAAAGGGTTTGAGGATGTATCCTTTGAAGTGAGTACAACTATTGAATTAACCCTTTCTATAGTGGTGATTCCTTTAACAACTGGAAGTGTAGGACACATTGTCATTGTTTTAGCTGTAGTTGATCTGTGATTAATGTGGATGGGTGGGCAGTATTTTAACTTCATGGTGTTACTGAAAGTGTGTTTGGTTTTGCAGGACACAGTCTGTATCCACTTTGTCTCAAAGCTGCTGTGTTACTGCATTATATTATAGCTGTGAATTATTGGCATAAAACTGACTCTGTGAATCTTATGGACTGGAGCTTGTTGAAACTAAAAATGAGTAGTTTTACTTATAGTGCCAAAACAAGTAGTTTGTAACAAACATTTTGGCAAAATTTAATGCAGAAGCAGAGAAGCATTGATTTTAAATCTTTCCAGCCACTGCACGCAGGATATATAATTGTCCATCTTGATACAGTACCTTTGTACTCACTGTAACTTGAAGAGTTAATTTTAAAGAACGTAAATTTGTAATGTAAGCATTTAAAAGGGGATCCTGATGGTACACTCTCTCAATTCACAGGTTTGTATGGTGGCTGCCAGCTTTGCCATTCATGTTGGCAATCTTCATCTATGATGAGGTGCGTCGTTTCTACCTGCGTAGGAATCCAGGAGGCTGGCTGGAGCAGGAAACATACTACTAAACTTGGGCAGTGCAAAACAAGTGTGCGAGTGAAGATGGGTCCCTGAGAAGTAGTGAGGATGGTGGTTCTGAGTTAACATTCAGCATTGTACTAGGAACTGTTGAGGGCATCAAAGCCATTTTCTCAAAATTCAACCCGAATGCTTTGCTGGAGTCACATTTTAGTAGGCAGTTGTTAGGGACTACCACAGATGGACTGAAGAGTGCATGGGACAGACAGGCATCCATGTGTTATGTGGCACAAGAATGCGCATCGTAATGTGTTGGTGCACGTAGGACCAGGTAGAAGTGCTAGTGCAACTCAATGCTGGTGGTTCTTAGCCAGACAGCATTCTTGCTAGACTGTTTCATCATAAAGTATTTTACGAATAAGAGTAATTGGTTGTTATAACTGCAAGATGTATATGATTCTGCTGTTAAATCTACACTTTAACTTGTTTTTTAGTTTGTTTAGATGAGGGTTCTAACACTGTTATAAGGTGTCGAGGCCGTGACATGTGACAGCAAGGCAGACACACACATTCACCTTGCCGTCAGATATGATGGGTCTGGTCTCGACAGCATCTCGTCTGCGTAGCAAGACCCCAGCATCATGTCCTCCAGTTGTCGGTGAGGGCATTAGTTTCATTGCATTCATAAAACACTCAACAGCGTTTTTGGAAATAAAATTGGTTATACATATGGACTCTGAAATTCAGGTATATAGATATGTATTATGGGAATATATAACCCATACACAAATGTTCATTTATTATAGAGTTGTATGTTGGAAGTTCAAAACTTGAAACAAACTGTGAGAAATGTAACAATTGAGTGTTCAAATTAAAAGCCTCGTGATCCACCATTCAAGCTGGCATTGTCCATAAGTACTTAGTGCATGGGCCAGGGAGTAGCTGCAGTCCAGCAAGGTCCCTTCCCTCATGTTATTCACCTTGCTCAAGTTAGAGATCATCTGCTTTTGTAGCTGGCAGTTTTCAGTTCTGTCATTTGTCCAAGGTCCTTTAAAATGTTAGCTATCTGGAGCGCCACAGTAAAAGTATCAGTATCAGTATCATCATCGATTGGGCTGCGTGCTTTATCCGGGTCTAGCTACGTGTGGGAACAATAGACCTGGTGAATTTGGTAGTCTTTCATGACATTCCAGACTTACAGAACAGTTGCCTTACTGGAGGGTGTTTCGTTAATATAACATATACACCACAAAACGTTTCACTAACATCCTGTGTCAACTGTTGAGCTTTTATTATGAGTTACGTTAACCTAGCTTGATGTGAAAGAGGCCCCATCTGTTGCATTTAAAAAGTTGTTGAAGATGCCATTACCTTGTTAAATGTGATTTCCTGTATTGAAGAGCTGTACATTACATAGTATTCTTTTCCCACTTTTTTTTTTCCTTTATGACACGTTATTATTACATAGAAGCATATGAATTTTAGAGTAGTGATCACCAATGAGTTGTGAGGATTGTGCTGCAATATACATAGCTCATACAAACCCATGCTTAAAAAACTGGATATGTAGAAATTAGATGTGCATTAGGTTAGTCTAACCGTGTTGTCAAAAGAAAAGGTCATTGCATGAATCTGAACAGTTTGATCTCTTTGTTATTAAAAGAGAGTAGAGGGGGGAGGGATGAGTTGGTCTGTGAGAGAACAAGCAGATAGTGGGTGGACAGGATGGGGCAGTCATACTGGATGATGGGTGCCCATTCATAACAATAGCCTCATTTGTAGTTAATGGTACTCAAAAAAGAAAAAACTAACTAAGCTTGGACTGGTAGATAAACAGCTTCTTTCCCAGCTGAAGAAGAGTGGCTGGAAAGTTTGTTTCTATAAATTTAATTATTGTATTGTAAATATATTAAACATTGAAAACTCACAACCATTACTGTGTTCTGATTAGAACTTTCCACCTTCTTCTTGTATTGGCTAGAGAACAAGCTGTAAAAACATAATGTCAAAAAGTGTGGGTGTCAATAAAATACATAAATAAACACAGTTCTTAAACACACATCAGTTTAATATATTCATTCTTTGACAGTAGTAACCAGTTAATAAATATTAAACTAACTCATTCGTAATAGCTGAGCGTCTCCTTGTTTTTATGCAGGCTTCTTTCACCCTGATCCTTAATGCGCTTCTTTTGATGTGGCAGTCTAGTGCAGTGTGATGCAGTTTTATAATAAGATACTCATGCATATATTACTAATAGAACTGTAGACAATAAATTGAGAATGGTGTGACTACATATAACATGTTTAGTTTTGCCATGTTATGCAACCTTTTGGTTAACTTCTGAAAATTTGCATTATCTTTACATTTATTCTTCCCCCTCCCCCCAATCTTTGGTGTAGTGTGATTTGAAGGGAGTGTGAGGTTTGTTTGCAGCAGTTTGACAGAATAAATATAAATAACAGAAATGCATTGAGAAATCTTCAGAAAATATTATAACAGCATCCATAATGCAAGACAGAACAGTGAATTTTGGTGCTGTACACGAATGAGTAACGAGGTCTTTGATGTAAGGATGGTGGGTGTAGAATGTTTTCATAACATCCATTGCCATATTGCAGGTAATATTTTCAAGGTTGGTATGTCTAGTAGGTCCATTTGAAAAACCAAGCATGTATGAATAAATGCACGTGACATATACATATTCCATGAAACCAATAGGTTATCAAAACATTTCACTTATTTCAGTTTATTAAGTAGGTGAGAAAGATGGCTGTATAATTTTTCATGTGGACTTATATAGGCATTTTAGATTATTTTTCGTAAACTTCTTATCATTCATTTATTCCATTCATTGTTGACTGTACAGAATCTACTATTGGCACATTTTTATTTTATGAAACAAAACCTATTGTAATTGCCTTGTCTGTCAGTCAGGGATCATGTTACTCTGTTGAACTGCCACCACAAAATTTTGTATACTCATTTATGACACAAATATAAATGTTATGTTCCAAGTTTGACTCAACTCAGTTTACGGCCTGTTTTATGCTCAATTACTTTTTTTTAAAACAATAAAACGTATATTGTCTGATTCATTATGTTGTTGAATTCACAAAATATTTGTTATTTTTGTGGAAAGCAGCAAAACCATTTCTTGCCTAATAGGCATATATTATATGTGTGAGATGTGAAACACGAAACTGTGAAGTTTTCTTGGGCTGCAAGCCAGTCTTGAAGTGGGACATGTTCTCATTTTCATTATCACAACCAACCATAATGGTGGGCCCAACCTTAAACTGAGTGCTGGTGCGTTTCACCTGACAGCATTTCTGAAACATTGATCTTACTCAGCTTAAGAACTGATGACTTTATCCATATCTCATCATTCATTCATGAAAGTTTTTATGTTACTACGTACTTTCCGAGTTAGAGCTGATGGCTGTTTATCCAAAAGTCCTTATTCATTAATGTTGTGAAGGTTGTTATAGAGCAGTGCCCTTTCCTACCACCTCATTTAAAATGTATGTAACTGTTAACTGCAGCATAATTAATTGCAGTAACTGCAGTATGGCCTGAGAAGACTTCACTGCTGCTGTCAGTTCTTTCATATTACACTTCTTTCGTGAAAGTGAGATGAGACCTTATGCTATTGAATACAAGCAACCAGAACACAGGTTACTTTTAATTGCAGCTTTACATAACTACACTGACTGTGAGGGAATCGAGAAGGTTTCTGCAAATACTTGTAGTATGCAGTTTTCAAGGTCACAGTTTTTGATGGTGTTATGTCACTTCTCTTCGTGCATTACTGTAAGCTATTAATATGTGATACAAAGTATGTTTATTCCGGAAGCATCCTTGGATATGGTTCAGATCCAGGTAATATGAGGGCCTCGCCATAAATCATAGCAACTGTGTTTTTGTCCACAAGTGTGGAAATGTAGGAGGTGGAGTATGTGTGTTCAAAAGCAATGGCATGTACTTGTGTTACTATTTTATGGGGGTGTACATATGGCAGGCAATGGTGGGAGAAAAGTGAAAAACATGTATCGAGTTGTCATTTTCTTGTGGTATGTAGAGGCAACATGAAACAAAGAGTAGAATGGGATGACACCCAACACATTGGATGTTTTACACCAGAATAATAATGTGCGTTTTTGGTAAGTGATTTTGTCAAACCTTCATGTGTTTTGGTGGTGACTGAGTTGATGCTAATTGGAGGACTGTTGTTTGAGTTCTGGCTTTGTATGCCCTTGTCTGTATTTCATCAGTTGCAGTTACCTGATGTAACATGTCTCCATCATGACAAAATCATTCCAAATTTAAACAGCATGCCTTGTAACGTGTTCATTGTTGCACCCAGTCTGCAGCAGTCTTGCACATTTTAAGCCCTGTCATAAAATTTCCAGCCCAGAAGTCCCCCTGTGCTCAGTAAGGTACATCATAGTCCAGCACCTGTTTTCATCTATTCACTGTTCAGGTATGGCCACTGACATGTCTGTGTGAACAGACGTGAAACATTCACTGATGACATTAGTGGTTAACACTCTTCCATTACTGAATGCTTGTACCACCTTTGCAACTGTATGATATGGTAGGGTATGATTGTCCAGTGTCTAATGTAGCTCTGCCAGGTACTGCGATGCTCTTCTGTAATGGAGAATTTGCTGTTTTCCTTGTATTTGTGCCATTCCACTACACCTATTTCCTGTTCTGAATGAGGTTACTAACATGATGTGTGCTTGCAAAATGCATGTGCGCTCTTGTTCATATATCGCCATTTGATGATAACATATAAAAGTACTTTCCACCTGCTTTAAAATGTGTCTTCTACCATTTCCTGCATTACATACATTTTTGGCTGTGCAAAGCTATGTTGCCTTTACTTGCAGAGTGACCCATATGTGTGATGAACATACAGAGCCATCACAAACAATATAAGGACATGAAATTCACTTTTATGTGCCATGTTGGGTTAACACTTTTTCATATTTGAGAGGCAGTGCTTTGTATTCAAGGTGGTAAGGGTGGCAATATGCACGCACGCACGCGCGCACGCGCGCGCGCGCACACACACACACACACACACACACACACACACACACACACACACACACACACACAGCATCTAAAGGTGTGTTGTTGATTCAAAAATGGAAGTCTCGTGTTTCCAGTTAATTTTTTAAGCATACTTAAAATGTAGATGGCAGCTTCTTTTCTTCTGCTGGACATTGGTTTCATACTTGGTCAAGTGCCTTGGTTAAATACATGCAAATGCTCCTGTCATTGAATTGTTTACATTCGTATAAAATGCCTCTTGTTTTGGTGAGTATATGACAAGATATTGTAACCTGGTAGTCCTCATTGAGGTAGGTTGAAAGTAGTTAGCAGCCTAGTGTTTTTATTTCAATGGCAGTTAATAAGTATCAAAATCTGTTCAGCTATGGAGCCATATCCTATCCTGATGAGAACAGGTTGGGAAATGTGTGCATAGAATAACTTCTGGCACGTTCATTCCACTTCTGTGTGTACCTTGACACTACTGTTAGTATCTGAGAATGTACTAAAATATGGTTGTAACCAATGTAGAGATAAATATTTATTGTCAAGTTCTTATGTAACTGTGTACTGTTAAAAGTTAAGTTTTTGCAGAAACGTTCAGATGATTGTTCAGTGACATCGTATAAAATGGAAGTTTCATTATTGGTATTTACTTACATGAATTTCAGAATAAGGAGTCATCAAATCACGTATGTAACTTACGAATTTTGTTTATTCATTTTGTATGTTACATCTAATAAAACAAAAATCACAAATGCAAATGTTTGTGATGAATTCTACATGGCACACATTTGAACCAGAATAGCCAACTGTCATGTGACAAACTCAAAATATGTATCTGGTAGTTTTCTTGTATTTCATTAAAGGACAAGGGGTAGAGCTCATTGTTTCATGTGGACTACTGTTAACTGACTCATTATACTCTTGTTTGTGTTGTGGTGGGTCCTTCTTTTACTCTAAAGTTTTCTTGCCTTGAGTTATTTTGTTGGTCCCCATCCATCAATTGTGGTGACCATTCCTTCTGCTTTATTTCTAAACCTTTGCATTGAAGAGGGTGGTGGAGCTCCATGCTTGTATTAGGGAGTTACCCAGTTCAAGTCTGTCTGGTTGCTGGATAGCCTCATGAAGGATACTTTGGCAGTTATCATTAGTCTTGCCAGGTAAATGCTGTGCAAGTGTGATGTCTTCTTCCAGCTCCATGTTTGTTCACTGTTTTGATGTCCTCTGATGATTGTCTCTTTCCAGTTTCTTGTTTATTCACTGTTTTTGAAATCTTCCAGACATATATGATGTTATAACTCCTTGGTCTGAATATATGTTGTTTGTCATGTGTTTAGATTTTTACATTACAAGGATGGTATTAACCTTTAAGAACCGTGCGTCCTATATATAGGACGGGCGTACCGCTACCCTCCAGATGTTGCATTTAATATATTTTTCAACAAATATAAGTACTGAGTATTTTAAACATGCTGCACACTCTCCATTTTTCTCTTCAAAATGCCATTTATTTCATAATGCTACCTTTTTTGGTTCCTGTATTATTCGCATTTTACATACAGGTGTGCTAAAATTTAAATATAAAACTCCGGTGCCAAACGGTTAATTGATTAGTTAAAAGTTTATTTTGCTCCATTTGAGGAGCCAGGATAGCATAATCAGCATACCAACTAAGTTGCAGACAGAGGAGTTTTCTTTTGTTCCAAAACGTCCAGACCAGCTCTGCAACCCAACCAGACTCCTGTTCATTGGGCACCAGTGTTCTTTCCCTGGGGGTAAAGTGGTTGGCACATGAAGTTGACAACTTTCCTCCATCTAGTGTCAAGTTTAGGAATGAGTGGAACTGTACCTCCACTCTCCCTATATGGCTTCATGGCATGGAGAGGGACAGCTGTCCTTTACATGCACTTCTTTGGCTTAAAATTTCTGTCTGATGATCTAAAGGAAAGGCACTCAGCTGTGACAGGTGTCTGGTATCAAGCTGTACGCAGTGTGGATTTTTACTCTTGCCAACAGAAACAGTAACTTCTGTGAAATCAGAGCTAAGTGAAGGCCCTAAATATCTGGCACCCTCTGTATTGTAGTGTAATTTTTACTCTTTCATTCATCTTTATCTGTGATCACATCATCTACCCATGGGAGCCACAAGTAACAATTGGCAGTAAGGCATACGCCATTGAAACACGTGTTTTCCATGTGTTTTCTTTGAAATTTTGCATACCTCATTGGCCTTGTCAATTTATAAGTAATATCTTGTTGCTGAAGTAATGATAGACTGCATAGTCAGAAATTATTTATCCTTGTCATTATGTTTTGTTAAATATGCAACATGTTGAAAATATTTTCATATAAAACCATGAACTTTATTGCAGTCCTAGAGAAACAGATCCTGTCATTGTTAACACAACCTTATTACTGTATGTGCTACACAGTTTTATAACATGTTCTGGCTTTCTATGTTGGCCATCTTCAAGTCATGTGGAGGTATATTCAGTATCATGAAGTTATTGACCTGAAGATAGCATCATTGTTAATATACAGAATATAGCTCATCGGAAACTATCTAACAGCAAATTTAGCAGTGCTGAAAAATATACAAGCATCAATGAAAAAGTTACTCTGTTTATCAAAATACATCACATCCCATTTTGTATATGTTGCAAAAGTTTCAAACATGCCTCTATCTGCGAGGAGTTTTTTTTATTACTTATGCAATAATGTATTAGGTGTCGAAAGCCAGTGAGACCTGCAGCAGATAACCAGCTAACTCTTGGGCATCATGTGATCCGCAGAACAAAACATTGCTATGCCAGCAGACAGTATATGATAATTGCTTTGGGGGCATCATGTGATCCACAAAACAAAATATAGCTATGCCACCAGACAGTATTGATAATTGCATATGAACAAGTAGTAAGTAGTGAATGAACTGTCATGTGTGTCATGTAATGATGTCAATTTGTAAGATTATACCACATCAGTGGCAGATGAATGAATGAGTATGGAGGACTAGTGGAATGATACTGATGGGGGAAAATTGAGAACTTAGAGGAAAATCTATTCCATTACCACTATGTCCACCACAGATCTGTGTGGACCGGCGTGTTTTGAACCCAATCCTCTGTGCCGTAAGACCGACAGTTAACCACCTGTCATAGTACGACCTGCCTGACAAAGTTTTCTACGATATGATGCCGTGTCGATTGGTACATAGTTTACCGGCATTTAGGAGGCTCGCCTTTTTGACTGTTTGTTTCCAAATCTTGGATCATGTAGCTAAACTGAACCAACCACAGAACAGAGATTCGGACTGCTCACATTAACCAAACATTATCGTTATAATTATTATTATTAACATGCACACAGGAAAAACCCGTAGTAAACGTTGGAAACATTCCGTGCCATGCTAGATGAGCTGTGTTCCGTGGGGTGGAGTTAGAAGGCTGTGGTGCGCTTAATGGTGTAAATTGGAGACAGTACGAGTTGTTGTTTGTTAAAGCAACTAAGTGTCGACTGCTGGTCATAGTTAGGTAGAAGGTAACTGTGAATAAAGGTGTAATTAACAATATACCCAAGATGGCACGTGTATTGGTTGGAGTAAAGAGAGTAATTGATTATGCTGTTAAGGTTAGTGTAACCACATTGTAATACTCTATTATATAACGAATATTAAATAAATGGGATAATCTTGCTTTCGTGGGTAGGATGTGGAGATGCAATCAGAAAGGTGTGGGATTTCAGACGCCCAAGTAAAGGGCATATGACTCTACGAGTATACACTATACCCTCTCATTGACATTGAGATTAGCTGTTGGTAATATTTTCGAAATACGGAGATCGTGGTGTGTAGTCATCGTTGAATACATATGTATGCTGTTGATTGGCGGAGCAAGGATACTAAACTCCGCAGCTGGGTGAGTCAGGACAGAATGATATCTTGGGATGTGTCCTTTTTTAAATGTTAAAATGAAAATGCCTTTACATTGTAATGATCATATGTAGTCTTTGCGGCTACGTGTGTGTGTGATGTTTGTTTGCCTGTATTGATCTAACATAAACCATTATAACTTACTTAATGCTAACCTGTTACTGAATTTGAATATTATTGTAATGAATATTAACCAGGACACATCTTATTAAACCTTACGCAATGAAACTGGGCGTCTAATTAACTGAACTGTGGACAAGGACGATTTTGTTCTTTGGGGATATGCCACTGTGTGAGTGGATAATCAGATGGTATTGCTTTGAGGCAACAGTGCCCTCAGTAGTGTAGAAGAATTCTTGTAGGAGGGCACCACATTACCTCAAAATGTTAGGATCTGATGGCCCATTGATGTGGTTTCATATCCCAAAAGAAAAGAATCCTTATCTACACTGCTGTGAAAACTTCAAAACTGGCATCTTTGAAGGAACTTGACTGTGCTGTGACAACTTGTATCTGTTTCTGTATTTAGATTTTATTTACACTTCCTTAATCTCACAGCACGGTTTAATGTAAGTCCATAATCTGACATTGAATCTCATCATACTGACAGTTATTAGCCTAAACACAAATCACAGGGTAACTAATTATTGTACTGTGAAGTTATGTCTAAAGTTTAGTCTGCAATTTGTTGAAATATCTCAGCTAAGCTAGTGAAGAAATTCCCTACTGATATGGGACGCAGAGGTGCAGAATATCCTGAGTTAGTTGAATCAATTTCACATTTTCATAATCCATTTCCTTGGATCGTGCAGTATTTACCTGAGTATAAAGTGATCCAACATGTAAGGTGACCCCCCTTCGTACATATTAGTTTTCAGGAAAATACCTGTATGGAATGTTCATAACCTTATGCATAATTATAAGGTGACCAACAGTTTTTCTGGTGATAAGTTATGAAAAAAAACTCTTGGGTTACATAACTGAAACACAGTGCTCTTCATTCAGATTCGAGTAAAACCTGATAAGACAGGAGTGGTGACGGATGGGGTTAAGCATTCCATGAATCCATTTGATGAGATTGCTGTAGAAGAGGCTGTACGACTGAAGGAAAAGAAGATAGCCCAAGAGATTGTTGCAGTTTCTTGTGGACCAGCACAATCTCAGGTTAGAATATGTTTTGTGATCAAGATGACTGTTAAGTTCTACCTTTTTTTTTTTGGTGGTGCTGCGACCCAACGCGGCTCATGGCCTCCTCATTGAAGTTCTACCTTATTAATACTTTATATCTGCTTCACACATTTCATCACATGCCCCATAAATCCTAACAAGCCGGATGGCTCTGTAACTGTAGAGACGTCAGCCAAGAGAGTACCTAATCGCAATAGGAGATTACCAATAACGAGGTCTGATGATTTTTTATGGTAAATAATCACAGAGTTACCAATGCATGTAGAGCAACAACTAGTAACAGAAATGAGTACTATACAAAGCTCAAACCAAAACTAACTAAATTCACTGGAAATGCTTTTACTATTTTCCATCAAAACATTTGTGGCCTGTCCAACAAACAAGAAGAATTATTACACTCACTAACAGAGCATCCTCCACAAATAATTTGTTTAACAGAACATCATCTGCATGATGAAGAACTC